>Ga0164311_10000084_pt1 | contig 33384 bp, 45 predicted proteins | sample GuaBasSedimGuay2_FD_121796 | JGI IMG/M metagenome (GOLD analysis project Ga0164311, IMG submission 121796) | Subseafloor sediment microbial communities from Guaymas Basin, Gulf of California, Mexico - Guay2, Core 4569-9, 9-12 cm | ecosystem: Environmental > Aquatic > Marine > Hydrothermal vents... | reverse complement strand
CTCTCAAAGCAGCCCTGGCCCGACGGCTCGGCGAGGCCGGAGACGGTCGCCAGCCCGAAGACGGCGCCCTCGAGCTCGCCCTGGGCCGTGAGTGTGCCGACGACGACGGCGAAGCCCAGGGCGAGCTCGAGGGCGCCGTCTTCGGGCTGGCGACCGTCTCCGGCCTCGCCGAGCCGTCGGGCCAGGGCTGCTTTGAGAGCATCGGCGTCATTGCGCGCACGCGCTTCGAGATTGAGGTCGTGGCCCCGTATCCGAGCGTTCTGCCGGTCGTCTACAGCAACGAGCTCGAGGTCGACGGCTCCGGCGTCCCGCTGCGCCCCGACGGCGTGCATTGCGAGGTCGACATCGTCACCGGGGCCAACGCCCAGGTCGCCACGAGCGGCCGGCGTGTCGTCTGGCGCAAGGACGGCTGGCTCGAGGCCCGCGTGCATGTCCCCATCGACTCGTCCTGGGGAGTCGCAACGGATCTCGCTCGCCGCATCGAGGCGGCCTTCACCACCGCGATCTCGAGCAGTATCCAATGGGCCGCGGCGACCTCCGAGGTCCTGGGCCGCGAAGGCGCCTGGTACACCATCGAGGTCCGCTGTCCCTTCCACGTCTTCGAGACACGAGATCGGCCAGCAGGGGCAAGCGAGGGCGAGGCCGAGCTCGAGGACGTCTTCGCCATGATCGAGGCCCGGCTCTGGGCCGAGGTCTTCGACGGGGCCGGCGTCATGGTCGGCTGGCCCAACATCAGATTCGAGCCGCCCCACGCCCTGCACGCGGCCGTGGTGCACCTGCCAGGCGAACGTATCCGCCTGGAAAGGGGCGTCGAGAGCCACTCTCGGCCAGGGGTCACGATCGTCGACCTCATGGTCCCCATCGGAGAAGGCGACCAGCCAGCGGTCGCACTTGGCGACCTGGTCGTCGATTCGATGTCCTCGGTCCGGCAGGATGGAGTCCTACTCGAGGCGTCCAACCTCGAGCGCCTGGGCCGGGCCGGCCCTTACTACCAGGTCCAGGTCACGATTCCGTGGCAAGGGACCGTCGTAACCACCTGAGCCCAGGAGCCCAACCATGCCTTTCGGAATCAGCGCCGATACCAGCCTGGTCGCCCTCGAGATCGTCCCCGAGGCGTCCTTTGGCGTCACCCCCGTCACGCCCGCGATGGAGGCCTTGCGCACCACCGGCGAGACCCTCAAGCAGAACACGTCCACCGACCGCGAGAACGAGCTGCGCGGCGACCGTCAGCCCGGCTTCATCACCCGCACCAACGTCAACGCCGGCGGCGACACCAACCACCTCTTGAGCTACTCCGCTCTCGACACCCTCATCGAGACGGCGCTGCTCTCTTCCGTCTGGACGGCGGATCAGTCGATCGCCGCCGGCAACTTGACGGTCGCCGTCGGAGACCTCACGAACGCACCCGTCGTCAAGGGCTTCATCGGTGGTGGAGACGACGCATTCCTCGGCCTGGCCCCGGGCGACGTCGTCCAGGTCGGCAAGGTCAACGCCTTCGCCACCCCGGCCAACAACGGGCTCTTCCGCGTCGTGGCAGTCGAGCACAGCGACAGCCCGACGACCGAGAACGACGAGCTCAGGGTGGAAGGCCTCACCACGCTCGTCGACGAGGCCAACCCAGGCGGCTCGGGCGTCGACTTCGACATTCCGAGCTATGCCGAGAACGGCGTGGTCTGCCGGTCGCACACGATCCGCCGGCGCTACCTCGACATCGGCACCGTCTCGGTCTTCACGGGCCTGGCCATCGACGCCTGGAACATGCAGGTCGGGGCGCAGGGCAACGTCGAGAGTAACTTCACATGGCTCGGCAAGAACGAGAGCAGCGTCGACATCGCCGGAGCGACCGTCACCACGGCGCCCGCGTTCAAGCCGTACAGCGGCGTAGACAACGTCCAGGGCATCCTCGAGAACGGCGAGGTCATCGAGCTGCGCGACGTGTCCCTCGCCCTGGCGAACGGCCTGCGCGAGCGCAACATCATCGGCACGCTCGGGCCCAACGACCTCGGCGTCAGCACGCTCGCGCTCTCTGGCAGCCTGGAGTTCTACTACTCCGCTGGGCGCGAGGTCATCTACGACCGATACCTCGACTTCACCGGCAGCCGCCTCGCGATCGTCATGGCAGACGCGGATGGCCAGGGGTACTGGTTCGACATCGGCGACATCAACTTCGACGACGGCCAGCGCAACGCACCGCAGGGCGATGACGACGTGCTCGGCACGCTGTCGTGGGCTGCGAACCGCGAGACGCTGACCGACCGCACCTTCCGGGTCTACCGCACCACGGCAATCCCGGTCGCGTAAGCAGCACCGCCTCAAGCCCCCCTGCAAGGAACGCACCCACCCATGCCCAGTTTGAACAGAACCCGAATCGACCGCGACGCCGAGAGAAGTGGCGTCTGGAAGGACTACGCGAAGGCGCGCGGGATCCGCGTGCAAGTCGCTCGCTGGGGAAACCCTGAGCACACCGAGCTCCTGAAGGAGCTGTCACTCGCGCGCCAGCCTGAGATTCAGGCCCTCAACGACGCGAAGAGGGCCGCCGAAGCAGCGGGGCTCCCGGCTCCATCGCATGAAGACGAGGGCGTGCTGCGCGAGATCAACGCCGAGGCGATGGCCAAGACGCTGCTCAAGGACTGGTCGGGCGTCACCGAGACCGACGACGCCGACAGCCCCGAGGTCCCCTACCACTGGGAGGCCGCGTATGCGTCCTTCATGGACCGGGAGCTCCCCTTCTATGACGACATGCTCGAGCTCACGATGGCCGAGGCGACCTTTCGCAAGAACGCCGCGGATACCGCCCGGGGAAACTGACTGGGCTCCTGTCCTGGGAGCTCAAATGGAACCGAACGCAGCGCGACCGCGACTTCTGGAAGCGCGTGTCGAAGCGCCACAAGGTCGAGGGCTACGACGCCAAGCCCGAGATCGACTGGCTCCAGGCGGACACGCTCGACGCCTGGCGCTGCCTGCGCGCGACGCTCGACGGGCCCGAGCAACGCATCGGGATCGGGCAGCTACGCGACTGGTGCGAGCTTATGGGCGTCCGGGCTCTCGAGCGCAGGCGCGCGTTGTTCGACGACGTCCTGGGGCTCGAGGACACCTGGCGCACCTGGTCGAGTGGGGAACGATCGAAGGCTCAAACGGTAGCCGGAAAGGGAGTGTCCAATGCCCACGCTGAGGCTCGGGATCGACGCGCGCGGAGCTCGCTCGGGAGCCCGTGAGTTCAACCGTGCGGCCGGCACGGTCACCAAGTCGGCGAAGTCGGCAGGCACCGCGGTCCGGGGGCTGGTCGGAGCAATCGGCGCCGGCGTCGCCATCCGCCAGGTCGCCAGGATCATCGGCAAGTTCGAGGAGTCCATCGTCACCCTGGGCGCCGTCGCGCGTGCGTCCGAGAGCCAGCTCGAGGACCTCACCAACACGGCGCGCACGCTCGGGGCCACGACGCGCTTCTCGGCCCTCGAGGCGTCTGAGGGGCTGACGTTCCTGGCGCGCGCCGGGTTCGACGCCGACGAGTCCATGGCCGCCATTGGTGCCACGCTCAACCTGGCGCAAGTCGGGATGATCGACCTGGGCAAGGCCGCCGACATCGCGTCCAACGTCGTCAGCCAGTTCAGCCTGGACGCCGATCGCACCGTCGAGGTCGTTGACGCCCTGGTCATCGTCAGCAACCGCGCCAACACAAACATCTTGCAGCTGAGCGAGGCGCTCAAGTTCGCCGGACCCATCGCCGGTGCCTTTGGGAACACCGTCGAGCAGACATCGGCCGCGCTCGGCGTGCTGGGAGACCGCGGCATCCAGGGCACGCTCGCCGGCACCGGGTTGCGCACGGCGTTGCTCAAGCTGGCGGACCCGACCGAGCGAGCTCGGGACACCATCCACGACCTCGGGCTCACGATCGAGTCGCTCAGTCCCGAGACCAACGACATCATCACGATCTTCGGGCGGCTCGGGGCCGCCCAGGCCAAGGCGAGCGACCTGGGCCGCATCTTCGGGGCGCGCACCGCGGCCACGGCGATCATCCTGAGCCAGTCGGTCGACCGCGTCCGCGAGCTCGAGGAGGCCACCGAGGCCTACGCAGGCGAGGCCAAGGAAATCGCCGATCTCCAGGACGACACGCTGGTCGGGTCGTTCAAGGCGCTCACGAGCGCGGCCACCGAGCTCGTGCTTGCGCTCGGCGACGGCGGCCTGGGCGGCGCGTTCCGGTCTGTAACCGTGGTCGCGACCGACACGCTGCGCGTGCTGTCCGGCATCGAGGTCGAGGGGCAGGAGGCGAGCGCGGCTGCTGCCGTGCTGGCCACGAGCATCAAGTTCGCAGCCGGCGCACTCGCGGCCTTCGCTGCGATCCGCGCCGGCACCTTCCTCTTGGGCCTCACCAGGAGCCTCATAGCGGCCACGGCTGCGACCAACGGCCTCAGCGTGGCCACCGGCGCAGCGACTCGCGTGAGCGCGCTCGGCCGGGCCTTCGCGGCGCTCTCCAGCCCGGCCGGCCTGGTCATCACGGCCGCAGGCCTGGCGGCCGCGGCCTTCGTCGACATGGGCACCGAGGCCGAGAAGCTCGAGAAGACCCTCGAGGGCGTCGGGGCGGGCGTGTCGGATCTCGACGATGCTCTCCAAAGGCTGGCCGAGAACCGGGCCGCCGTCGCCCAGGCGGCAGAGCTCGGCGACACCGAGGGCGTCGTCAAGGGCATCGCGGCAGACATCGGCATCCTCAACGACCAGGCTGAAAAGCTGAGGTTGCAGATCGAGAAGCTCGGCGAGTCGGGAGCCACGACAGACATCGCCAAGGCTCTCGGCCTGGGCCTCGAGCAGAGTGACATCGACTTCCTCGCCGGGGCAGCGCGCCTCGAGGTCCGCAACGCCTTCGCGGACGCAGCCGCCGATGACCTCATCACTCCGGCCGAGGCCCAGGGCCTCCGCAAGACGTTGCGCGCGGCATTCGACGACGAGGGCGGCCTCTTCGGCGCGGACATCGACGCCTTCATCGAGGGCCTCACCCGGGCGCGCGGCATCTCGTCCGGGATGGGCGTCGGCGGCCTCGTGCTCCCCGACCTCGATCCCGACGAGATCCTGAACCAGTTTGAGTCGCGCTTCGACCTGGCGCGCGTGCGTACCACCGGCATTCTCGACCTCATCAACGACCGCATCCGCAGCCTGGGCGAAGTGGCCGGCGATGCCGGAGGGGAGGTCGAGGAGGCGCTCGGCACCAACGTCGTCGACCGGCTCCAGGAAGTGCGCGACGCCATCGCGGACATCGACCTCGAGGGCGCGCTCACCGACCCATCGGCCCGCCTCAAGAGCGCCACCGACCAGCTCAGCGACGCGCTGCAAGCCGCCGGCGTCGACCTGAGCAGCGTCCGCTCGGAGGCCAGCACGCTCGCGCGGGCCCTCGAGATCCTCGGGGATGCCGAGGAGAAGCTCGTCAGCAAGCAGGAGGATGGACGCCAGAGCCTGGCCGCCGTCAACGCAGGGCTCCTCGAGGAGCGGGAGGAGGTCGGCCTCAACGCCGCGGCCTTGAACAAGCTGCGCCTCGAGCGCCAGCTCACGGCCATCGAGCAGCAGGGCGAGATCGAGATCAGCGCCGAGGCGCGCGAGGGCATGCTCGCCCTGCGCCAGGAGATCGACAGCGGGCGCGTCGTCCAGGAGCAGGCCGACCAGGCCGCGCAATCCCTCGTCAGCTCGCTCGCGGATTACGCCAGCGGGGCGAGCACGGCCAAGGATGCGGCGCGCGCCTTCTTCCAGGCCTTGCAGCAGCAGCTGCTCCAGCAGTTTGCGCTCCAGCCGCTGACCGCGTTGATCTCCGGCGGGATTCAATCGGGAGTCGGCGCGCTCAGCGGGGCTTTCAGCACCCCGGGCAACGTCTTCGGGTCGGCCAAGGGCAACGCCTTCGACACGTCCGGGCAGAAGGTCGGCCAGCTCCAGTCCGGCGGCATCCTCGATCGCCCAGGCATCGCGCAGCTGGCCAACGGTGCGCTCACCACGTTCGCCGAGAAGGAGCCGGAGGGCATCCTGCCGCTGCGCCGAGGGCGTGGTGGTAGGCTCGGCGTCGAGGTCGCTGGCGGCGCCGGCGGCGGCACCACCATCACCAACAACACCACCATCATCACCCCCGACGCCGACAGCTTCCGCAAGTCTGGCCGCCAGGCCGCAGCGCAGGCGCGGCGCACCGCGAGGCTCTAGCGCATGGCCGTACATGAGACCCTCTTCCCGACCATCATCTCCTACGGCTCTCGTGGCGGGCCCGGGTTCAGCACCGGCATCGTCGAGCAGAGCTCAGGGCACGAGGAGAGAGTCGGCCGCTGGGAGTCTCCGCGCCGCGTCTACGACGTTGCCTGGGGGCTGAAGACCCTCGACAACCTGGCGCTCTTGCAGACCTTCTTCCAGGCCCGCACCGGCGCGCTCTTCGGCTTCCGCTACAAAGACCCGCTCGACTTCACCAGCGCGCTCAACGGCCGCGACGCGCCCACCGCGCTTGACCAGGTCATCGAGCAGGGCGACGGCGTCGAGCTGCAATACCAGCTCCGCAAGACCTACCCCGAGGGCCCTTCCGAGGGCGTGTCGACCATCACCAAGCCGGTTGCCAGCACCGTGCTGGTCGCGCTCGACGCTGCCGCGCAGACTGAGGGCGTCGACTACACGATCGACGGGACCACCGGAGTCATCACGTTCGCGGTTGCCCCTGCCGGCGGCGTGACGATCACCGCCGGCTTTGAGATGCACTGGCCGTGCCGGTTTGGCGAGGAGGCCGACCGAGGGCTCCAGGCGACCATCGACGGCTTCGAGAACGGCAACATCGGCCAGATCCCCGTCGTCGAGATCCGAGACGAGCTCGTCGCCTTCGAAGACACCTACGCCGGCGGGAACCTCGACATCGAGGACCTCAGCGGCGCCGACGTTCAGCTCTCCCGGGCCCACGTCTCCGTGCGGGTGCGCGCCACCGACGGCGTGACCGACCTGCTGCTGCCAGACCCGACCAAGGCCAGCGGGCAGGACATCCCCCACGGCGGCCCGCACTGGTTCATCTTCAATCATTCGCTGGTCAACACGATCGAGGTTCGCGACCACGCCGCCAACCTGGTCGCCACCATCGGCACCGACGACGGCATCACCATCGTCCTCGGCAGCCAGACCAACGACACCGCCATCGAGCGCTTCTACCTCACCGACGCGAGCAGCGGCGTGACGACCGTGCCCCCGCCGTGGAACGGCACGTTCAATGATGACCTCTTGCTCAGTACCGTTACCGTTGCGGAGGGCGAATACACTGAGATCCTGGGGGCGGGGTCGTCGGCCAATGTCGGATGGTTTACGCCTGTCGGCGAGCCAGGCACGAACCAGTGGAACGACGCCGGGCACACGCTGACGATCGACGTAAAAGAGGATGTGTTCGGGTCGGGCGTTGCGTCTTCGCTCGCAGCGATGTATCGCGTCAGCGCGGATGGCGAGACCGTCCTGCAATCGGGAGGCGGGTCGCCTTCGCAGGCGTTCATCGTTGCCGGCACCTACGTCTACGCTGTCCCGGCTACGGCCTGGAGCTCGCCAAGCGCAACGGATCGCTTTGTCGCGCACTATCACTGGCAAGCCGGGTTCGGAGGAGGAAGCAAGCGGGTCAAGATTCGCACGGGCAACGGCACTAGCTACTTCGACTCGAGCGTCACCGACGCCCCATCCCTCCGGCAGTGGCTCGCCTTCTGACCATGACCGTCCTCGAGCGAGACCACTACGGCGACGCCCGCAACGCCGAGCTCGGCGCGGCCGAGGTCATGCAGCTCTGGCCCAGGCGTGACCGCGTCATCACGGTCGAGACAACCGGCGCGGCCGCGGTCGTCCGCCTGGGCGACGCCACCGCGCACCGCTGGGTCGGCGCGCCCAAGCATTACGTATTCAACGACTCGGCCTCGAGCGACCCGCTGCTCCTGCACGACCGCGACGGGACGCTGCTCCGGACCATCGCCATCGGCGACATGGTCGTCGTGGCGCTCGAGGACAACGCGACCGTCGCCGGCGTCTGGGCCGCTGCGCAGCCTGTGTCATTCAGCTCGGGAGGGGCGTTCTAGTGCTTGCCATCACGCCAGGCGGACTGTCTCTCATGCGCGGCCGTTCGCTGCGCCTGGCGAGCCTTTGGCGCATCACCAGGCGAGACGGCCAGGTCTTCCGGTTCGCAGTGCACGACCGCCCGCTGCCGTTCCGCGAGGAGGACTTCGCGACCTACACCTACACGCCGGTTCAGGGCATCGACCCGAGCTCGCTCGAGATGCCCAACGGCCTCGAGGATCTCAACCTCGAGGTCGACGGCGTCACCGGCACGACGATCACGTCGGACGACCTGCGCGCGGGCCTCTTCCGAAACGCGGCCGTGAGCGAGTTCGTCGTCAACTGGCGCTTCCCGTGGGCCGGCGCGATCGTCACGACCGCGTACACCATGGAGTCGCTGCGCTTCAACGGCGAGGACTGGAAAGCCGACATGAGCGGGGTTGGCAAGCGGCTCACGCAGCGCGTCGGCCGCAGGCATTCGAGGCGCTGCGATGCCGACCTGGGCGACGGCCGGTGCGCCGCGCCCCTGGGCCCCTTCACCTTCGCTGCCGAGCTCGCCCAGTCTGTCTCGCCCAGCTCGCCGCGCCAGGTCTTCGTCCTGAGCGGCGCGCCGGCTGGCGGCCTGGGCGATGACTTCTGGACCGAGGGCACGGTCGAGTGGACGGGGGGCAGCAACGCCGGCGTCGTGAGCGAGGTCCAGAAGAGCACCGACGGCGGCGGCGGCAGCTACACGCTCACGCTCTACCTGCCAACGCCGAACGACATTCAGATCGGCGACGCCTTTACGGTCATCGCAGGCTGCAACAAGACGGCGACAATCTGCACGTCGAAGTTTGCCAACCTGGTCAACTTCCAGGGCTACCCAACGATGCCCGGCTCCGACAAGGCGCTCCAGGGACCATGACGACAACGGCCGGCACCGTCGTCGAGCTTCGCACGGCCTTCGTCGAGGCGGCGCTCGAGTGCCTGCGAACGCCGTTCATCCACCAAGGGCGATGCCTGGGCGCCGGCATGGACTGCGGCGGGCCCGTCGCCTACGCCTGCAAGAAGCTCGGGCTCCCGATCTACGACCCGAAGGGCTATGGGCCCTGGGGCGACGGCCAGTCGCTCGAGGCCGACCTGCGCCGCACCTTCGAGGTCGTCGACGACGACGACGCCCAGGCCGGCGACGTGATCCTCTTCTACTGGCGGTCGAAGAGCATCGCGCAGCACGTCGGCATCGAGAGCACCGGCGTCGGCCGCGGCCTCCTGCACACGTCGTCGCTCATCGGCCACGTCATCGACCAGGAGTGGGATACGCGCTGGCGGCAGCGCTTCCTCAAGCGCATGCGGCACCCGGAGCTCGCGTAATGGTGCAAATCGGACTCACCGCCGTAGGCACTGCAATCGGCGGCCCGCTCGGCGGCGCGATCGGCTCGGTCGTCGGCGCCTACGCTGACAGTATCCTGCTCGGGCAGCTCTTCCAGCCCGACGGGCCGGAGGGTCCGCGCGTCGAGGACTTCCGCTTCAATCAGACAGCGGAGCACTCGCCGGTCTACAAAACCATCGGCCCATTCAACCGCGTGCCTGGCAGCTACATATGGCTCAGCGAGCGCCAGCAGGTCAAGGTCGAGGAGGAGATCGGAGGCAAGGGCGGCGGCGGCTCGACGATCGTGTCCTACAACTTCTTCTTCGACATGGCGGTCAACGTCGGCGAGGCGCCTGCGGCCGGCATCAGCAACCTGCTCAAGGTCTGGGGCAACAGCAAGGTGCTCTGGGGCTTCGCGCCCGGGAAGGACGTCACGAGCGACCAGTTCGTGTCGACTACGCTCGACGAACACAACCCGGACGGCGACTTCGTGCGGAGGGTCATGCGCGTCAAGTCGCCCGCGGGAGACCCGAAGCTGCACAAGTTCAAGTCCGGCGTCGACGTCACGATGACCGACTGGCCGACGGCTGCGAACAACGGCGTCTTCCGGTGCGTTGCTGCCGGCAAAAACAATCAGACCGGCGAGACGTTCCTCGAGATCGCAGACGATGACGGGATCGTCGTGGCCGAGACGGCCGCGCCGAACGCAGTCAACATCACGCAGGGGCTGCCGCAGCTCCAGGCGAACGGCGCCGCGGACTTCGTCTTCTACGACGGCAACGTTGCGCAGTCTCCGAGCCCGCTCATCGAGGCAGCCGAGGGCGTCGGGCTTGTGCCGGCCTACCGCTTCACCGCCTACTTCACGTTCGAGCGCCTGCTCGTCAACCAGTTCGGGAACATACCTCCGCAGATCAGCGCGCTCGTCGAAGAGGCCGAGCAGACGACCGACGGCCAGGCCATCGCAAGGCTGCTCGACGATGCCGGCTGGCTGGCGAGCGAGTACGACATCTCAGGGCTTGGCCAGGTCCCCGTCGATGGCTACCAGGTCCGCGGGCCCACCGAGGTCAAGGCGCAGATCCAGCCGCTGCTCGTGCGCGCCGACGTTCTCGCGCAGGACCGCTCCGGCACGCTGGCGTTCTTCTACCGACGCAATGCCCCCGAGGTCGTCATCGACTCCGACGACCTGGCGGCGCACGAGAGCGGCCGCGACGAGGCGCGCCCTATGGAGGTCACCGACGTCACGGGGCGCGACCTGCCCACGACGTTGAACCTTCGCTACCTCGATGCGCTCTTCAACTACCAGAGCGGCAGCGCACGCGCTCAGAAGATCGACAAGCCCTTCGGCGAGAACGTGCGCGACATCAACGTGCCTGTCGTCATGCTGGGGGAGGATGCGCAGTCCGTCACGCGGCGACTGCTCTGGGCTGCCCACGCAAACCAGCAGCGCGTGCGTTTCACGCTCCCGCCGAGCTACCTGGGCATACAGGAGAATGACCGCGCCGTCGTCACGGCCTTCGGGTCGACCTGGCTGGTGCTGCTCGAGCGCGTCACTCGCGGAGCAAACTACCTGCTCGAGTGCGAGGGCACGGTCGAGGTCGTATCGCTGCTCAGCATCGACAACAGCGTCAGCGACGATCCGACCGACCCGGAGCCGCAGGGCCCGTACGTTCCGCCAGAGCTCGTGCTCGGCATGCTCGACCTGCCCCCGCTCTTCGAGGGGCATGCCGTTCTCAGCGGCATATATTCCACCGTCGTTGCGCGCGACCGACAGGCTCAGTTCATCGGCGCGACGGTCTACAAAGGCGCGATTCAAGGGGGCAACTTCACGAAGGCTTACGACGTCGCGACTGAGGCGACTGCGGGCCGCACGCTCACGGCGCACCCCACCCCGCCAGTCACGCACACCAGGATCGACCACGGGACGGCCCTGCAAATCGACCTGTTTGAGGGCACGCTCTCTAGCAAGAGCCTTGCCGAGATGCTCGAGGGAGCGAACGTCGGCGTCTGGGGGAAAGAGATCATCTCCTGGCAGGACGCGACGCTCATCGGGCCCAACGTCTTCGAGCTCACGACGCTCGGCCGCGGTCTCTTTGACACCGAGGACCACATGGTTCACGACAACGCCGGCGAGCCTTTCGCATTCATGAACGCACCAGGCGTCGAGTTCAAGGAGGTCAGCAGCCTCAACGCCGGCACGTCCAAGTTCTGGAAGGCCGTAGCCGTCGACGGCGTCGTCTCCGACTTCGGCTCGCAGCCGCTATTTTTCCGCAACGAGACGCTGGTGCCGTGGCGCGTGACAGACATCCGCGCCACCAAGATCGGCAACGGATCCATGACCTTTACATGGTTCCGCCGGACGCGCGTGTCGCAAGGCTTCCTCGCGTTCGACATCCCGGTCGAGGACCTAGACGGGCTGGGGTATGACCTGGAGATCCTCGACGCCCCGCAGGGCGTCGTGTTGCGAACGTTCTCCGACGTGTTGCTGCCTACCCAGGACTACAGCAACTCGCAGCAAAACTCAGACTTTGGCGGCGTTCAGACGACCATCAACATCGCCATTCACAAGCTGGGCCTGTCCGTGCAACGCGGCAACGTGGCCTATGCGACCCTCACCCCGCAGATAACCTGACCCATGCCCACCGAACCGATCTTCGGCCTCGAGGAGTACGCCGCCAACCAGGCCCAGGCGCACTTGCTCGGCAACGAGAAGCACCTGGCCGGCAACGCTTTCGCCGCCCTGCGCATCGAGGCGCGCCAAAACTCGGACGCCGGCGGCGCGGTCGACGGCGACACCTATATCGTCGGTGACGTGCCGGCTGGGTTGTGGGTCGCGTTCACGACCGACAGCGTCGCGATCTTCTCCAATGGCGGATGGATCGAGGTCCTGGCGCGCGCGGGCATGGGCGGCGAGCGCCGCGACCTCGATGGTGCCTGGACCTACTACAGCGCCGAGGAGTCGGCCTGGGTCGTCGGCGGCGAGTACTGGAGCACCACGGAGCAGCGCATGCGCGGCCGCTTCCCAGGCGACGTCGACCGCTTCGTGATCGCTGTCGAGTTCAGCGGGCTCGCCAACATCGGCACCGCCCAGGTTGCGCACGGCATCACCAACCCGACGCTCGACGAGTACCTGGTGCTCGAGGGCACGGCTTTCAACGGGACGCAGGCGATCGCGCTGCCGTGGACCGACGGAACCGACGTGCTCCAGCTGCGCATGACGACCACCAACATCGAGATCGTCAGCGACTTCAACGCCACGGCCTGGAACGCCCGCGTCCGGGCCATCTACAGCAAGGACTAGCCGCCCTGCCGCGGCAGCGCGCGCACTGCCACGGCAGGACTTCCACGGTGACCCTCGGACGGGCCTTCGCTAGCAATCCGTCGTCGCTGCGTCTCGGGGCTGCCGTGGCACAGCCCAGGCGAAGTCTATCCCGATCGTTGAACCTCGCGATCTCAGCCCGGTAGGCTGGCCGGAGCAGGGGGGCCTTTCGAGGCTCTCTCGCGTTCCTGGGCGGCGTCGGGCTTCGGCCTGGCGCCGCCTTTTCCTATCGGCGGCGCGTGAGGCGCTGTCCCCGAGCTCCGGCCAGGCCTCGCGTGGCGCTTTCCGCGGCCGTAGGCTGGGCCTGCCCCAGGAACGCGGAGCTCGCCATGCCAGCCAAGGCCACGCCGAAGAAGAAGGCCGCTCGGAAGCGGGCCCCCCGCAGCAAGGCGGTCAAGCGGCGCAGGCGCGCGCCCGGCGTTTCACGTGAAACCGTCGCGCTCCCCGATGGAGTGATTGCAGTTATTGCGAGCCCCGACCTGGCCGGGCTCCTGAAGCCGCTCGGCGAGCTGGTCCAGGACCCGACGAACGCGAGAACGCACGACAAGGCCAACCTCGACGCGATCCGGGCCAGCCTGGCCAAGTACGGGCAGCACCGGCCGGCAGTCGTCCAGCGCCAGGGCATGGTCATCAAGATCGGGAACGGCATGCACCAGGTCGCGGTCGAGCTCGGCTGGACCCACATCGCCGCGGTCGTGGTCGACGAGGACGACGTCGCCGCCACCGGCCGCGCCCTGGCCGACAACCGCTCCGGCGAGCTCGGCGGCTGGGATGCCCAGGCCGTGCTCGACCAGGCGGCCGCGATCGAGCGGGCCCAGGGAGACCTCGAGGGGCTCGCCTGGACGCCGGCAGAGCTCGCCGAGCTCCAGGCCAAGCAGGACCGGGCCGCCGGCAAGCACGAGGCCGCAGCGGATCCCACGCGCCTCCTGGACGGCTTCGGCGACGAGGAGCGCGCCGTCGTCGAGACCCTGGCCGGCTACCGGACCAGCATCGCCCGCAGCGGCGACAGCGCGCCCATGAATGCGTACCAGCGCTCACGGCTGCTCAAGGGCGACGTGCTCGATTACGGCGCCGGCCTTCTGCACGGCCTCGCGCGCTTCGATCCGGCGTATGACCCCGATTACGGGCTGCTGACGCGGGCCTGGGACGTGGTGACCTGCAACTACGTCCTCAACGTCCTCCCGCTCGAGCACCAGCGGGTCGAGGCGCTGCTCACGATGCGCGGCCTGCTCAAGCCGCGGGGCTACCTGCTGGTCGCGTGCTGGAAGAAGGCCGACAAGGACACCAAGAGCCCGAAGGGATACCAATGCGCCTGGGGCCTCGACGAGTGGGAGGCGCTCTTCGGGCGCTGGTTCCAAGCCGAACGTTTGGGTGCCCGTGGGTTCATGGGCTGGAAGCTGGTGCCCCGGGCGCTCGGTTGATCCGCTTCCTGATCGCATCTGCGGCCTGCCGGCGCGATGTCGCGACTGTCCGGAGTTTCCGGAGTGTTCGATTCAGAATGTCGCGCTTCCCACTTCGCGGCCTTCGCGCTGGGCTCAGGCATTCGCGCCTCTAGCTTGACGAGTGAGCGCTCGGCTTGATCGAGAGCCCGGTCGAGCCTGTCGGCGGTCAACTCACTTACGACGTGGGCTAGGGGCATGTCCATCGAGTCCGCGTTGCTAGCGTACATGCGCCGAAACTTGCGGCGATGCCCGTCCGACAAGCGGCAGAGCATCGAGCAGAGCGCGTCCCTGGCATCCTGCTGGCCATCGCGCATGGCCTTGCTCGTCATCCCGTCACGCATGTCGCGCTTCCCACTCTGCGAGCGCCTCGCACAGCCCGTCGGCCAGGATGATCGCGCACTTGGCCGGGCCAGTGGGCCACGGGTCGACCTCCGGGTAGCCAGCCCCGTCCACGGCGTCGGCAATGGTCGTGGACGCCATGAAGTCGACCACGGCCCTCTGGTGGATCGTCATGCCTTCGATCGAGTAGCTCAGGACGCGCACGTCCTCGGTCGTCGGCGTGGGGTACGCGGGCCGCTTGGCGATCTCCAGGGCGGCGGGCGTGAGGCGCGTCGGGTGCTCATCGGTCGCCGCTCTCGCTGGTGAGCACGAGCGAGGATCCGCTAGCGGCCGAGGCCACGATGCGAGCGAGCGAACCATCGTCGAGCGCAATGGGGCCCGGGTCGATCACCCAGGCGGCCTCCCCGTAGATCCGGCGGAATGACCTGCTGGCCGCGGCGAAGGTCGGAGCCGCGAGGCTCGCAGCCCTGGCCGTTGGTCCTCGCATGGCGAATCGCGGAGTCATTGCGCGCGGCTCCGCGCGGCGCCCTCGCCGAGCTCGCGGGGCAGCTGCCGCTCTGCCGGCGTGTCGTGCGTGACGTTGATGAAGCCGCTGCCGATCAGCCTGCCGACCTCGGCGCAGATCATGCGATCGACGACCTCGCTGAGCGTGTCGCCGAAGAGCCCCGAAGCGAGGCACTGCTCAAGCATCGCGTGGACTGGCTCGGCGAGCTCGAAGGTGACGCGGATTCGGTCTGGTGGCTGGGGCATGGGTGTCGCGTTCCGTTGGTGGGCCCGTGAGGAGCGCGAGGCGTCGCCGCCATCACCAACGCCCCGCGCTGAGTCCGGCTTGAGCATCCCCCCGGATCCGGATTCCGTCAAGTCGGCCCCATGCGATGCCGAGGAGGGGGGCTGTCCGAGCCCCGATCCAGCAGAAAGGCCATGCCATGCCAGCGACACGTCAGCCACGTCCCGACCTCGTGCACCCGGTCATCCGCGACGCTCTAGAGCGCGTCGTCGCGATCCTCGAGCCAGGCGACGGCTCGATCATCGAGGCCGCCCTGGGCAACGAGGTCGTCTATGACGAGATCGCCACCATGGTCGAGGCCGCACGCGACCTCTTGATCGGGGTCGCGCGCGACGGCCGCCGGCTGGACCGCGCCGACGGCGTCAGCGCTTGCGGCTGCGAGCGCGCTTCGGAGCCGGCTGCTCGCGCCCCTGGTGCCGGGCCTGAGCCGCTGCGCGCGCCTTCGTGAAGCGCACGAGGGCCTTCGCGATCTCCTCAAGGCATCGCTTCTGGACCAGCCTGCCGGCCGGCGCACCATCCGACGTGAAGCACGCGAGCACGTTGTCGAGCGCGTCGTCGTCGCTGAGCGCCGGTAGCACCTTGAGCAGCCGGTCCCGGCGCACAGGTATGCCCCGCGCGCCGTTGACCCAGTGCATGTCGAGGAGGCGGACGTAGCAGCCGACCTCCTCGAGCGTCATGTTGAGGACGCGGGAGTCTCCCCAAAAGTCGGCATGCCAGTGCGGCCTGTAGGGCGCCGGCCGCCAGTCGTGCGCCGTGTCGTCCGCCTTCTTGCGCTTGGCCATGCTCAGCGGTTCCTGGCGCCGGCGTCACGCGCGAGCGCCCGCAGGTAGACCCGCCGGCGAGCGCGTGACCATGCCCAGGCCGTCGCGCCGGCGCCCAGCAGCAGGGCCGCCCAGGGCGCCCAGGCGCAGAGCGCGAGAGCCGCCAGCGACCCGAGCAGTACGCGCATGTCCGGGTAGAGAGACGCGGGCCCAGGGCCGCTCACGACTGCGCCTTCCGTCGCGCCGATGCGATGGCATCGGACACGCCGCCGGCGTCGTTGCCGCTACCCTTCGACGCTTGGCCGCGCTGGTCCAGCTTGGCGGCGAGCGCGTCGCCCCATGTGTAGTCGTCCTCGCCCTGGATGCGGACGCCGACGCTCTTGATCTCTCCGAGCTCGCGCTGGCTGGCCTTGGCGAACGGCTTGCCCAGGTACTCGGCCAGGTCGTCTGGCGTGACGTTCATCGTCATGAAGGTGCGCAGGATGATCTTGCGGAAGCGGTCCGGGTCGGAGGCCTGCGAGTCGCGCTGCACCGCGACGACGATGGCCATGCAGTCATCGACCAGGTCGCCCGGGATATGGCGCAGGCGCAGCACTCGCAGAGTCCTGCTGACGTAGTTCTTGGCCTTCGCATCCATTTCCTCATCGGTCGCGCGGACGACGTAGACGGGCTTGCCGCGCGAGTTCTGGCGTTGCTGCAAGACCTCTCGGTTGTTGCCGCTCGACCGTTCCACCGACCGCACCACCACGATCATTTCGTGCTCGGTCCAGTTCGTCTCGAGGTCCGTCGCGTAGCAGTAGACGCGCCGCGCTTCCTTGGTGTCGGCGACGACGAAGCTGCCGACGTCCAGGTTGCCCCACTTGCGCGCCGCGAGCTCGGCGAACCTGGCTGAGGGCCCGCTTCCGCGCGAGTGCCGTTCAAGGTCGTAGCGCGCGACCTCGGCGAACCCGGGTCGGCGGCATTCCTTCTCGATGCCCATGCGCGCCGCGTCCTCGTCGCGCGGCTTTGCCATGGCGCGGCCGAAGCGCGCCTTGACTGCGGCTTCCATCTGCGCGGCCAGCATGAGCGCGGCGGGGTCCGTGACCGCGAGCTCCTGGTTGCCGAGCGAGTCGACCCTCGCGGCCTTCTCCCCTCCGGTCACGTCGGTCGGGCCCATGCCGATCATTTCAAGCGCGCTGGTGGGGGGAGCTGGCTCTGCCGGCGCAGGCTCTTCGTCGCCTGCTAGATCGCTCTCGATCTTCCCGAGCTCGGTCTCCAGGTGGTCGATGGCCTCGTCGTACTGGCCGTGCTCGTCTTCGGGAGGGATCGCCCCCCCGGCTTCCTCGTTGGTCATGGCGATGCTCCTAGCGTCTGGTGAGACCGAAGCGCCTGTAGGGCTCGCCTCGGTTGGTGTTGTCGTTGCGTGAAGTCTGCACCACGAGTCGCGCTTCGGCAATCGCAGTCGCGCGCGCCTCGTCCGGGTCCATGCCGCCGGCGAGCAGCATGGGCAGCACCCAGGCCTCGGCAACGGCCGCCGCGATGTCGTTGCAGAAGGGGTCGGCGTCGAGGCTCTTGCGCCCCTTGCACCAGCCCCAGGTCGCCACGCCGCGGATGCCCTTGGCGGTCCCGATCCGGTGCTTGAGGCGGTTCTCGAGGCCCTGCTTGACGCCCTTGGCGGCATCGAATGCGTCGCGCGCTATGCGAAGCGCGTCGAGTATGTCGAGGTCCTCGTCGGTCGCCGCCAGGACTTCCTCGCTGCCGGAGTCGAAAAGCGCCTTGAGCGCATCGCTGGTCGCGTTGCTGCCGTCGACCTGGGGCTCTTCGTCGCCCACGATGAAGCGCTGCCACCAGGTCGTTGCGACATCGCGCAGCGCGGCCTTGTCATCGTCGGACGGCAGCAGCGGGAAGAGCTCGGGCACGGTGCCGCGGTCGGCGGCGAAGACCCACGAGGGCACGTCGAAGAGCGAGCACCCCGCGACGCCCTGCACCGTGCATCGCCTGGGCATGGTCGACGTGCCGGCGTCTCCCCACTGGTCAGCCACCTCGGCGTGCTTCCAATGAAAGACGTTGACCCGCTTGGCGTCGACGCCGCCCACCAGCTCCCAGCCCGGCTTGCGGTAGACCAGGGCGTCTGGCGAGAAGTGAAGCGGCGCACCGCCCGGGTCGGGAAAGATCGCGTTGCGGTAGGGCACGACCTTGAGCGTCGGGTCTTCGGCCGTCATCTTGCGGCCGGCGAAGGCGACGATGCCTGGCTCGACGTCGTGGCCGTAGGCCAGCCAGTCCTTGTCATCGAGCGACTGGTCGTCGGCGTCGCGGCCGTGAACCTTGTTCGCCCAGAGCGACCACTCGCTCGAGTAGCCGCCGATGTCCTCGGGGTAGATGATCGGGAAGAGGTCGGAGCCTCCCAGGCTGAGCCGGCGCCGCTCGCGCCATGCGTCGACGTCGTCGTCGAAGGTCTCGAGCAGTGACTCAACTTGGTCGCGCGTCATGGTCGGCATTGGCTGGCTCCGGGAAGTGAAAGGCCGCGGTCGGCAGGCTCCGACCGCGGCCACCTTCAATATGCGAGAGCGCCTCTTGCAGCTCCTGAGTAGGGCGCAGGGCGCAGGTCCGGAGGGTTCTGGGAAGAATGAGAAGTGCCAGACCCACCTGCTCGCATTGTCGCTCCCGACTCACTCTGTCGACCGCACTCTGAAAACGGCAGACGCTTGGAGACTACAGCGGATCGCCAGTCGCGCAAATGAAGTGATCGAATCCGGGGTTATCAACAGGGCCTCGCATACCGCAGGGTGCGACCTCGGGATCGAGAAAGCGCTACATGTGGTGCACAGAGGGGAAAACCGGGCAGACTTATCCACCATTCGAACACCCCTGCTCGCGGCCATGCCCCGGTGGATGCCCCGCGCCATGCTCCAGACCCTGCCCCAGCGCCTGCTTGATGCCCCAGGGGTTGCTCCAGTGGGTGCCCCGGAGGGTGCTACCCCCATACCTTCAAAGTAAAAGCAGTTACGCGGTAGCTCGGCCATACGAAGCGTGCGCGCACGGCACGCGCGCGCAGCCGCCGGCGACCCGGAGGGCCGCGGCCGCGCCTTGCCGCCTCGACGATCTCGGTCTACGCTGAGGCGGTCGTCGGCGATGCGTCGGCGCCAGGAACGCGACCCCCACGAGCATCACCATGACCAGCCAGGTCCTACGACTCACCGGCGCAGGCGGCGCGCCAGACGGCGAGATCGAGATTCCAGACGAGGGCGGCCTCGTCGTCCTCGAGGGACACAACGGCTCCGGGAAGAGCCAGACCCTCGACGCCATCACCGACCTCACCACCGGCGAGCGGAACATCAAGCTCAAGCACGGGCGCAGCAAGGGCGAGGTCAGCGGCTTCGGCGCGACGATCCGCCTCGGCGCCAGGACTTCGCGCAAGGGCGAGCTCGAGGTTGTCGGTCTCACGTCGCGCATGGACGTCGCCGCGATCGTCGACCCGGGTTACAAAGGCCGCGACCAGTGCAACCGCGCGATCGTCAAGTCGCTGGTGCGCATGCTCGGGCTCACGCCGGAGGTCGCGCTCTTCTACGATCTCTGCGCCACGCGCAAGCCGGGCGAGAGCGACGAAGAGCTGGCCACGCGCAAGCGCGCCATCTTCGACGAGCTCATGCCGGCAGGCCTGGGCGACTGCGAGGACCTGGTCGAGCTGGCGCGGAAGGTCAAGGACGCCTTCGATGGTGCGGCGCGACGCATCAAGGGCGAGAGCGAGCGCGTCCAGGGTGAGGCCGATGCGCTGCTGGCAACGGGGTCCGACCTGGATCTCGAAGCGCCGCACGCTGCCGACGCTCTCCAGGCTGCGCTTGAGCAGGCCATCGCGGCGGACGGCGGGGTGCGCGAGCGCGTCGGCACGTTCGCCGAGATCGCGCAGGCCGCGGCCGACGCCAGGGCCAAGGTCGGCGAGGGAGGCGGGCCGGACGCCGACGCGATGAACGAGGCGCATGAGGGCCTGTCTTCCGCCGCCAAGGTCAGCGACGAGGCTGGCGAGCTCGTGACCAGCTTGGTCGATGAGGTCACCAGGGCGCAGGCCGCGCTCGAGCAGGCGAGCAGCGCCCATGCACGCGCCCAGGCGCACAAGGCGGCAGCCAATGACCGCTTCCACGCCGCCGAGCAGCGGCTCATGGATCTCGAGGCCATCGAGAACGGCTGGGAGGCCGCGCAGAAGGCGATTGCTGTGCTTGCCGACGCCAAGCCCCCCACCGGTGACGAGGTCGGGCAGGCGGCCGCTGCGGTAGCCCAGGCGCGCAAGGACAACGACCGCGGGACCCTGGTGCGCAACGCACTCGAGAAGCGCGCGCACGGCAAGCAGCGCCGGCGTGACGCGGCCACGCTCCGCGGACGCGAGGACGAGCTGCGCGAGGCTGGGCGTGGCACCGACGCGATCCTCAGCCGGCTCATCAACGAGGCCGGCGTCGAGGGCTTCTCGGTCGTCGACGGCGAGGTCCTGGCCGTGCCCCCGGGCGAGAGCCAGCCCAGGCCCTACTTGGACCTCAGCGACGGGCAGCGGACGCGCATCGCATGCGACGCGACCATCCCGGTTGCTCTGCGCGACGTGCCGGCAGACGAGCTCGCGGTCATCGTGCTCGGTCAGCGCGTCTACCAGGACCTCGACCCGACCAACCGGCGCGCCCTGGTCGAGCACGTCAAGGGGCGTCGCGTGCTGCTCTTCTCGGCGCTGCCGACAGACGGGCCGATGCGGGCTGTCGTGGCCGACACGGAGACCGGCGCAGGAATCACGGCATGAAGGTCAAAGTGCGCGTCGAGGGCATCGAGCCGGTGCTTGCTCCGGACCAGGTCTTCGAGGACGTTCTGGTGCATGGCGTGCAAGTCGACGCCGGCCTACAGATCGAAGTCAAGTTCGACAGTCTGATAGACGCTGCCGATGCGATCGAGCGATGGCTACACGCATGCGGCGTCGAGCTCCCCTCGTGGAAGCGCGAGTGCGATCGGTTCGATCGAAGGGCCGCAGGGCTGGCGGCGCAGTGCGTCGCGGCCGAGAAGATGAAGATCGACTTAATGGAACAGGGCCAGGCCTGGAAGACCTACGCGCTGAAGCTCGAGGGATTGATCCGGGCTGGCACGCAGGAGGGCGGCGCGCTGTCCGCGCATCGGCCGACCGAGGGCGCGGCCGATGCGCACCAGGAAAGCAGCGTTGACCCATGACCGGCCAGGGCATGCCGGGAGGCGCCTACGTTCAAGCGATGCTCTCGGTCATCGGGATCTGTGAATGCGTGCGGCGCGAGCTCGACCTCGAGCGGATGCTCGAGTTTGCGAGGAGGCAGGCAGACCTCGGCATGGTGCCGCCAGGCGTCAAGCTGTCGCCGGAAATGCTCGCGAATCAGAAGGCCGAGGCTGCGGTCGCGCTCGAAATGCTCATGCGCCTCGAGGACCTCATCGAGGCTCATGGGCGCTGGACGGAGGCGAACACCAAGAGCACAAAGCAGCTCGTGCTCGAGAACGGCATGCTCGGGGCGCAGGCGATCCAGGCCGCGGCGAAGGCGCGGGCGAAGTCGATGATTCGCGACGACCTCGGCCGCGATCCGTTGGACGGGGGGCGGGTCAACTGAATCTCAAAGTCAGAAGGGCAGCTGGCGCTCTCACGGCCCCTCGTCCCGGGGACTGGCGCCAGCTCATGGTGACGCCTCGCTTTGCCGCGCCCTCCGGCTACGAAGTGCTCTGTCGGGCTGGGCGATTGCATGGACGGCTGGCACGGCGAGGCTGGCACCGCATCGACACCGACGAGGTCCTGGCGTTGCTGCGCACCGACCAGCTGCTCGCGTTGCGCCGCGGCGAGCTCGTCGACGTCGGCGAGCTCGACTTGTCCATCCGAGCGCGCGTCGCTTGAAGCTCAAGGGCGACGAGGTCGCTCTGCTTGTGCGCATGCGAATGCGCGCCGAGGGCATTGCCGAGTCTGCGCGCCGCTTCGGCGTCCACCCGAAGCGGCGCGACCACATCGCCGAGGCCTGGCGTAGACGAGGCTGGATCGTCGACCAGGCGATGACGCCCGAGGCCGTCGGGATAGCCGACGGACTGTGTCGAGACATCCGGAGCGGCGCGGACGAGCGCAACGTCCAGGTCGGCGACGTGCTGGTCGAGCTCGCTGCGCGTGGCTCTCGTGGCCAGCCGGTCGCCGAGAGCCACAAGCCCAACGCGCGCGACCTGGTAGGCGCGGCCATCGTCGACCTGGAGTGGCGCCTCGAGCGCGGACGCCGGCAGCGTTCCAGGCCGACGCGCCGCCAGCTGCGCGAGGCGCGCTGGCTGCTGCAGCAGGCAATGGCCGTTCTGTGCGGCGAAATCCAGGACGACAAATACATCAGCCCTCAGCGCGGCCGGCATCAAGAAGACACGCACCACGACGCGGTTTCTAGGCCGCCAGCGTTGAATGCGACCGATCGCAACCGGGGCGCCGGAGAGCTCTATCGGCGCACGCTTGGCGGCATGCGTTAGCCCGACCGGGCATCGTGGGGCACACTCAACCCGCGTCGCCGGCCTTTCGGGTCCCGGGCCTCGACGCTGGAACGCGGGACCTAGTCGCAAACGCACGGAGCTCAACCATGCGGTACACATTCTCATTCGTCGCGGCGTTCGCCGCGCTCGCCCTGCTCAGCGCCCCGGCCTTCGCGAAGGCCCCCATCCAGCACGGCCAGGCCTTCCAGGTCGCGGGCTGGTCCGACGGCAACGACGGCGGCCTCGAGCCGGTCGGGCGCATCCACCGCACCGGCGGCGGCATCACGATCTTCGTCGACGCGCCCGACGGCACGCCGGTCTTCGCCTGGGGCCTGGATGACACCGGCGTCTCGGCCATGCCGGCCGCTGTCGGATACGTCTTCTCGTCGAAGGTCTCCTTCTTCGGCGACAACGACACCGTCGGGAACCTGCCTGCGCTCTCCGGCGCCGCCGGCGGTCTCGAGGACGCGATGGTGTTGCAGTTCGACACGCTTGACGGCGTCGGCGACGTCGACGTGCTCGGGCGCGCCGTCATCGTGGTCGACGACAGCGGCAGCTACGGCGTGGTCGCTCCGACTCCCGCCGGAGACGGGCCGTCCGTGAACGGCGGCTATGTCACCGGAACGAACGGCGACGGCGTCGTGGCCGCGTTCGCTACGGGCCGGTGCAATAAGAGCAAGTGTCGTCTCAAGATCATCACGTCCAACGGGCTGACCATCACCGACATCCTCGACAAGGACGAGACCTACCACGTCTCGAGCGAGGGCGTGCTTTACATCACCTGCCAGTGTGACTGAGGGGTAGGGTTCTAACGAGCGCCCCAGGCCGTCGTGGCCTGGGGCGCTCGTGTCGTTGCACACATCACCACCAAGGCCGCCGCGCATGCCGTGCCGGCCAACAGAACCAGGGGACGAACATGGCCAAGAAGGCCGCAGCGAAGAAGGCGAAGGCAGGGGCGCTCGCAGGAAACGCGACGCCGACGACCGCGGGGCGCTCGGCGAGGTCCGGCAAGGCGACACCGAGCGCGCAGGCGCTGACGATCCTGGGGCGGGAGACCCGCGGACTCATCGTCGCGATCTCCGACGAAGAGTGGCGCCAGGCCTCCGAGAGCCTGGGCGCTGCGCACGGCGAGCTCGCCGAGCTCGGCGAGCTCGGCGAGCACTCCGAGCACGCCAAGCAGGTCAAGCAGGTCAGAGACGACCTCAAGGCCCACGAGGCCGAGATCACGGCGCGCATCGGCAAGCTGGCCCGCCTGGTCCGCAACCGCAGCGACACCAGGCCGGTCGAGTGCGAGCTCCAGGCGCACCACGACAAGGGCGAGGCGCTGACGGTCCGCACCGATACCGGCGAGATCATTGCTCGCCGCGCGCTCACGGCGAGCGAGAGACAGCTGCCGCTTGTGCGCGACGACCCGAGGCCCCCCCAGGCTGACGCCGCTGCGATCGACGCAGGAGAGCCCCCGCCGCCGGGCTCATACGACGGCGAAGGCGGCCTCGAGTGACCGATGGCCTCCTGACCATCGGCAAGGTCGCCCTGGTGTGCATGACGCCGATGCTCGACGTCATGCTGCCGGGCGACCCCGTCGCGAAGGAGCGCCACCGCACCGGGGGGCGCGACCCGCGCACGGGCAAGCCCAGGCACTACCCAGGGAGGAAGTCCGACCCGTGGGAGAAGTGGGCGGCGTGGGAGATCAGGGCGGCGTGGCTGTACGGGGAGCGGGTGCTCCGCGAGCCGTGCGTTGTCCACGTCTGCGCCGTGCTCAGCCGCCCCAAGGTCCTCGAGCACAAGGCTGAGGCCGACGGGCGCATCCTCCGAGACCAGAAGCCGGACGGTGACAACGTGCTCAAGGCCTGCCTGGACGCGATCGAGAAGTCGGGCGTGCTCGATGACGACAAGCGCGTCGCCGTCAAGGCGGTCGAGTCTTGGTGGTGCGCCCGCGGCGAGGAGCCCCACGTTCGCGTGGTCTTGGGGCTGCCGCCGATCGGCGTCGCTTGCCGCGTCCGCAGGGTGGGATAGGCTGAGGCATGCGACCGACCATCATCAAAGTCACGATTGGCACCGAAGAGAACGTTGTGCACCTGGCCCGCGAGGATGGGCCGCTGCTCACCGTGACTCGGGACGACCACGCCGTTCTCGGCCAGCTGCTGCGCCTTGCCGTGAGGGAGGGGCGCGACGTCTTCTTCATCTTGGCGCTCGTCTCGACCGACGAGGACGGCGGCCAGAGCATCCTGCCGAGTTTCACGAGGGCCATCCCGCAGTCGGACGAGCCGTCGTGGTGAAGCTCCTGCTTGAGACCAACCCGCCCCAGACCGCCATCGGCTATCTAGGCTTTCAGGTCTGCTCGAAGTGCTGCGGCATGGGATACGAGGTCAAGGTCTTCTACGACGACATCGCCGGCAGTGGCTCCTATGCTGTCGGCGAACCCGACGCTCGCGTCTACGCGCCAGTCGGCAAGACGCTCAGATTGCTTCGGATCCGGTGGGTCTGCTTCGCGTGCTTCGCCTGCCGCGGGTTTCGCTTGCGGACGCGGTACGCTGAGACGAAAGGTCGCGCGCTCGACGCATTGCGCAGGCTCGACGAATTGCGCAGGGTCGAAGCAATGCGCGGGCTGGTGCTCATGCTCGCCGTGTTCCTCGGGGCGTGCACCGCGCCCGCACCTGACATCCCCTGGCACCTCGAGCTCGTCGACGGCGTGGTCATCGTGGCTGGCGGGCACGGCCCGTACGTTGAGCCCGTGAGGCTGGACGTCGAGCTACCCCGCGGCCCGACCTACTGGACCTGGTACGACCAGGCCGCTTGGTCGGAGGTTCGCGCGGTCGTGTTGCGTGAGGTCTACGATGCCACTCGATAGGACGTCGCCCGTTCGCTCGCTGCCCAGCTGGCCGCTCCTGGGATGCCTGCTCTGGCTGGTTATCCTTCTGTGCGTCTGGTCACAGACCGGGCGAGCGGTCGTCGCGTGGCTCGCCTTCGTCTCATACGCGGGGCTCCTCGTCGGCCTGGCAGTGCGGTCGGTCTGGACCAAACATCAACCGATCGGCTGCGCAATGCGGCCGGCGTCACCACCAACCAGGAGGTCGACCATGACCATCTTCGATTCACCCGAGGGCTCCGAGTTCCGCAAGCTCCTCAGCGGAGACCACTCCGACCGGGCGCTCGCGCACCTGGCCGGCGACTACTTCACGAGCAGCGGCGACCGCGTGGGGCTCGAGCTGGCGCGCGCCCATGTCTCCGCGCACGCGGCGCTCGTCTTGCGTGGGTTGCAGCGCAGCGATCCGCCCGAGGTCACGGCGCGCGGCCTCGCCAACCTCGAGGGCTTCACCTACGACGGCAGGCTGCACGCCGCGATCGTTGCCGAGACAGCGCTCGAGGACTGGGACACGGACGAGGGCCCAGCTCGCGCGGCCGGCAGCTCCAGCGCGAGCGGCACACTCGGCAACGCCACGCCGGCCGAGGACCAGGTCGCTCGCGAGATCGCTCCGGAGGCGCAGTGCGGAGACTACGAGGGCCCTGACAGCCCTTGATGGCAGGGGCTCCGCGAAGGGACTGAACACGACGGGCGCGAGCTCGTCCGGGCTGGGAGTCCTGGGCGAGCTCGCGCCTTTTCTCGTGGCGGGCTCATGTTCCCCCTGGCTCGTTCCGAAGAGTCTGGCACCTCAACGGAGCATCGCCATGAACACCGCCGACCTCTTCACCAACGCCCAGGCGCTCTGCACCGCGCTCGCCATCTTCGCCACGCTGGTCGCCGACTTCACCTTCCTCGACGGCAAGCTGGTCTTCGGCCCGGTCGCTCGCTTCCTGAGCCGGGAGGGCTGAGCGATGACTGCCACCACGAAGCGCGCCGTGGATCTCTTCGCCGGAGCCGGCGGGTTCACCTGCGGCGCCGAGGCCGCTGGCCTGGACGTCGTCTTCGCTGCGAACCACTGGCAGGCCGCCGTCGAGACCCACGAGCGGAACCACCCCGGCACGCTCCACTCCTGCCAGGACCTGCACCAGCAGGACTGGTCGCTGGTCCCCGACCATGACGTCCTGCTGGCGTCGCCCTGCTGCCAGGGCCACTCCAAGGCCCGCGGGGTCGACCGCCCCCAGCACGACGCGAGCCGCTCGACCGCCTGGGCCGTCGTGTCGGCCGCTGAGTACCACGACCCCGAGCTCGTCATCATCGAGAACGTGCCGGAGTTCCTCGACTGGCGGCTCTACGGGGCGTGGTCTGCGGCCATGGGCGCCCTGGGCTACAGCCTCGCGCCGCACGTCATCGACGCGGCGGACGCGGGCGTCCCGCAGAATCGCAAGCGCGTCTTCATCGTCTGCGCCAAGAGCGCGGCGCCGCTCTACCTGGGCCAGCCCGACGCGGCGCACGTTTCGGTGAGATCGGTGCTCGACCTCGACTCGGGCAGCTGGTCGAAGGTCTACAAACCCGGGCGCGCGGCGTCGACGATCTCGCGCCACGAGGCCGGCAGGCGCAACGTCGGCGACGTCTTCCTCGCGCCGTTCTACGGCAGCGGCTCCGGGCGGACCGGCCGCAGCCTGGACCGCCCCTGCGGAACGCTGACCACCAAGGGCCGCTGGGCGATCCACCGTGGCGACGAAATGCGCATGCTCACCGTGCCCGAGCAGGTCGCGATTCAGGGGCTCCCCGAGGGCTACGCCCTGCCGGAGTCGGCGACCACGGCCACGCACCTCATCGGCAACAGCGTCAGCCCGCCGGTGGTGACCTGGCTGCTCGAGCGCGCGGCCGCAGCGGCATGCCTGCCCGAGCGCTCACGCATCGCGGCATGAGCGCCTGTAGCCTGGGGGCATGCCAGACCACGACCAGAGCCCCGCGCCGCCCGGTCCCGCCTGGGTCCGGTGCGTCTGCGGGGAATGGTGGTGCCGCGTGCACGACCTGCACGCCTTCGAGTGCGACTGCCCCGACCTCGAGGGCTGGGAGGATCTCGGCGTCGACCCGTACAGCGCCGGCGGTCCTCCCGAGGAAAAGTAGCCCAGCGCCTCAAGTCGGTCGGCCGCCGTGACGAAGAGGTTTCTATCTCACCTGGAGCGCCACCATGAACACCACCAGCCCCGCCATCCTGAGCCGGCACAACGTCGGCCCCGTCACGATCACGCGCTTCCGTAGCCGCTCCGGCGATGTCGAGTGGTTCATCGAGGACGCCGACACGAGCCTCGCGCAGCACGAGCGCGACCTCTTCCAGGGCGAGCGCGCGGCCGCGAAACGCTGGCTGCGGCTTCACTGGCCGGTGGTCAAGGCCGGCAGGCGCCCGCGCCCGAGCACGAGTGACCGCAAGGCCTGGCTGCCCGACGGCTGGAAGGTCTGAAATGAAACAGGCCCGCCCGGGGCGAACCCTGGGCGGGCCTGAGTCTCAAGCGAGGGACCAACCTCGCGGGAGCATCACCGGCCAGACGCTACACGCGCGCACGCCCGCCGATCAACGCCCCGCCCCGCACACGACCAGGAGGCTCTGCGATCACCATGGAAAGCCCAGACCAAGACCGTCCGCCGCGGCCGCGCTGGTGGCGCGTCGCCCTCGAGGCCCTGCTCGACCTGCTTGCCTGGGCGTGGCCACTGCTCGCCTGGGCGGCTGCTGTCGGAGTCGCGTGGTGGATTCTCCAGGAGACCACTCAGGTCACCGTGGGGGCGTGGCCGAAGAGAGTGTCACCCCAAGGGAGCAACGCCATGAAGACCCCGCTCATCAACGCCATCGAGACCGCCTTCAACGAGGACGCCGCCGTCATCGTCGGGCGCGCCACCGTCACCGCCTTCCCCGACACGAGCACCGTGGTCGTCCGCTTCCGCGACTCCCCCATCCGCCTCGCGATCGACACCAGCGCCAAGTCGGTCTCGGTCGTCGACGACACACCGACCGTCGGCCGCCCGACTGTGGCGCCCGAAGTCATCACCAGCGCGACGGCCGCCGACGGCGCCGCGTTCTATGCCAACGTCGAGGAGGCCTTCGCAGTGGCGCTCGCGGTCGTGACCGAGATCGACGTCTGCAATGACCCCTCTTGCTGGCCCGACCACCCCGACGCCGACAGCGAGGCCTGAGCCAGTGCGAGACGCCCAACCCCGCTTCCTGGTCGTGCGCGTGCGAGCGCTGCGCGACACCGCGCGCCACGGCCTGGGGCACGACCTCGTCGAGGTCGTCGATGCCTTCGCCGAGCGCCCATGCGCCGACCGCCTGCGCGACGATCTCGAGGCCGCCCAGCCTCGCCATCAACGGCACCCGCACGCCTTCGCCGTCCTCGAGGTTCCGGACGCGCTCGGTTCATGAGTCGGAATCCCCGGGCCGGCCTCAAGTGGCCCCCGGCCGATGTCCGAAGGGGTTGCTACCTCAAGGGAGCAACGCCATGACCATCACCTACCAGGCCTTCGACCACGGCACGGCCCCAGCCGACGGCGCCACGCTCATCGCCAACTTCGGCGGCGGCTTCGACTCGACGGCCTTCCTCATCGAGTGCGTCCGGCGCGGCATCCGCCCCGACCTGATCCTCTTCGCCGACGTCGGCGCCGAGATCCCCGAGACCTACGCTCACGTCGCGGCCTTCTCCGCGTGGCTCGTCGAGCAGGGCATGCCGGCCGTCACCGTAGTCAGCCGGCACGGCACCGGCCGCCAGTACGGCCCCGCCTCGCTGCTCTACCGCGACGACGAGGCCACCGGCAAGCGCGTCCGCGTCGCCGAGGGCTACACCAACATCATCGGCAACATGCTCAGCAACGAGACGCTGCCGGGCGAGGCCTTTGGCCGCGGCGGCTGCTCGGTCAAGTGGAAGCACGAGCCCATGGATGCCTTCCTCGCGGCGCACCCGCTCATCATCGCCGACCGCGCCGCTGGCCGCGTCCCCGTCAAGATGGTCGGCTTCAACGCCGGCCCCGCCGACATGAAGCGCAAGGCCCCGCTCGAGGGCGAGGCCGCCTGCAAGAAGCCCGCGCACGTCGGCGGCTTCGCCTTCTGGTATCCGCTCCAGGCCTGGGGCATCGACCGCAACGAGGTCGAGGCCATCGTCCGCGCCGCCGGCTTCGACGGCTGCCGCAAGAGCTCCTGCTACTTCTGCCCCAACATGACCGAGGGCGAGCTCGAGAGCCTGCAAGACGAGCACCCCGACCTCCTGGCCAAGGCCATCGAGATCGAGGACACCGCCCGCAAGGGCAAGCACGGCCTGCGCATCGAGGGGCTCTGGCGCCGGACCCGCAAGTCCGACGGCCGCCCTGGCTCCTGGCGCGTCTGGGCTGAGGACCGCGGCTTCATCGAGCGCGACCCGTCGGTCCGCGAGCACGTCGCCCAGGTCCAGGCTGCGCGCCGCTCGAAGTGCCGGAAGCTCGCAGCGTGACCGCTGGCCGACTTGACCACGCCCTAAAGCGTGATTGACTGAGGGCCTATCCCAGGAGCGCCACCGTGGCAGGCAAGACCAAGAGCATCCGCAGCCTTCGACGTGGGGACGTGGTCTACGGGCTCGCGCAGGAGCGCGACGCGAGCGCTGGTGGGCCCCTCACCGTCACGCGCGTCACGCGCCACGACGACGGGACCACCACCCTCGGGCTGGCCTACCCGGACGGCACGGCGGATCGAGCCACCTACATCGACACCACGCGCGCCGCCATGGGCGAGCCGTGAGCATGAGCGACGGCCAGGTCCTCGCCGCGCACCGCGCCGCCTTCCGAGCTGCCAGACGCCGCGGCCTGCCGCGCGAGGATTGCCTGGAGATCGCCCAGGAGGTCGCCGCGCGCGCCCTCCTGGTCGCCGGCGGCGTCGGCCCTGCCTGGGGCACGACTGCCGCCTGGGGCGTGCTGGTCGACCGCTGGCGGCACGTCCGCGTCGAGGCCGCCGGCAGGCCCAGGGCCGCACGCGCCGCAGCCCAGGGCGCAGGCGTCCTCGAAGACCTCGTCGCGGCCGAGGACGTGGCCGGGCGCGCCGAGCTGGTCGCCAGGGTCCCCGAGGCCCTGGGCGACCTCCCGCCGGCACCGAGGGCCGTGCTCGAGCTGGAGCTCCTGGGGCTTGGCCGGATCCAGGCCGCCGAGCGCCTGGGCATCACGCCCGAGGCCGCCCGCATGCGAGCTCACCGAGGTCGACGGATTCTCGAACGGCTGCTAGGCTGACCGCCGGAACGCTGGCCCCCCTGGAGTGACCGATTGGCCCACTACGCGCCGATAAACTGCTGCGCCGTCAAGCGCTGCACCTACTGCGGCAAATCCATCGTCTGGGTCCGCACGGCCGCGTCTGGGTCCTGGATGCCGGTCGACGCTGAGCCCAGCAGCGACGGCAAGGTTGTCATCGACGGGCTTGGCAGCGACGCCCGCGCGCACGTCATCGCGCCCACTCTCTTCGATCGCGACGAGTGGCCGAGCGATACCGTCCGCAGAACGTCTCACTTCGCGACCTGCCCGAAGGCTGACCAGGCCCGTAGGCCGCGCGCGAGGAAGTCCTGATGCCATGCTATGAACCACCGCCGCCGTGGGAAGGCGACGCGAAGCGCAGCTCCGAAGAGGCGACGCGCATTCTTTGCAGCCAGGTCAAGGCCCAGCTCTCGAGGGGAGAGCGGCCGTCGGACGAGCTGCTCGAGTGGTTCGCTGGGCACCGCGAGATCGACGCGCGCATTGCCGCGTGGACTGGCAGCCAGTATCCGAGCGCGTCTATTCGCTGTGAGCAGGTCGTTGCTCGACTCCAGGCCACTTGGGCGCGCGAGCTCTTGTCGAGCGGCGGCCAGCCGGACGCGAGCCAGTGGGCACCGAAGCCCAAGCAATCAATGGAACCGGAAGAAACGTCACCGCCAGCGGAGCCAACATCATGACCAAGCCCCTCATCGTGCTCGCCCTTCTCGCAACCCTCGCCGGATGCACGGACGCCCGTAGAGCCAAGGCCGGCGGCTATGGAGACCAGCACAAGGTCGAGCTGTATTCGGGAGGCATGAAGGTCCGCGAGTGGACGTCGAGCGGCAAGGTCCTCAGCGAGGAGGCCAGCGACGGCTACTTCTTCAGCGACGCCGAAACTGGCGCGCTCGTCGAAGTGTCCGGCGACGTTGTCATCACGAGGCTCGACGGTTGACGCGCCCGGAGAAGACAGCGTCACGTCTCTATGACATGGTCCCGCCTTCGGTCATACGGGACTTCGCGGATCACCAGCAGGAGCTCGCCGACCAAGAGAGCGAGCGGTATGGCCGCTACGCCGCCAAGGCGCTGGAGCGCTACGCCGCCAAGGCGCTGGAGCGCTACGCCGTCGCGGATCGGAAGGGCTCCAGCCAGGAGCACCACCTCTACGCCGTCCACCCCCTACTGCCCAGGAGCACCGCCATGACCGAAGCACAGCCCGCCCCGTCCGTCCGCGACCGATGCCACGAGCTCAAGACCTGGCCCGCGCCCTTCCAGGCCATGGCGCTCGGCCTCAAGCCCTTCGAGCTGCGCAAGGACGACCGCGGCTACCGCGTGAGCGACCTGCTCGTGCTCAAGGAGTGGGATCCCCAGGCAGCCGATAATGGCGGCAGCGAGGAGCACGGCTACACCGGCCGCAGCATCCGCGCTCGCATCACCTACGTCACGCGCGGCGCCGGCGACGGCTGCGGCGGCACCGTCGACTCGTGGGTCTGGAATGACGCGCTCGACAGCGAGTGGGCCGTGCTCGGCCTCAACGTGTTCTCGGTCACCGGAAAGCGCGTGGCTGTCGGCTCGGTCATGAAGGCGCTCGAGTACGCCAGCCCGCAGGTGCTCGTCGAAGGGGAGGCGGATTGATGGAGGCCAGGCATTCCAGGGCAGAGCACGGGGGGCGCCTGTAATGGTTTGCATCCTCGACAACCGCGTCGCCATCCACGCGCTGCTCGCCAGCGCGGCCTCGCCCCAGCAACGCGGGGGGCTCTTCGTGCTCGGCGTGCCCAAGAGCTCCGAGCGCTACTTCTGGGGCGAGCTCCGGAAGCACGGCGGCAAGCTGATCGCTGCGGCCGCGCGCACCGTGGGGAGCCAGGCTCAGCGAGTCTCATTCAAGAATGACGCCGTCCTGCTGGTGCTTCCGCACGACGACCCGCAGCGCTGGGAGGGCCTGGGTAGGTTCGACGGCGCCGTCTTCTACGGCCGCGAGCTCGACGCTGAGCTCGTCGCCTGGGCAGCCGGCAACCTGCGCGTCGAGCCCAAGGGCTGGGTACTCGTCGCATGAGCACGACACCACCGCCGAAGGAGATCGAGTCAATGGCCAAAGCGACCGAGCCCACCAGCCCGAGCGAGGCGCTCTTCGCGTTCGCCGGCTGGCTGTCCACGCGATCAACACCAGTCACCCTGGGCGCTACGCACGAGGCCTCGATCGCAGCGGACATTGTCGAGGAGTTCCGTCTATCCCAGGGATGGGAAGCGCCACGAGACGGCTGGGAGAATCTGCTCAAGGACTACCCATGACCACGCCCACTTTCTGGAACGGCGAGCCGTGCTCCGCGTTCCGCGGCAGCGTCATCGTCGGGCCGGATCCAAGGTTCAAGCTCTACTGGGCGCTCAACCTGATCGGACTTCGGGTGCCGGCCGTCCGCGTCGAGGCCAGCACGGGCGCTTTCTTCATCCTCGACCACGATGACCAGGGCTGGGCCAAGGTCACCGTTGGCCGGGGCTCGCCGATGCACGGTCATCGCCAGATCACGGCGCGAGCCGTGACCTGGGACGCCAGCCGCGACGACGTGCTCTCCGATGAGTGCATCGACGCCGCGCTTGAGGATGCCGACGCGCGCTGCAACGCTGACCCACGCATGCGAGCGCTTCTGGCTGCGCGGCGGTCTCGCGGCGATGGCAGCCTGGGCGGCGGGCCTGGGGGGCTGGGCGGATGATCCGCTGGATTCGACGGCTCAAGTGCGCGATGGGCCAGCACCGGATGGCCCGGACGCACACGATCCTCTTTCTCCGCGGGCTCCAAACGTCGAGTCAGATCAGCGCGCTTCAAGGT
>Ga0164311_10000083_pt1 | contig 34108 bp, 44 predicted proteins | sample GuaBasSedimGuay2_FD_121796 | JGI IMG/M metagenome (GOLD analysis project Ga0164311, IMG submission 121796) | Subseafloor sediment microbial communities from Guaymas Basin, Gulf of California, Mexico - Guay2, Core 4569-9, 9-12 cm | ecosystem: Environmental > Aquatic > Marine > Hydrothermal vents... | reverse complement strand
GTTGTTCAACAGCATGTGGCTGTTGTTGTGGTTGTTGTTGTTCAACAGCATGTGGCTGTTGTTGTGGTTGTTGTTGTTCAACAGCATGTGGCTGTTGTTGTGGTTGTTGTTGTTCAACAGCATTTTGAATAAGATCAACCACGGCAGGACGACCTTGACTCTTCTCATACTCAGTAATATTCAACCCACGAACACCTTCACGCTCACTCACATCCTCTGATCTATGAGACTTTCCTTCTCTTAAATCAAGAACAACCTGCCCAGCAATACGCTGTTCTTCTCGTGATAATTTCTCACTTCTACTCATCTTCCTATTAATCGAATCTATCTTATCCTTCTCCGCCTTAGCTTTTAATCTCTCATTACCATAAAACTCAATCAACTTACCGCTCTTTTCACGAACAGCATCACTTACCGAAGGATCATTCGCCGCCTTCATCTCAAGCTGAATATTTCTCTCCAAATCAAGCATGTACTCATCCATACTCTGATGCATAAGCTCTCCATGACCACCAGGACCACTATTATATTCAGGAAACGCAGATAACGCATTCGCCAACTTCGACGTACCCACACCAAGATCAGCAAAAATCGCCTTCTTACGCACTTCCTGTTCAGGACGCAAACCAGACATCATCGCCTGTTCCATCTGTGATAACTTTTCACGAACAGCATTCGCATGCTCCTCTTCAGTTGCATCATCTTTCAAAGGAATACCAGTATCCTTATCAACTAATCTTCGCACATTACTTAACCCTTCTAAAGAAGGAGCATCTGCTGCACTTTTTGAGATAGCTTCACGACGCAAAGCAAATTCACCGACTTCACCAGCCAATTTATCTCTTCGTTGCACCATCTTCTTATGCCGTACATCAGTTAATGCACCAACATTTTCAGCCATTCTTCCAAATGCAGTCTTCGAAGGTCCAAACGCACCAATAGGCACTGTCGGCAATCGAGAAGCAAAAAAACGTTTTGTTGCTATACCTTTAGCAGCAAGATAGTGTCGATGTGACTCACCAAACCATCCTCTCTTCTTATACCTGCTCATAGCAACCCACTATCACTTAACGTCGGTGGTGGAGGAGGAATACCAGGTGTAATAACTACATTACCTGTTGTTCCAACTCCTGTTTGTTCAGATTCGATCTGTTGTTCTGGTTCTACTGTTACTGGTGTAGGTGCAATTGCAACCGACGGCATCTCCTCGGGAATAGGCGCAGTTGGTAAAGACTCTTGCACACCACTTGTCATTGGAAAATCTTCAGAAAGAGTATCAGATTCAGGAACATCAAATTTCTTTGTTGGAGACCGAGAAGAACGCTTCCTCTCAACATCCTTGGCAGCTTCAACGAATGCAGGCTCATTCCTGCGTGATAGAATGTCATTATCAGAATATCCTTCTTGGTAAAATGCATGTAGTAAACTTGAAGATCCAGTCGGTGATTCAGGACGATTCCCCTTCAAGAAATCTTGTACTGCAAAGTACTTCTTTGTCTTAATGCCTTTTGCAGCTAAATAGTGCCTCTGACTATCGCCGCGCCATCCTACTGGCTTGTATCGAGAGAAATATTTTCCCATTTGCCTATTCCCAGTGTTATCTGGCTTCCTTTAGTATTTAAAGGAAACGCACAGGAACAACCAATGTTAGTACTATTACGAGATTGTTTATAAAGACTACCGTCATGTAGTAAGGTAATCCCTCGGCAGGATTTGAACCCGCATCTCTTCAGTTTTCACCTTATATACCGGTGAGCATCTTTTGTCTCTCCTCTTTTCAGCAGCCCAAAGCACTCTTACCAAGTTAAGCTACGAGGGATTTATGATAGTTAACGGTACATCACTCCTTGGAGCCGTCCTGTCAAACCGCAACGGGCACATTGACCCTGTTTGTTCCACACTCGTGAAACAGCACGCTACACAAGCCACAACGATTCGTATCCGGACCCACCTGCCTTCGTATCCCCATTCACTGACTCTTCGCTTGAGGCTTCTGTCCTCGATGCGCCAGCAGGGATTTGAACCCCGAACTCATGCTTGGAAGGCAAGTATAGTTAATTACTACCACTGACGCTTAAAGCTGATGGCCGGACTTGAACCGACAGCCGTTCGCTTACGAGGCGAATGCACTTCCAGTTGTGCTTCATCAGCAAATAGTGGTGCCAGGATTCGAACCTGGATTTCTGGCTCATGAGGCCAGTGGGCTACCTACTTACCACCACACCACTACAGTAGAACACTCTGCCAAAAGGCAGACCGTCAACAACATTCAGAATCCGACGATCGACAAAGTGCACACTAATAGTGTGTGCCTGTTCCTGTTCCGATCGTTTGATATATATGCAAATTATCACCTAAATAGTTTCTTCTTCTTGTAATGCCTTATCTAAAGCATACACAAACTCTTTTGCTTCTTTACTGAACACAACAATGCTATCTTCCATTTTACTCACCAACTCTTACTCATATTTAAACCTTCGTAACACTTTAGTACCACATCGCAGTACTTCAGTAACACCCGTCCCCTCGACCGGATTCACACCGATAATCACCCCTACTGTATCATCAAATGAGCATCTGAACCCTAACTAGGCTCAAGTCAGTTGTCCCAGGCATCCGCATGAGCCAACTGGCATTAAGGGATTGCTTTACTCCTGAATCTCTGCCCAAGAGCGTTAAGCTACGAAGGGAAGTCGTTATTCTTCCCACTTCATACCCTTCAAAGAACAATACTCATTTAAATAGTTTTCTATGATCGTTCACACTCGACCAACGTCGCCAATCCCGTACTTGTATCAATACTTTCTACATGCATTATATCATCAACACCACGTAACACTAATGAATCAGTCCTATTTGATCCAACCCATGCTCGAGACTCCATCTGTCCACGCAACTCAATGTATCCTGATCCTCTAAATGTTCCAGGAATCAACTCTAATGCTAAGACATTTAACCGTCCAGAACGAGAATTCACTGGTTTCCCAAAGTAATTCCCTAATTTCTCAGAAGCTAACATTAATGCAAAATCAGGATTCCCATTACGTTTCATATCAGCAGTATGATAGTAAAAAGAACCATGCACACCCTCAACAACAATCTGTTCGTATCGTGGATGCCACAATGGAAATGCATACCCAATCCCACCAGGGGATCGTCGTACATCCCAACGATCACTCATCTCTCCAAAGAATGTCCTAAATTTATATAAATCTTCCGATAGGTATAGTTCCTTATTTCTATACGTATCGACTATTTATAAGTATTATTTAAAGAACATCAATTTGTTATAAATAAGTGCAGAGTCAGTATGATCAGTAACGAAAACGCATCTTACATGTACTACATGCACTACTGATTATTAGTAGATCAAAAGTGCATAAGTGAATGGTCCATAAACATTAATAAGAAATGAAAATGCAACTTACGAATAACTTACACAACTTACAAATACTTACAAATAGTACAAGCGATAATGCATAATGATATTGATATGTCCCTACGTGCAAAATCAAAAAGTTTTACTCAGAAAAAACACACTCAGGATGCCGTTGCTTCGCATCCTCATACTCCTCAATAGTCATCCACGCGTGCGACTCACAATTACCGCACCGATAATACACTTCCTCAACACCATCAGAAGTCCACTCAATATTCTTCGTACCACACTTGCCACACAACAACTTCTCCTTCAAATCAACCAGATTAACCGGTTCACCAACCTCTTTTGGATTAATTGTCCCATCAACAAAACCCTTAATCAACTTCTCAATATCTTCCTGCACATCCTCCGGCGCACCCTCAATCTGCTTCCTAATACTATCTGGAATCACAACCATATATCCATCTTTCTCAGTCATCGTATCACCACTAACGGTTTCTTACTATCCTTCGCATACTGAATGCCAAATGCAGTTCCAGTACTTTTTTTATCCCAGAACGCCACCACAACATCAGCCATAGCAATCATTTCCACATTCCTATATAAATATTCCTCTCTGCGACCAGGGTTTCTCGGCCGAATAACCCGGTATTTCATGTCATTTGCATCACACCAAAGCACCGCTGCAGAGTCAACTCCTTGGGCCCCACCAGAAACAACCCAAAAATCAGGAACCAACTCTTTAAGCTGATCCAGGTACTCCTTCACTTTCGATAAAGGTTCAAACTCCCTACTTCCAATAACCGTCACAGTCAACATATTCACACCACCAACTTCTTTCCAGCCTTCCCAGCCAAATAACCTTTATTATACATCACCTTCTTAATCTTATCAAACACTCGCCAACACCGACTACACGACTGAAATTCCCTTGTCGACTTATAATACGCTAACTGACCACAAAACTCACAATTACACTTCTTTGTATATCTTACCATCAGACTTTACTTATTTCTCTTACTTCCGCTTTTCTTCGTGAAATTCTTACACTCACATTCATTACACGACCAATTCTCACTCTGCTTCGACGCAAGCTGCCACTGCTCAGGCTTCCCATGATCAATATCATGATGCCCACACTCACACTCAGCCAACACTCTCAAATACATCGCACCATGTTGCTTCGCTTTCATTTCTAATCAACTCCAATATTCGTCACAGGAACAATATACGTCGTATACGTAGGGATTCTCACACCCTCCTCATTCACAGAAACAATACAATAAAACTGCCCATAATCGTTATAATACAATGCACTCAACTCACCATCCTCACCACGACAATTAGCATCCATCACATTATACGTCTGATCAGCCCACGCAATCTCCTCATACACAAAACCGCCAACACCAGAACATCCACAGCGCTCAGAATTAGCAAAAGCTAACGCACCAAGAAAAGCACCGATAACAATCCAACCAACCACCCCTATAAATAATTCACTATACGAAATAATCACGGAGTTCGACTGCTTCTTAACCTGTTTCTTAGCCATCATCCTGCCCCCAACATTCCTCATAATACCCACATTTTCCACAGCTATTTCCCGTCCCCCAGCTACAGGGAAATTTCCCCTTATCATACCGCACCACAGGCATCTTCTTATGCGCAACATGCCAATCAACCTGCTGAAACCACAATCTCACCTTCTCAACCTTCTCAGGATCATACTCAAACGAAAAATGAAAAATACTTTGAGTCTGTTTTGACTCATAAATTAATTCACCCTGCACATCTCCTTGTGTAAAAAGAATCCACTTCTCCTCCTTAGAGAGGTCATCAATCTTTCTCCCAGAATTTCCCACCTTACCTTGCAACTCCTTCTCAATCAGCAATGCTTCCGGTGCAAAACCAAAATCAGCACGCAGATCATCCCTGAGCATACGCCACATCGTCATATACCACATCAACTGGCCAACATTCTCTTCCTTTGCTTCATACACCGTCTTTCTATTGATACTCTTAAATTCTACGACAACAGCCCTTTCATCAACCGTACAAATTCCGTCACATCGACCATGAACGTTTAAATTATCACGTGGAATATCAATTTCGTCTGAAAAATCAATACCTACATCATTTCGAAGATATGAAGATAAACGCTCATGCACATCCTCACCATTATGAAAAATCCTCAACGTCCGAGCATCAAAATCACCAGTCGGATAATCCTCAGGAAAAAACTGATACCACGTTTTTCGCATACACTGGCCATAATCCGACGCATACAAACTCCGAGGCTTATCACCCCTCTCAGCAACACGCTTATCATTCCAAGCAATAGACTGTTCATCAATAACTTTCTGAAGCTTCGTCTTCGGCTTCAAATGTTCTGGGAGTTTACCACGTTTTACCATTATGTCTTCCTCCGTTTCGTCGGTTTCTTCCTCAACGTCTTCTTATCCTTCTTAGCCCCACGACCAGAAATCTCCCACTCCTCATTCACTTCCTTATCCATCTTAATACGCTGTGCGATCTCACCAGACACCACACCAGATTGGAACTCAGGAAAAATACGATTAATAATGCCAACTAATGCATTGTTCGGCATGTACCCCATCTTCCGCTTGTACAACTTCTCAGCCTTCTTGAATAACTTATGTTGCTGCACACGATTCGCCCACTCATCAAACTGATTCACTTCAGTATTACCTAACACTTTCTCCAAATGCGCATCCTTCTTCGCCTCATACGCAGCCATCAACTCCTTTGAAGCCAACGTTGTCCCATCTTCCAACACCTTCAACGGATAAGGAATACGAATATGACCGAGCGTCAACCCATCACGCGTCTTCAACGCAGCATAACACTCCTGCGTCTCATAATCGATAAACATAGTCTCTATAATATACATTGAAGACTTACTTTCCGGATACAATGTTGGTGCACAGAAAAAGAAATGAATACTCTTCTTACGCAACTGCTCTTTCAAGTTCTGCAAAATGATACTAATACGATGAGAATCCAACCCATACTGCTCAGACTGCTCATCAACAATGACAACAGAATTCGGCTTCAACTTATGCCTGTTATACACCAAGTTGTCATAACCAAAATAAATATTATCAACACTAAAATTCGGATCCATAAAACAAGCCATAGCAATAACACTCATTGACTTACCCATCCCTTGATACCCAGTTACACTACAAATGATAGAATGCTCAACATTAGGATTTGCACGCTCCGCAAGAATATTCCACCAAATATCAGAATAATCTTCGTCACAATTATGAGTAACTATACCATTTCCAAAAGAAAAAAGACTATTTCCATCAACACTACAATCAATACACTCACGAACACCAACTTTCTCAACAGCAACAACTACTGGTAAACGAACACCCTTCTCAACACACATTATAGTTTTACGCACCCGTTTCGCACTATTATGTTTCTTCCTATTCTTCAATACCTTATTCGCAGCCACACACTTATGACTCGTCTTAAAATCAATACAAGACAATAATAACTCAATTTGATCAGAAACAACATACACACTCCAATGACTTACTCCTGTTTCTTTACGTACAAACTGACGAACAGTAGGATAAATACCGAACATCCTCAACACCATCAATAAACAATCCTTAATATATGTTGACTTTACACTATACATTCCATGTGCAGATAATTTTCCACCACAAAAAAAATCACAACTCGAATAACCATCAAGAAATCCTTTTGCAAACCGCCTTTTCCTCAACAACTCATATGGAACTTTCTTCTGAATCTCTTCAACATTATTTCCTATACCCTTACCATACTTATCAACAACTGTATTCACACCATCAATACCATACAACATCAATTTATACAACTTATCAGATACTTTCAAAACATTATATGAAGAAAACCTAAACCTTTTCTTCGCAAACACTCCACACCACTCAAGAAACTTCTTATCACCATTCACAATCTTCACATATCTTGTATTACATCCTGACTTCACATCACCACGTTTAACAATACACGAATTCCCATCAGCAAGATATGCTCCAACAAAAACACCTTCCTCATATGAACCACCACGAACTCCTCTATCATTCACAGGTAATAACACATCACCTTTCACAATATCCTTCGCACACTTCAACGTTCTCGAATCCTTCGACTGTAACACCATTAAATGATCATCAGAAACTCTCACTGTACCCATACAATCAGTTACTATTTTCACAACACTCTTCTTCACCTTGTTAACATACATAACACTCTTAACAATACCATCGTCACCAGGAACCATATCACCAACACACAACTTCTTTATCGGCTTCAACTCATTATTAACAAAAATTAACTGTTCACCATCTACACAGAATCTTGAAAACGTCATATCAGTAGCTTCCTTCAACTCGACAACATCCCTTATTTCTTTAGGCAATTTATTCAAATCAATCATTTTTCTTAATAACCTTATTCATTTCCTTAATTGACAATTCCTTCTCTCGTACAAACTCATCAGTCTGAATATACACAGTATCTCCTCGCTTCACCCACAACTGCCGACTCCAATTCATAGGAATAGGAACACCAACTAACCAATCCCAATCCTTCTCATAATTCTGCTTCCTCGTCTCCTTCTTACACTGAATAGCAACAGCCCGATCACCTTTCCACACCAACAAATCAATAGCACCCTTACTCCCAGCAGCACGCATCACTTCATATCCAAGAGCCTTAAAATAATCCCTCACTTTGTATTCGAAAACAATCCCTGTATTTACTCTCGTCACTCTAACATCGCCCCAACAACTAATTTTGCAATTGGGAAATCCTGCATTGTTCCCTTACAATGGAAATCCTTCGGCAACCCACAAATACTGATGTTCTCCTCCTCACTTGACACTAAAACGAACAAACACTCACCATCACCACTCAAATTCACATAGTCCATCTGATTCACTTTACATTCCATCTGAGCAGAAATCTCCATCGTCGACGCAGCCCACGCAGCATACACATTCGCAAAAATCAACACCACCATCGTCACCATACCCATCGTATACATAACATACGTCCATGCACTTTTCTTCTCTTGATTCGCCATTCATATCACCTACAATGTCTCTAAAAACATCTCCCGAACCTTCGTTGCAGGAATGTCAACCTCACCCTTAGCCGTAATCTCCGGACCCTTTGGTACATTCACCTTAATATCAATCATGATCGGAATCTCAAACGGACTCAAATGACGATACGAATGACTACTCTTCCGACTACTCTTACTCCCCTCAGGCTTCGTCTTCCGCACACGCATATCACCATTCCGATAATCCAACACCAAATACCCAGTGAAACGCTTCGACTGCAACAACTTCTCATCCTTCGCAACAACAGTATTCATTATCGATACCTCATAAACCTTCTAAATCATCCCTATCAATATCTGATTTCATACCCTCAGTAAAACCACTAATATATGCACATCGCTCTCCCCAAGTTACACTAATATTATCTTTTGTAACATTTGCAATCCAGTCATCAACAGAATCATACGCACTCTTCAACGTCAACAAATCCGCATCATTAAGAATAGCAGATTTCATCCCAACCTTAAACGCATCACACTCTCCAAAAGTCCCATTAAACTGATAAGCCCATTCACTAGCCAAAACAAGTATTTTATCAACAGCATCTACCATCTTATCCTCATCAACCTTATCAACCAGACCATACTCACATTCATTCATACATTTATCTGAACAATATTGCTCTTTTCCTTTCCTGACAAATTCCTTCTTACACAATTTACATTTCATTATCGATACCGCATAAATCTTCGTCCTTGTGAACGATCACGTACTTTCTCATACAACCACTTCTTAATCCGATCCAACTCACGCTCAACATCAAACTTCGACACCTTCGAACCATCAGGACGCTCAAAATAACAATAATAATCAGGATTCGACTCTAAAGCCATCTCAATATCATACAACGACAAATTACCCTTAATCCGCTCAACCCACAACACCTTACCATCTTCCTGCTCCTTCGGAATAATCTCCGTCTCCAACACCATCTTCTCAACTTCAAACAATTTCTCATGCAACTCTAAACGCTCCTCAGGATCCAACAACTGTTCAGCAAGTAGGATCAATTCTGACCAGTAGTGAGGAAGGAGAGAATTTAATTCGAGCAATCTGAGAAGGATCATTTCGGACACCTGCCGGGGACAAGTCCCCAGCAGGTTCCTCGTAGGAGAAACGCTGTATTCCCATTATGACACCGCCACCCCAACGAGGACGCACTCACCCCTTTCAATCATGCCATCATAAGAATACCCATACTCTTCCGACAATCGTTTTTTAAATAAATCAATCCAATCACTTCTACTAAAATTCGTCTTGCAATGACATGATCTACACAATGAAATCAACCAACAATGATTATTAAATGGCCCTTTCCACCTCCCACACGTTCCTGTTTTAAACATTACCTATCACCAAGCTGCATCCTCTTCTTTATACGCTCATGCTCCTCAGGGTACTTCTTCTTCATATAACCCTCTGAATGCTTAAAACACAACTGTCTCGGCAAAGAAAGACTCGGCATCAACAATACCGATTGCTCATCACAACCCTTCACATTGCAACGACGATCCCTCCCTTTCCGAACTTCATAATCCATAGTATTTTTTCAACAACCGTTTCTGCTCATCAGTCAACTCATCCTCCTTAATCAACCCAACCTTATACCGCTTATACGTCTGCCGCAACTCCTCCTTCTGCTTATGAAACGACTTCTCCACTCAAATCACCAACGCAACAATTGTCAAAATAGCGCCTGCAAGGATGATTCCAAGAATCAACACTTCACGATTATACTCAATAATACGACGCTCAGTACGAGGATCACGAACCACCTTATTCGTAACAATAATCATGCCGCCTTCTTTCATCGCTGCACCAATCCACTTAATCCATCACTCACACTTGTTAATTTAACAGGAAAATTCCTAACTCCGGCAACATCACGAACCCACGTTCTCCCACTCCAAATAGCATTAATAGTTGACTTACAAACACCATACTTATCTGCAACAACTTGTTCAGTTTCTTTTCCTTTCAATAAATATATTTCCTTTGCCTTTTCAGGAGATAACTTTCGAACACCATTTCTCCACCCCCATGGAGATCTATCACGTTCAGCCATTTCCTCTTGATTCTCTTTTTGAGTCCCAGGATATACATGATCTGGATTTACACACGCAGCATTGTCACACGTATGACAACACGACATACCAACAGGCCAAACACCATTCTTCTCGACCCACAATCTCTTCACAACAATCCTCTCATCTTTACACTGAGGATATCCTTTATTATTCAATTTATGCGACGTACAAATCCAACAACCAGTATGTTTTGTTACACGAAAACGAACCTTTTTATTCTCTTTCTTTCCAGTTGTTAAACCGCGCTTCTGCTTCCACAACTTCACAGTAGATAATGAAGAATTATATTTATCAACCAACTCACCATTTTTCAACACTTTTGCATCTTTATCAAACCGCTCCCAATCAATAATCTGCTTTGTCCACACATTAGCCAAACCAAGTCTCACACGCCACTTTGAAATCAACCGCAAACCAACACCATACTTCTCAGCCAACTGAACATTCGTATACTTCTCAACCTCTTTTGCAAATACCTCTTTCTCAGGTAACGAAATATTCTTCGGAACAGTTAACACATCAAACTTCTTCTTCCATACAGAGATAGTACATTTCTTCACACCATACTTCTCAGCAAGCTCCTTCAACGACAACATCTTTGCATCGACCTTAAACTGTTCTTCATTAACACTTATCGCTTTCATATGAATGCACTCGTATTAGCTCTTTTAACAAAAAATAAACTTTTCCATTTATAAATACTTATGGTGTTTATCACAATAATATTTATATATTCAATCCACACATTATATATCATGATTTTACTCACCACGTCGACCAGCTTCCTCACCAAGAGGCGATGGAATCTTCAACAACTTCCTCTGATCCAAATCCTTCTTGAACTCACTATCAAGACCCACAGCCCGTTGATTGATAGCAACCATGTCTTTGAGGAACTGATGTATCTGTCCACGCCACGCCTCACGAATCACACCAATATCAATTCTACTAATATCTAAGTGAGCTCTATTTGGCCAATAATATCCAAATTTTTTTATCATACTCACACCATACACCTTCACGTCACCAACAAGCTGACTGTGCTCATCTTCCAACGTCCTGATGACCTTCGGTTGCTCAAACAATGAAAACGGAAACCCCATCCGCTTGTAAATGAAACAATCCTCACGAATAACATACTGAGAAGGAATCTGATTATTATCTGCCATCTCCTTAATCTGCGTCTTCGTCAAACCAGCAAGCAAATCAATATCTTTGTACGACATTAACTGACAATACCCAATAATAGTTCCTACACGGAACTCTCCGTGCTCCTTATCCCCTGTAAAATACAAGTCTCGCACCATCGGTGGCTTCGACTGCATCCCCGCATCAATGATATCTCGACGATCATTCTCCACCAAATTAACCTTTGGCTTCTGCATGAACTTCATTATAGCCCAAACAATTAAACCAACAACACCAGCAATAAGTGCATACCTAATGAACTTATTCATTAACGCAGACAACCCTTCTTGACCAGAAGAAATGAATGTTAGAATCATCAATATACCGATGATTACCATAACACCAATTATGATGATGTTCTTCTTGTCTTTTCTACTCTCAGGCTGTCCGTCCATTTATCTCACACGTAGTTTGTAAAAAAGAATATCGCACTGACAACTACTGCAATTCCAGATAATGCAAGTAATGCTAACAGAACACGTAACATCTTCTTCTTCTTCGCTGAAGGAAGTTTCGCCGTATCAATACCAGGTCTTGGCATACCAGGAGGACCTTGCGGAAGCATTCCTGGAGCTTGTGGCAGCATTCCAGGTTGCTGTTGCATTGGAGGTCGTTGCTGCGGTTGCTGTTGTCTCCACGGTTGCTGCTGCTGTTGCTGCGACACCGGCCGTTGCGGTGGCCGCTGTTGCTGCCCCCCTTGCTGTTGTGGCCTTTGTTGCTGTTGTTGCCTCATCCAAGGAGGCGGCTGTTGATTAGTCATTTTGTTGTCCCCCCCACTCAGGAGAATCATACGGATCCTCTAGCGGTTGTTCATGCGGTTGATACTCATCTTGTACAGGATTCTGTACTGGTTGATTATGCTCAGGAAAATTATTCTGCATCCACTCATCCTTATACTGCGAATGCGTCTCAATAGGAGCCTTATACGCACCATCGTACGCAGCTTGTGTTTGCCACTGATTCATCTGTGTCGACTCAGAAGCCCACTCCTGACCCATCTCAGAACCAATCGTTGGTTGTGTCTCTTGAGGATACCAAGTCTGCTCTTGCATACTATCAGGCACTGCTTGATGTCCTTGTGCTTGATTACCTTGATTCTGTAGATCTAATTGATTCTGCAAATACGTCTCATACGAATACCGCTTAAAATGATTCATCATCATATACGCAACAAGTCCCATAGCTAACATCATCGCACCAAGACCACCAACCACAAACTTCATCTTAATATCATCCATAAGACCATACATCCGAGAATCCCATGCTTTAAAATTCTCATCCTGGTAATCCTGCATTGTCTTCAACATTTCATCAGACTTTGCATCCATATGCCTTACAGCTTCTGCAGAAAGGTATCTATTCACTTGTTCAGTAGAAGGAGGAGCACCTGGTTCATCAACAGCCATCACCATAACTGAAAGAACGACTAATATAGTAACAAAACTACCAACCTTCACCCACATGAGTGGATACTACAACGTACTCATATATAAAGATTTCTCTGATTACTGTTTAAAATATTTATAAACTGATAGAATTCCGGCGAAAACAAAGAAGAATATCAACACAGTCGGTTGAAATAGATTAATCCCAAACACAGTCATCTTCGTATCAAAAGGAGACTCTTCAGTATCTCTCTCACACTGAAACTTCATTATAGAACCACGCTGACTCTCCACCTTTTTCGCACCGACGATTATCTCATTAATTAACTCTTGCAAAACATCTTCAGGAATATCAAAGAAAAACGTTCCTGCTTCAACATCTGCAAAAGCTTCTTGCGTCCGCATCAACGGAAAATATTCAGCATTATACACTTTAAAATCCCACACACCATCATTCAACCATCTATCCTGCACTACATGCACAGTCACAGGATCACCAAAATCCTCAGCCGCACCTTGAGTATCCGAACAATCATTCAACTTAGAAACCATTACTATTCCAGGTCCATCAAATGTTATATCAAGCCGCCCATCATACAACGTATTATTCGAAGATAACTTTGTTATATTATGCATCTCATATGTCAATGTACCGATTGTCGAAGTCCAAGAACCTCTTGCCGTCAACAACCCACCACTAGAACAAGAACCTCCAAACCAATCTGATCTCATCAATACACACGACTCATCAACAGAATCATAACACACAGAATATTTCACTTTTGTATCACTAAACCAATACCCAAACTGTTCCTTAGGTGGAACAATTATTACATCACTAGATCCAAATCCGTCGCTTGCGAGATCTCCTCGCACAACTAACCCCATAAATGAAGTCACACCGCCGACAGTCTCCCAACTATACAACCCTTCCTGTTCCAGAATATTTGTCGGATTAATATCCACCCTCGCAACATCACCTTCAATATCCTGCCAAGTTTGCAACAATAACCCTGAAAACATCGGCACCTTATACACAGCAGCCCCTTCACCATCATTCAAACAAACATGCGTCAACCCAACAGTATACGTAAATATCACAGAACCAAGAGCACCAACCAAAACAATAACAAGAATATACTTCAACGGTTTTGGTAAATGCTCAACTACGAACTCAACAATAGATCTCAGAATATTAACAATCGCACTAAATACTCCTGGTGCTAATACAGCGATAACACCAATCAATAATGTTGAACCACCAATTATTGATAGTGTTGTCCATAAACTCATTGTCACTTACCTTTTCCTTCTAGCAAATACAGGTATCAAAATAATTATTACGCCAATTATCAACAAGAACACCATCAAATTATTCGTGAATACAGTCCACATTGTATTCACTGTTGGTTCTGCAACAATACTCCACGTCGCACCAGTTCCCAATAACGCCGTACAAGCCATTACACCTGATAACGATCCAGCACCTCCTTTCGTTGCAACATCATCATCCAACATACCACCAGTTCGTGGAAATGTCACATACTGACAATAATTATTAGCTTCCCAATAACAACCAGGGTTATAATGTATAGCATCAATCAAATCAATCTGTCCACAGAACTTTTCACCTGTATTCTCTCCACGACGATCACAATATGATTCAATATTCGGATACACTTGGTACTCTCCAGCAGGATACTCACCCCAATCACGATCACTTGAATTGATACATGTATTCAACGCTTGAAATGCATACTGCCGATTATTATCATCTTCACCGAGAATAATACGATCAACACCTGTCTGACCACCAGTTCTAATGTAATCAATATGAGTATATCCTCCTTGATGATCAACCTCAACTGCAACAACCTTTCCTTTCACATCATTTGAAAAATCAAGCGTTAACAATGAAGAACCTTCAACATACACATCATATTGTTGCGTTGCAAAATCGAAAATCATACTCGCAGTAAAGAACCTTTCTACATCCCAACCACCAACAGCAGTTAAATCAACAACCGTCACCGCACCATCAGGACCATATGCTTGTAATTCAGTACCTAGTAATCGCACACCACCAATTTGATAAATATTATCATTTGATGAAGACTCCGCAACAATTAATATTGATGTATCTGATGACACTCCACGTAATCGCATCTCAACCAACATCGCTTCATCAGCACAATCAACACTGTGTGCTAACTTCACCACAGCATCATCCATACTCACAAACTCATTCTCAACCATCGTCGGAGTATCTGCACCTGAACCATAAATTATGAACCAATCTGAACCAAGAATATCATTATAATTAAACTCACCATCAGGTTCAAGTGAACAAGAACTTGTTGTCGTCGGAGCAGCAATTGCTGACTGCGGAACATTAACTGAACAAGACACAGTTGCTGAAAATGGACACTCACCATCAACAGCAACACATTGACTTTCTTTGTACTGGTCAGTAACAGTGTATTGTACATTATACTGTCCACCAACTAGAGGACGTAACGACAACACAGGTGTAGAACCTGAAGCAGAATCAATAGTTCCTGCACCAACTGTTGACTCCAACTTTGCACTATACTTCAAAAACGTAGGATTCTCCGCAGACACACCTACAGGAATGACATTTACTAAAGAATTAACCGTGTCAAACACTGCAGAACATGAAGACACACTCGTACCTTCACCTTCAATTCCTTGAGCAACAGGAATCTCAGGTGCTGAAACAACATGCTCAATCTGCGAACTTACCAAACTAAAATCAATATACGTATCAGCATTCAAATCAAATGAAGACACCACCCCTAAGGACGTTGAAGCAATACTCGGATCAAAAATCTTACTTGAACCATACTTATACGCACCAGATATTGATACTACTTCATCAATATTATCAGCATCCATATCAACAGTAACAATTGACGAAGGACAAATATCCTCAGTAGCGATAACACTCTTCAACTCAGTAAACGCATTCGTTATAGAACCATAATTAGGACTATAACACGAATAATACGTGTAATCACCCCCAACAACTGTTGCACCACCACTTGTCAACTTATCAAAATAAGATTTAGGCGTAGTATCAACAGTACGTACAACTGTTCCAAAATTATACGGGGACATAATATTATACCTACCAGCATAACCTTGACTATGTACATCAACTTCAGTAGGCCAACAACACCCATTATCAATACACTCATCAACATACGCATCACATAACACATCATCTTTAACTCGAGGAACTGAAACACTTCTAAAATCTCTTTCAGTTAAAACAGGTGAAAAAATACCACTCTCACTCATCACCATCAACCAAGATTCACTATCTGGATCATATATTGTAGCCCCTTGAGTTTGTTGAGAAAGCCCATCACCTTTAGGAGATACACCTACCCAATTAAACTGCACATAATGCTTCCCATTATTATCTTTTCCACCAGTCATCGGAGCTAATCTATCAACACCAAAAGCCAACTCCCAACACCGAGGACTTGTACACGGTTCACACCACTTAGAACCTTTAGCCTTCACCGTTTGCGCACTCTCAATATTAGGATAACCATCTACAGCATTATACAAAATCCACTGGCCTTCTCTAAAATGTCGCCTAGAATCATACGAAACAGAATTCCAACAATTCGATGAAGTAGGTAATGATCCAAATTCAGTACCATTAGAAATGAAATCATCATACCCAGTATCAAGAATAGCAACATCTCCTAGCAATCCCCCACCTGTTTGATTCCAATAACTACTCCTAGAATCAACCATCCACGTATACCATACTGAATCAGCCTCACTCTCATCAGCATGCAAACCAATATATGTCACCACATCAGCTGTAGAAGAATCCAAAATAGTCACATCACCAGGATCTGAAAACGGTACACGAACTAAATAACCTGGCCAAGCACCATTATTACTTCCACGCGATAACGGACTACCAAGTGCATAATACCACGCTTGAGAAGTTTTCGCATACCCATAAATATCCCCTGCACCATCATCAGCATACAAAGTATGAGAAGGTGCACCAGTATCAACAGATAAATCATTATACGGACCAACACTTGATACAGCAGAAGGACGATGCACATCCCACGTTTCATCAGCCTTCAATTCAAAAATATCATTACGCTTCCCATCCCCTTGCGTAATCGCAACCCAACAACGTTCAGGAGAACACTCCATTGGAGCAGCCATATCTTGTGATAATATCACAATACCTTCAGGATACTGTCCTTGAGCATCCATATCACTAATTTTACTCAATCCATCACTAGTTACTTTCCAAATCTCATAATCATCCACATAATACGTTCGTCTATCAGTAGGAAGTCCCCCATACTGTGGCCAACACACATCAGGATCTGCAGTTATTAAATATATAACACCGTTCATCCCTCCAGAATACCTAATTATCGGATAACACTCTCTACTCGCAGTCGTCAAAACAGAACCATCAAGAAACCCTGAAGGATACGCTACAGAACTCCAAGGTCCACCATCAACAGACGTATACAACTTAACATCATTAAACTCTTGATCAAACGGATCATTCTGCGTATACAAATTCGCACCAGAAATCATCAAACACAAATCACCAGAACAAATAGTTCTTCCTACAGCACCATCATCCTCAATATCAACCCCGTTCAACGGAGAAGCAAAATTACTCTGTTCATTAAAATTCCACGGAGTAGAAGGTAATGTTACAACTGTTGACGTCTCCTTCTCAAAATGAGAAGCTACAACAATATTATAATCACCAAGAGAATCACACCGACCAAGAACGGGATCAGTCACACATGAAGGAACACCACCAGTACCTGTTAATTGCTTAAAACCACTATTAGTAAAAGTTAATGAAGGTGTTACAACTGATCTTACCAAATATTGTTCATACAAAGAACCATCATTATACACATCATCATACAACACAAAATTAATCGGCGTCCCCGGCAACCCATTATCATACGGAGCAGCAACTAATCGTGAAATCGAAGCATTCGCACTCGGACCAATTATATTAACACTACATGAAGTCAACGCTACATTACACACAGCAAGACCAGGACCTGTACTACCTGAAGAACTCCACGTCTCAGCAACAACACCAGTCACCAACCCAGTTGAACTTGAATGCACAAACACAGGTAACGAATCAATTGGACGCGTCTCAAGATTCTCATCAAACATCACATTCTTACGAACATACGTTCCTGCATCAACATCAACCTTCCACATCCTCTGATTCTGATCCATAAAGAAACAATGGTCTAACCAACACGACACCCCTGAACCAGGAGCAGCAGTTGACTCAGTTGACTGCAAATTAATATCCGTCAACTTCACAAATGACCCACTGATACTTTGATACGCAACAAAATGATCATCACCTGATGAATCCTGCACAATACCTGCAAATCCACGACCGAGATCAGTTGGAGCAGGCGCACTCGCATTCCACACACACTCCGGATTCACATTACAACACACTTGCTCATGATAAGGAGTTGACTGCGCACTACACTGCGTACATGAATTTGGTGCAACGAATCCTTCATAATTCACACATAATCCTGCTTGATTATAATTATCGCCAGCCCACAACCACGTCTTCGTTAACTCAGGATCTGCCGCTTCCGCTCTATGATACACATCATTAAATCCAAACAAACCAGGTTGTCCTTGCCACTTTACACCAGCAGTTGATTCAACTTGCTGCTCAACAAAATTCACATCATACGAAATAAAACCATTCGCTTTAAAATAGACCATCTCCATCTCACCATCGTTATTGAAATCAAATGCAACCGGTTTTATTGCACGCTCCAACTGACCATTAGATGTAACAGCATCTATTGTTTCAGCAGTAAATGCTTGTGAAACTTCAATAGGTGATTCATAAAGTTTTTGATCATTATTTGTTTTCGTACCATACGTATTCTTTCCATCACCAGACCATGCATCAAGACGACAAACTACCTCAGTTCCTGCATCAGCAGGAGGTGTACAATCACTCGCCAAACCTGTTGCTTGACAACACGCATTCACTATATCAGAAGCAGTGTACCTCCTTTGTGAAACCCCATAAAACGGATCAACTTCCTCCCTATTAGGAATACACTCATTGAGACTTACCACCCACTCAGGATTACAATAATCACAATACGTATTCGTTATATACTCAGCATCTTCACAACCAACACTTGGAGTATGCGTCACTATACACGTATTATCAACAAATTTCTCTTCAGATGTACTCCACGTACACTCACAATCAGTAGAAATATTTCGAGGATTAGCATTCCATCTCACTAAACAAGCATCAATATCAGCAGCATTTTCAGAAGAACATTGAGTACCAATACTATTCTGAGCAGAAACTGTTGTTACCGTCACTTCATCAGCAGTACTCTCATCAATATCCAATACCAAAGCCCACGACCCATTCTGCGGCGTTCCAGTATTCTGATCATTTACAACATGCTTTTGCCCATTCACTGTAAATGTTACTGTATTCACACCATAATCTGACGACGTATAATCTACAACATCACAACTCAAAACTACTGATTGACCACATGAAACTGTCCCAGTCGTCACAAAACCGCATTCTTGCATATCTATTCGTTGCGACTCACCAGAAACTATCTGTGCAGATACTGCTGGCACTAGAAGTAACATAATGATGATTAAACCAATATTCCATTTCATCACAAGACTCACCTGCACACACTCATATTTAAATATATCCCCTTATGTTAGTTATATACGCAATTCACATTCCAAGTAAAACCACTCTGTACTTTTATCTTCTCTTTATGCCAAAAATAATCCTTACTAACACCATTAATCGCATGATCCATCAACTGATTTGTCGTTGCAGGACTATTTGTTGTATTAATATAACATGCAACAAGAGGCCAAGTCACCACATCACCTATTGAATTATATACTTCAACTTCTATATCCCAATTTCTATAATATATCACTGGATCAGCAGTTTCATTCCACGTTAACGTCGTATTACCATCCGGAATACCACTAATTATCTCATTCAACAAATACACAATATACGAATCATTACGATCAACAGAATCATTCGCAATCTGCCCAACAACATAAATCTCCTGCGACAAATTAGTATACACATTTCCCAACGTCACATTCACCGACTCAATCATATCCCATGTAATCTCAAAACTCTGATTAATCTCATACGCCGCATTACCTATCTGAATAACAATATCCTCAACAGTCTCATTAATAGCCCCAATCTTACTCACCCAAGCAGGATTCTGCCACTCACCCCAAGCCAACGCAAACTCATCAGAACCATTTATCTGACACCGTATCTCAGTCAAATACGTTCCCTGCACCACATTCATCGTACCTTGATACAAATAATACCCCTTTTGCAACTCAACCATAGAAACATTACTAAATAACACCGTTCCATTAGGATACCACGAAGATAATACTGCATACGTTCCATTAATAACACCATCATCCCCATCCAAACACGTGCCAAATACAGATACATCCTCACCAGTCTCATACACAGAACCTTTCACTAACGCATGCAATACAGCACCTTCTTCACTTACAACAACATCATCAACATAAAACAACGCAACACCACTCTTCTGCACATCAATAGGATTCCCGTCGACACCAGAGAGTGTTATACAACCGCCACACGACAACAGAACCAGCACCAAACAGATACCGACGAGAATGCGAAGAGAACTCATTTTACATGCACCGCCTTAATACGTCTTAACTTCGTCAAAGTTTCATTCTGGAACTCTGAAACGTGAAATGACTTACTCACCACAGCACTTCTCGGACCAGGTAACGTACAATTAGCTTGATACTCATACACTCCTGTCACCGCAGGAACTGTAAAATTAACATACTGATTACCCGTCACACTCGCCTGTCCTTGTTGCTGCAAAAACAAACTCTTATCAGGATACCACACACTCAACGTACAATTCGTCGCAACTGAAGATCCTGCTCGATCCCGTACTTCAACAATCACCTGCCCTGCTTCACCCACATTATATTCCGTACCAGAAACAAACCGTAACGTCCACTCCTCTGTAATCGTTGCATCTGGACGATCTTCACCAATAGCAGGAATTGTAAACACAAATATATAAGTTACACACGTCATAAATAGGACTACAAGCGTGAACTTCCACCACTTACCCTTCACCTCTTCAACCATTAGGACACCATAGTCATTCTAATACCATCACGAACAACAATATTACCATCAGCAACAGTAGATCTCGGCGAATCATCACGCTGACAACTAGCAATAGACTGATAATTACCCTCAACAGGATAATACACTTGATACGAATACAACCCTGCAACACCAGTAGCATTCAACAAAACCGAATCCAACATCAACGACCCATTAGGATACATCATTGACATCCAACACTCACCATCATCAAATACACCATTCTGCTTCCGATACATAACACTCAACGAAGCATTCTGACCAACATAAAACTCAGCATCAGGAAAACTCACTGTATGCACAGGAGATTGCACATGTACTTCACTTCCTCCTGCAACATACACAGAAACAGCACCACCAAAATCCACAGCATCAACAGATAATCGGTCAATATACAACCTCGTATCCTTCTTATCAACGTTACCAACTGAACTCAACGTATCAAAAATCTTCACCTTCAACTCTCCACCACCACTCACAAAATCATCCCCTGAATTATTCGTCCACGTATAACTCGACGGATAAATAATTGTCGAATAATCATACAACATCACAGGAACTTCTTGATACGAAGCAGAAGTATAATTATAAATATACAATTCAAGATCATCATTATTCGGATCAGCACCCGAATTTCTTGGACGACGAGAATCAAAATGAACATCCATCACTTCAGCACTTGTTACACCTGTAAACGTAAATTCAATCTCCTGCAAACGCAAACTCGCAAAATTTTCATTAACAACATAATACGTACCATCAGTATTATTCAAATTCCCTAATAAACCACTATCATATACACCATCAACTATATTAACGCTAGTCGGTATAAAAGTAGAAGTACTCGTTGCATTCATCGATTCTAATGTACACACCACTGACACAGGATACACACCTATTGGTTCAGGAACAATGAAATCATGCTCAAAAATAACAGCCCCGACACTCTGTATCGTATCCATATGATTCGGTCCAGACCACAACGAACCATTCGGAGAAAATATTGTCGCAAGACAACTCACATATTCAACAGAATCTCCATCTTCAATAATTTGTGCAAACACCTTACCAGGATCACCTGCAAAATACTCCGTACCACTCACTTTTATAGAATATTGTACTGCATCATATACTTCTCCAATCAACGAATTAGACTGACTCACAATCGTCCTCGTCTCATTCGACATATTAATTAACAACGACAAATCCTGCTCAATACCTACCAGCTTATTCCAAATATTCACAACATAAGCCCACAACGAATCAATACGATTCACATACACGAACTGCGCAACATTCTCAAAAGCATACTCAGTAGAACCTAACGTCACATTGAATTGACAACACGTCGTATACGAAGAACCTTCATCAATATACGAACTGTTTGCTACCCACTGCACAATCACATCATTATGTGCATTATCAATCATCGCAAAATACTCCGTCACATTAATAATTGAAAACTGATTAATACCATCAAATCGCTTAATAACACAATCAAGATAAGAAATATTCATTCCCGGCAATGGATTAAACTTCCACTTATGCACAACAAGATTATTAATCTCAACTTCATCCGCACCCATCGGCGTCAACTGTAACATCGACTCAAGAATCTCAGAAGGAGGATTCAAACTATACGCAAACCAATCAACCTTATGCCCTGAAGCACCTCTCCGCAAGAAAAACTGATGCGTCCCTTGCGCTTCAATAAGATACTCATACACATCATTATACCCAATACTTGCACTAAAATCCTGTAATTTCATTATCGTTTCATCAGGTTCAACAACCCACAACGAAGCATTCTCACCATTATCTTGCGAATAATGAACATTCACCCACAAATTAAAATTATCATTCGTATCAGACCACGACGCACCATCATCAAAATCCTCAAAATAACTATTTGTATCAACACCATTTCTTCGAAGATCAAACCCATCATCATCATCAGAACAACCATCACAAGTAATACCAAAATAATGCTGACCAGAAAACGTCGTATTCAACTCAAAACAATACGTCGACCACGAACTTGAAACATCCTCATCATGTAATTCAATAGAATTGTACTCTATTGTATCAATTATTGGACTGATATGCCAATTACCTCCATTATCTCGAATCTCAAAACAAATATCTTGAGAAATAATATTACTCTGCGTCACTGTTGCTCTATGCGCATACCACCGCCCATCATCAACTCTCTCTCTCGTTGTTGAACCCACAAAATCACTATATTCAGCAACATCAGTGTCTCCCGGATCACTCGGTAACATATACCGCAACACAAACTCATCACCAACATACGCATTCTGATAATCAGAACCCAAAGACCACAAACCATCATCAGAAACAGTAGCATCAGCTAAAACAGCCATCGAAGCCATAACCAACACTAACACCGCGAGCACCGAATACTTTGCCATCTGACACACTCGCTCACCTCTCATCATCACTATATACCCTACCCTCTCTTTTTTACTTCCACGTCTTCTTTACAGCCATTGCAAACCAAAATAACACCAAAGCGACGAATATCCAAAATATAATGTAATAGGCATTTGCACCTTGACTCAACCACACCCCTCGTGATACTGCAGATCGTCCAGCAGGAGAATATGTTGTCATAATCTGCTCCTCATACACAAGCTTCGACGAAGAATTCGACGTACACTGCACCACAAGATTGAAATTCATGTAACCATACAAATTATCATTCCTGAAATACGTATTCGCAACACCATTCATCGTCGGGAAATAACCAAGAGATTCCGGTTGATTCTGATCAGGAGAACCGAACATTCGAGCTTGAATCTTACGCTCAGGGTTCGTCTGCACTAACACCCAATCACTTTCCTCATTCTGACCAAACACTTGTACAACACAAGAATACTGCCCTGAACGTCGTGCATCACCAAGATCAACAGTCTGATATACCTTCTGCTTCAACTCAGGCTGATCATCAGAATATAACGTGAAATCCTGCTTACCAGTCAACGTATAATTCGAAAACCCTGGAACTTCAACCCGAACAACTCCATTCACATACGAAACATTACACGACGTACACGTCGTTCCATCCTCAAGCACATTAGGCAAGGTTGCAAACGGCGCATCATGGAAACTCAAGACTGCTGACGCATCAAGATCAGGACGCAACACAGAATCAACAAACGCCCACGAAGAACCAAGAATCACATCACCATCAACAACATTCCCAAGAATTGATAAATTCACATCATTCTGCCAACGAATCACTGTATCCGAACAATTATTCTCTATCGTTAAATCCCTTGTTAACGTACCCCAGTTCACATGTGTAGACTGGTAGCACGGATCAACAAAAGCTCCTCCCGGAGCAGCCATCGCTCCATTAATCGTCACCACAATGACAATCACTGCTATCATCCACGCATAGAACTTCATAAATCCTCATCCCCCTTTACCGCTTTATATGTCAAACTCGCAAACCCCATGAAAACTACTAACATCACCATGATCACCATCAACAACAACTTACCTTCCTGCGGCTTCACTGCATCTCCCCCCTCATTAGACAAGAATGCAGTTGGTGCAACCTTTCGAGGCTCATTACTCCCAACAACCATCTCATCTACACCAATCCCTTCTCCCGCAATATCTTGCGCACTAACAGAAGCTTCTTCCGCAACACTTTCTGATTCTTCAGCCGTCTTGTTCTCTGCGAGGTATGCTGCAAGCGAGGCACTTCCGCCGCCACCGCCTCCGCCTCCTCCAGAGGAATAATATACTTCATCTTGTTGGTTGTCGTCTTCATCATCGCACCCGTAACACCGTACTCTTGCTTCAAAAGCTGATTCTGTCACTTGCTCAAATCCGAAATCACTCACAGTCCCGTCATCATACATAAATCCGTACATCACCCAGAACCAATCCTCTTCTTCAAGAGATCCTTTGAAATCCAACTCAATTTCAAGATTCTCATACTCATCAATTTCATACACACGTCTTGCTTCTTGTCCCCAACCATTACCTAAAGAAACTTGTAAACTTGGTGTTGGAGACTGTATAAAGAACTCAATATCACGCTGCGTATCATCACCAGCAACAGTAACAGTTACTTCATCAGTATCATCAACTTCAAACGTAATCCGAGATTCTAACTCCTCAGGAACACGTAAACCAATACCTAGAACAGATGATACTGCCACCAGCGCAGCTATAATAATGATAAGTAACCGCATTCTACTCCTGACTTGAACAGTACTCATATTTAAACATTCCTACTAATATAGGACGTCAATTGAGAATAAGAAAAATGAAAAAATGTTTCCAGCACTAAGTGCTAGTAGTTTCCTTCAGAACAACAATCTCACTCTCAGACCAATGCTTCATAAAAAATAAGAAAACAAAACGTGTTTAAATACTTTCGCAAAACGGGTCTCTTCATTTATTTGAAGAGGTTACCGAGCTTCACGAAAATACCAATTATGAATCCCAGAACGATCAAGAGCACGATCAGATCGAGCCACTCAACAATCGATGCACCAACGGTACCCATACCGTCGACAACGATGTTCTGGAAGTCTTGCTTCGTATAGCCATTTCCTGTGTATGCCATATTGAATCACTTCCTTTGATTTATTTATCCTGTCGTTGAATGAAAAAATGCGTTTACGGTACAAAAACCAGGTCTCTTCATTTATTTGAAGAGGTTACCGAGCTTTACGAAAATACCGATGATGAAACCAAGCACGATCAGCAAGACAATTAAGTCAAGCCACTCAACGATGGATGCACCAACGGTTCCCATACCGTCAACAACAATATTCTTGAAGTCTTCCTTCGAATAGTTGTTTCCTGTATACGCCATTGTAGTTTTCCTCCTTATTTGATCTTAATACACCCTCCTGAACAGTTAGTCTATATAAAGACTCGCCACAAGAAACAACTATAAAACTGCCAATGCACTAATTAACAACCAAAACAACCAACATTAGTTTAACAATCAATCCAATCTCAACACATATCTAATCTTACCAGGAGACTCCTCAAACTTCATACCACTAATACCATACTTTGTTATATACTGTTGCAAATGAATACCAGTCAACCTCGAATCACCAACCACACCCACAAGCTGACGTTCAACACGACGATCCTCCTGCATCAACACAGCCTTATATATCGTTCCTTCATGACCTTGTGCACCATCAGCATACGAAATCAACACAGTATAATTCTTTACAGACTTCTTCAACAAACGTATCACTGCAGCAAGAAACTTCGACGACAAATTCTTCCTCCTCACAGACAAAGCAAACCTTCGCAATTCAATCACTCCAACACCAAACTCCTTCGCAACAACCGGTGAAGAAGGATGCCCAACAGCAGCAACACCAATCAACAACCCTTTCTCAAACCAACCATAACACAATGAAGCAGCAGGTAACGTCTTCAAATAATGATTCTGCTTCAAAAAACCCCGCGCCATATTCTGCCCAATCTTCACACAACCACTTTCACCACCACATAATTCACCAACCTTCTCCTGAACTAACGCTTTCTTCCGATCCAAACTCACATTTACACCATCATACAACAACGACATCACCTTCACAGCTTCAATACCCCAACAAGAAACAGAATACCAAGAATCATAAGAAATCACCGATCCACAACGCATACCTCGCCCCTCAACAAAACACTTAAAACCCTTAGCAACACTCTTCGTACCAGCCAACCCAATATGCGCATAATCTCTCTTACTTACAAAACCATCACCATCAATCATACCCCTCCAAAAATGCCTCTTCAAATCATCTACAACAATATCATCATTTAACACATACTCTTTAGATTTCTTTATTGTAAAACCATATTTCTTCAAAACACACCACAGCTTCACAGACTTAAACAACACAAAAACTTCACTACCTGCTCGTCGCTCCTTCACACTACAACCTATACTCTTAGCAAACAACTGAACATGTCTCTTATCCTCTTTTTTCAAAGATAAACCAATAGCTTTATTCTTCGCAATCCACCCATCAGCAACCAAAAACCCTAACCAATACGCTTTCTCTTCAGAATCAATCTTATCAAAATACCCTTCATTAACCTGAGATTTTGTTCTTCGTGCAACAACACCTCGCCCCTTCAACATCTTCCCTATCCATTGTTGCGACACCCCTTGTTGTTCAGCAATTTCCCGTTGCGACTTTCCAGACAAATACTCTTGTACAATTACACTACTCTCAACCATTGACATACATACTATGAACAACTATATAAATATTCTTATCAAAACACAAATTAACACTTAGAACAACTTAACAACTCTCTACTCTTACGACGAACATCCTTCGTCCCAACAAACATCACAAACTTCTTTTTCCCAGCAGATTTCCGTAAAGAACACTGACTTAACTCAAAACCTGCTGACTCCACCCTTGCAATCATATCATCTTGACGACCAGTCACAACAGTATTATTTGGTAAAATAACTACTAATTGATCTTTCTGTTCCGTCTTCAACTCAACAGCACTTACAGCTTTATAAATAATCCCTTCATGATTTTGCGCAGGATCCGCAAATGAAACAACAGCCCACACATTAGGATTCAACACTCCATACTTTTTCAACACAATCGCAAGAAATTGTGATGCTGTATTCTTAACAACAATATCAGACAAACAAAACCTGTGCAACTCCCTTACCTTCGAAGCATATTCCTGACCAAAAACAGTCTTTGCAACAGATGGAGACGAACAAGAAGATACTGCTGCAACACCACACAAAACATCACCAACATACCAACCAAACGTTTTCGACGGTTTTATCGAACTCAAATAATGATATTTCTGCACAAACACTCGTGCAACATCAAGACCAATCTCCTTACAACCCTCTCTCAACTCAACACCCTCCCCTTTCAATTTACTCTTATACTGCACAAACTTCCTTCGCAACATTACTGTTGCACCTCCATACAACTCATCACCTAACACTACAGCATTCTCAGCATTCACCATTATTTTCCAACAAGTCCCTTTCGCAACCTTATACTCTAAACCTAATGAATTCACATACTCTCCAAACTGCTCTTTCACCTTCTCAGACCCCGTAACTAACGATATCTGCCTCTGCGCCTTCGCAATCGAACCATCACCATCAATTAAACCTCGCACCATATGTTTCATCAACGACGGCTCAATAACAGGTAATTTACACACTAACGACTTCCTAGGAATTACTCCTAACTTATTCAAATCAATCCACATCTTCTCAGAAGTAACAACAAACTCTGCAGCACCTTTCCACTTATTTTTTCGAAACGTTATTTTCACATCAGATCCTATTGCTTTCTTAAACCTCTCAACCCATTCAACATCATCAGCAGCAACAGTAAATGATATTGTTTTCTGCACACCACTTCCTACAGAACCATCAGCAAATAATACTCCTAACCAATATGCTTTCTCTTCAGAATTAATTTTCTCAAAAAATGTATGATGTATCCTTGCACAATTCCCTGGCTTCCTACTCACTCCACTTTTCTTAACAATTGCAAACACAGGTTTTGTCGAACAACTATGCTCTTTTGCAATTTCACTCATCGTCATCCCAGATTCATACTTTGCAACAACTTCTTTTTCATCAAGTACTACTTCATTTGTTTTCAATCGCACTCCATTACGAACTAATCGCTTATATAACGACTGCTTATTTAACCCAACTTGCTCTGCTATCTCCCTTCCAGATAATCCTTTATCAACAAGTTGTTGTATTACTTCCCATGCAACTTTCATACTCTAAAGAAATAATACTTAACTATATAAAATTTCCCTTATAACTTCTTATTCAGTTGATACAACTGTTTCAGCATCATATTGACCCGCCACAAAATTAACAACGCCATAAAAATATACGTACGAGGAGCACCATAATACTTGAAACTAATCATAGCTAACCACAGAAAAAACATGAAAAACAAGATATACCCAACAAACTCAGGAATCTGATACACACTCCCCTTCCACACAAACTGATCACTAAACGAAAACTCACGACCCTTCGTCGTATACCGATCAACAATCTTATTATACAACGACTCCTTCCAAACAGAACCAGTAGCACTTACCTTCTTAGAATCATTCAAACGCTGCAACTCTTCAGAAGAGCGCTCCGACTTTGCTTTACCCCATGCCATCATGAATACCTATGTTGGTGCTAGGAACTTCTCAATCTTCTCAATTGACAACTTCTGCCAATTAATCTTGTTAATCAAAGCCCATAACCGCTCAAAATCCCTATCACCAATCTCAACTTTCAAGATATGTGTTTGTAACCCATAACCCAAAATTTCATTGTAGACATCCGATCGATTGCGTTCAGTCTGCGCCAAACCCCACCCAGTTATACGCATCTTCTCCAACAACATATGCTTATCTGAATCTACCCTGACATTAAGTGAAATACGCTTATTACTTGATTCATCACCCATATTAGCAAGAACATACAACTTAATTATATTTAAATGTATCGGACCGTTACAATGTTGTTACTTCTTGCACCATCCACAAATCATCACGAGTAGAATGACTCGAACGATACTTCATCAACCGTTTCATCCCAGGTTGAGAAACAATCCACCGTCCTATAGAAACCTCAATATTCGTCGTGCAATACTCATACCACAATCGAGAAACAACCCATAACGAATCAAGCTTTGCAACATGAGTACTTATTGTATAAATCAACTTCTTCTCCTGACACAACATCTCTTTCATAATATGAAACCGCATCCACAAACCAACATTATGAAACCGCATCACAATCAAATCTTGCTTAGCGTTTTCCTCAACATGTATTACTTGATTACCAAACTTATACTCAGAAAATGTCCACGATCCAAACACATACTTCTCAATCGGTTTCGATACTCGTCGACGAGAACGCCCCATCAACATAAGAATAATATACTTTGTATGACCTCGATTCGGAGCAAACCACACCCTAGTGGATCGCCACCCATCAATCAACTCATTCTTTTTCTGAATATACTTCTCTTTGCGTAGCTTCGTCACATTCTCCGCAGCTTTTACCAAAATACCCATTGTCACTCATATTAACTCTCACATTTATCAATCATCACAACAACGAGCAACGAAAACTACTCGCTCTGTGCCATACATTTATATGTCAGTTCACCCATTATTGAAAGTTCACAACTACTTCAGTGCTATTCTCCTTGTACCACTCAATCTCCATGAACTCAGTCACGTTATTGTAATGTGTCCTATACAACCAACCGTCTGCTTTCGGATGCAATACAGGGTTTCGCTTAATGAACATCAATTCAACACCATCTTCCTCAACAGCTAACGTCACATTGCCATCGATCGGAATCGTCGCTGCAGCGTACACATAATAATAATCACCACTCTCCGGCAATCCCCGATTGTAATATGTTCGTTCCTGCGCAACTGCATCTCCACCACCACCATTCAACATCCGCTTCGTCATATTCGTCGAAACGATATTAATCCACGGACAACCATATTGCCGTGCATACACGGTAAACGGCAAAGCACTAAACGGTGATTCGTGCAATATCTGCACTTCTTCACATGGCGTTCCATCAACAAGTGTATGTAACTCATGATGTGCATTCACACCATAGAAAGACAACATGAAAAGAAGTGAAGCTGCAACAATACTAAATCCTAACACTGATACACTCTTCCATTTCACCTTACTAAAGAAATCAACCACTCCAATAAATAAAACTGCTGCGAACATCCACAGAACTACCATAAAGAATCTATGATGATACAAGTGCGCAAACCCATCTCCACCGAGTAATGGTGCTCCTATCAACCCCGCAGCAGGTAAAATGGCAGTCATCGCCATAAACAACATAACCGTCTTCTCCTTCGACATCTTCTTTCCAATCCAATTAAATCCCGTCCATGCTATCCACACAAGACCTCCCAAGAAACCCACATAGATCAACGACATCCAAAGACTCGGATTAAACCCTTCTGTCATGAAAAACGCATAGAAAACCGCGGATGGCCATGACGTAATCGTCGGTGGTGCAAACCAAGTTCCGACAGTTCTTGATTTCTGCGGTAACGCAAACAACGATGCTGCTAACACTATCGCAATCAACCCAATGACAAACAAAGAAATCACGCGTCGCAACGCCACCTTATTCTCAACACCGAACTTCCTCAAGATAAAATAACCCATAAACGGATACACAAAGACAGCCATCGATGCAAAGTAATGCGCAAATGGTAATATGAATAATGCAACTGCTGCAACCCAAAACCATTTCCCTTCAAACTTATTGATCATTGCATAAAAAACGATTGATGATAATGCAAGCACTAAACCATACATCCTCGGCTCTGTAAAGTAATGCACATAAGTTGTACAGACCGTCATACAAAGCGTCGCAATCTCACCCTTCTTACCAAAAAGCTTTGACATCCCTAAGAACACAAATATGAAAAAAATGACACCATACGTCATTGACAACATCTGACTCCAATGGTATTCAGTAATCCCTATTGCAGGACTATTCAAATAACCAGGATGCAAATACGACCACCAATACAACGTCGTGTAATATGCTCCTGTGTGAACATCATATTCTGCAAAATTAACACTACCATATCCTTCTGTCCGCAATTTATACACAGTCTCTAACGTGAAACTACTATCAAACCAGCCATGCCTCGCGATCGACTATGAAAATATTCCATAGACAACACGAGGCGAACACGAACAGAACCAAAGCCAACATTATCATAGAGGTTTTCCGCATACCATCACCTCCTTGGCTAATCTTACAATCCATAACATCACTTCTACCCATTTTCATTAACACTATCCACACAAATACGAATATTCAAACCAAACGTCTGATTATCCTTACCACCAGTCACCTGCTCAGCAACAATCGTCATCGTCTTCCCAGCAGCAATCCAACCAACAGCTTCAGCAGCAAGCTCCTTGCGCAAGTGCCCGAGCTCCTTCGTCATCTCAGGATCAACAAACACCTTAATAGCATTAGCATCATACTGGTTATCCTTCTCATGCACCCAGAACAAATTGAACCCTGGCTGAACAATCTTGACATTCTCCTGTCGCCCATCAAATGATACTCCCACAAGTTTACTCATCAATTCAGTCATTCTTTCACCAACACACAAGGCAACCAACGAGGTTTTTTATACCCTTGTTTTGATAATCTCTTTGCAACAGGAAGTTTCAAACAAACACCATCCACAATATAAATCAACAAATTACACGGCTTGAACGAATACGGTTTATTTTTAACCAAACTATTCAACTGCTTTACAGCATTACCACTAATATTAGCCCAAAGAACAACATTCTTTTTAGCATCCCCTGCAAACATCAATTCGTCTCCTTCAAATCCTTCAAAATCCCTCGTTAACTCAGCAAACGAAACATGCCCGTAATCATCAATATACTTTTTCAAATTAATTGCTGTAAGTTTATTCTTCTTTCTGCAATTGTTCAAATCCATATTTACCTCAAACTTTCCGGAATAGCTTCATAGATCTCTTCCTGCGTCACCTTCTCACCACGCTCTTCCTTCTCCTTAATCGCAAGAACCTTCAAATGATCCTCACGCATACCCTCAAGAATCTTCTTATCAGCTTCAGCACGAGGCTTAATCACCGACTCAAAACCATAAATCGTTGTCTCCAACTCCTCAATCCTTAACTGTATCATCTCAATTGTCGTCTTCAAATCCATCATATTTCACCCTTATCAATCTTCTTCAACACATATTGTAACTCAAGAATACGACCATGCAACTGCTTATACGCAGGATGTCGCCGACGCTTATTCTCCAACTTCGCCAAACTCTGCTGACTCATCCTCAACGACATCAATCTCACTTCCATAAATGCACGTTCTTTAAGATTCATTATCACACACCAGTATACCTAAAATCCCCAAGGGGGGAGCGCACACAGTTCATTTCTTTCCCCTCGCCTTCTTCATACTTGAAAGCTTACGTATTAACCGCAACTTCGAACCCAACTTCACCTTCTTCTTCTTATCAAAACCAGCCTGTACCTTCACTTCTTCTTCAGTCATACCAAAATCAGTCTGCAAAGCCTTTGACATAATATCCAAAGCTTTAACCCGATCAAACATACCAGCAATCTCTTCCTCGGCAGGTTGGTCATCACCCTCTATCAACCGAGTCTTAACATCATCAATAATCTTCATCTCAGATTTCATCCGTGCAATAATATCAGGTTTCTGAAACTCCAACGTCCTAAAGTCACACGTATCATTATCACACCCATAAGAGTTAAATTTGCACCAAGGACATTCACCAATACCTTTCGTTCTAGCCACGAATATACCACCCAGCATCATGAAAACTCTTTACGAAAGCCGCACCCTTCTTAGTGTAATCGTACGACCCATCACTCATCTCAATCCACCCATCCTCTTTCCATAGTTTCACGAGTTTCCTCGCATGATCACGACAGATTCCCGAATGCTTACTCGCTTCAGTCACAGTAGCACAGCTACCTAACACTAGAAAAAAGTCAACATTCCTCACTCGATAGAGTGATGATAGGGAATC
>Ga0164311_10000082_pt1 | contig 34277 bp, 31 predicted proteins | sample GuaBasSedimGuay2_FD_121796 | JGI IMG/M metagenome (GOLD analysis project Ga0164311, IMG submission 121796) | Subseafloor sediment microbial communities from Guaymas Basin, Gulf of California, Mexico - Guay2, Core 4569-9, 9-12 cm | ecosystem: Environmental > Aquatic > Marine > Hydrothermal vents... | reverse complement strand
GGAGCCGTCGCTAAACTTACAGGTAAAGTAACTAAGATAGGAGAGTTTCTAGACTCCACTTTGGATAGGTTAAGCGATGCAATTCTGATAATAGGTCTTATTTTTATGAGGTTTAATATATTTGTTATAATTTTACTTTTAATTTTCTCTTTTCTCATAAGCTATGTTAGAGCCAAGGGAGAGCTTTTAGGATTAAAAATTGAAGGCAGAGGATTAATAGAACGAGCAGAGAGAATAATATTTATTGTAGTTATAATCGTAGCTTACATGGTTAACTTTGAAATAGCAAATATTATAGTTTTAATATTTCTCATTTTAACCATAGTTACGTTCATCGATAGAACAATCTTTATACTAAAGGCACTTACATGAATCTATAACGCATTTTCCTTTAAACAGGGATACTGTAGGGTTTAACCTAGCGAAATATATCACTTACAAGAATGTATAACTCAATAACTTCTCAATGAGAAGCATAATGTTGGTTACGTGGTTATAGGTCTTCTTTTACGCTCTTCCCTAGCTCTTACTTTAACTATTCCTAAATATATAGCGCATGATACACAGTATCGTTTCGTAACAGGGTATCGCATTATTATTGCTCCCTTTTTCTCAAGCTCTCTAGCTAGCTGAGGGTCTACTGGACTATACCATCTAGTAACTACTATGGCTTTATCCTCGGGCACCCATGCTCCACATCCATCACATTGAACTACGGCAGACTTACCTTTTGCTCCTTTAGCTCGTCCTCTGTTTTTCCTCTTTTTAGGCATAAAACCTAACCTCGGTAGATAATAGGCTCTACAGTTTTTATATTTTTGCGCTTTAACTGTCAGTACTGCTTAGCAAGCCTTATTATAGTTAATGCCTTATCACCGCAAATAGGGCACTTTAAGTTTTCAACTTTAACTTCTTCCAAAGTTGGTAACGGTGAACCTAAAACTTTAACCTCCAATATTTCCTCAAGTTTGTAACCACATTCTTCCTTACCACACCAAGGTAATTCTACTATTCCCCTTATTTTCTTGAGTATTTTCTGTGCTTCATTTATACTCTTAGCTCTGGATTTCTTAGCTTTAAACCATTCTTTGGCTCTTTTCTTTATTTTTTCTTCTATTCTTTCTAATTCCACCTTGACTTGGCTTACAATATTATCTATAGCTACTTGCTTACGTTTTCTTTCAAGCCTATCAGCTAAAGTTAGGGTGTCTGTTTTAACCTCCTTAGAGCCTATTTCTATTCTTAAAGGTACACCTTTTAATTCCCAATCATAAAACTTGTATCCTGGAGAAAACTCTATCCTATCATCAACATAGGCTCTTATACCATGGGATCTAAGTTCATTACATACTTTTCTAGACATTTCCAGTATTTTGTCCCATAATTCTTTAGCTGGTATAGGTATTATTATAACCTGTATGGGAGCAAATTTGGGAGGCAGAATTAAGCCTAAATCATCACCATGCACTGATACTAATGCTGCTATAACTCTTTCTGAAATCCCATAGGAAGTCTGCCAGGCATAATCTATGGTTTCATCAGCTAATTGTATCCTTACCTCGAAAACCTTTGTAAAGTTTTGTCCAAGGTTATGCACGGTACCTATCTGTAGTGTCCTACCATCAGGCATTACCGTGTCAAAGGCTATAGTATAAAGAGCTCCTGCAAATTTATCCCAATCGGGTCTTTTGGAAATAATGTAAGGTATGCCTAGTTCGTCAAAGAATTTTCTATATATATTTATTGCTTCGAGAACTTGTCTTTCAGCATCCTTATATGATCCATGAACAGTGTGAGCTTCCTTAAACGTTGTAACCTCTCTAACCCTAATCATAGGTTTTGTAGCTTTAGTTTCGTATCTAAAAATACTTGCTATTTGATAGTATTTCCTGGGTAATTGTTTATACGATTTTAACCAGAAGCTTTCGTAAAGAGAAATAACTGTTTCACTTGTAGGCCTTAAAGCCAGTTTGACATCTAAATTTTCATCGCCGCCTTTAGTAACCCAATACACTTCTCCTCTAAATCCTTCAATGTGTTCCTTTTCTTTTGACAAAAGATCTTCAGGTATTAGTAAGGGCATAAGTATTTCTTCATGACCTGAAGTGTTTAGTAGATTTCTCATGAAATTTAAAACAAGCTGTCTTATTTTAAAGCCGTAGGGCAACCAAATACCGCAGCCCTTAACAGGGTAGCGACCATAGTCATATAGTTCAGCTTTTTCAAGTATATTATCAAACCATTTAGTAAATGTTAGGCCCTCCTTAGGTATCCTTTCAAACATGGTTCATACCTATGCTAAAGTATTATGTTTTAAATAATGGTCTCGGAAATTAACATACTTTCTCTTCAGTACTTAGCTTTATTCTTTAAAAACGTTTATAGTTTGTTTAAATAAGTATTTTCCTAGCAAATACCATGTACCCTGTATGTGAAACAGCCCAGGTCATAGGTCTTATTTCGCCTGGTATGGTCTTATATCGTCTCAACATAGTATCATATGTCTCAATATTTATAAAGCCCTTATGTTCTCTTAGTGCTGAAATTGTTTTAAGCAACTGTTCCATGGTTGGTATAAATATTACCAAAACACCTGATTTTTTAAGCGCAACATAAGCTACATCTATAAGTTTCCAGGGTGTAGGGAGGTCATAAAATACTGCATCAACATTCTTTTCGTCTATTCCTGTTTCTATGTTTTTATTTTTAAATATAACATAGTTCTCTAAGTCTGCCATTTTAATGTTGCTTCTCGCTATCTCTATGAACTCTTTCCTAACTTCATATGTGTAAACCTTTCCTGAGGGTTTAACATAGTATGCTAAAGTCGCTGTTAGAACTCCACTTCCTGTACCAGCTTCGACAACTATAGATCCTGAGGAGATCCCAGATTTAAAAACAATAAATGCTAGGTCTTTAGGATAAATAATCTGTGTTACTCTCCTGAATTTTTCGATAAAATCGCTTAACATAGGTTTCAGTAGATATGCTTTTACACCTAAAGTTGTCTCAACATAGTCACCATATTTTTTACCAATAATGTTTTCTAAATCTATTATTCCTCTGTCTGTTTCTAACTTCCTTTTCATACGTGGCTTAACAAGGAATTTTCTATGCTCATCAATGTAAATAAGCACTTTAGAATTCTCACTAATTACCTCCATTATTTGGTTCTCCGGTTTAAAGGCTCGGCCCTGGTGTCTTTCTTCATCTCTCAGCAATACCAGCCTTCCTCATAGCCATTCTTAAATATTCAGAAAAACCCTATATAAGTTGACATTAAACCGAAAACCCACGGGAAATATTTATGGCCAAAGAAATGTACCTGATGTCTATTAAACCTAAATTCGCCTACCAGATATTTACAGGCAAAAAGAAATATGAGTTAAGAAGACACATAGGTATCAATATAGAAGAACATTCAACAATAATACTTTACGTATCCGGCAAAGTGAAAGCAGTAATGGGAGAGTTCTTAGCAGGGAAAGTGCTTATAGGTAGTCCAGTGTATGTTTGGGGAAAAATAACTTGTTTACCTGATTCTGGTCTTGACGAAGATGATTGGCCTTATATAGAAGGCTCTCGACTGGCAATGGCAATTGAAGTGTTAAAGCCTAAAATATATAGGAGACCTATTAGTTTAGCTGAACTAAGAAATATTATACCTAATTTTATGCCTCCACTAAGTTACAGAGAATTAAGTAGCTACGAGCCACTATACTTCATAGTTAAGAAGTTAAGAAAACTATGAACTTAGCTAAAATACAATGCTAAATAGGTATTTTGCTTCTTCTACCTTGGAAGCCCGGAAAAACGTACTCATTACCTCTAAGCCAAAGTTCCTTTCTCAGCAAGTCTCTGACTGCTATTCTAATAACCTCGCTTCTAGAGGAATATCTGCCTATCTTTACTAATTCGTCTAAACCTTCAATGTACGTTTCAGGCATTTTTACCGTTACAAGCTTCATACTTTGCACCCTTAGCTAAGCTTAATCTCTTTTTATTTTTAAAACCTAACTAGTAGTAATACGTAAGAGTATTATCAGTGTAAAGATAGCCTTATATAGCTCTAAAAATAAATAGTGCGAGGCAACTAATCTCTCTTAGGCTGATATCATGGGTGGGGTACATAAAAAACCAATTTCAGTAATGGAAAAGAGAACCAAAAAAATGTTCGAAGGAAAGCCGTCTAAAAAGGAAAAGAAACCGCTCACGGAAACAGAAAAGAGAGAAAGATCTGTTATCGTAACACCTGATCTTTTAAGAACCATAGAACGCGAAATTAGAGCATTTAAAGTTATAACACCTTACTTAATAATGACAAAGTACGATATAACATACGGTAATGCGAAAAGAGTGTTAGCAATTCTCTCTAAAAAGGGGATAATAAGAGAAATTTCAAGGAACAGAAGAGTTAGAGTGTACGTTTTAGCCTCATAATATTGTATTTATTACTCAACATTTATGTCTAAAAATCCAGGAACAATTTTAAGTTCCATAATAGGTATTGCTATCCACCCAGGTTTGGTTCCTTCAGCGAACTCCACTTTTTCACCTGTTTCATCGCTTTTAACGAGAATGTAATGTTTATCTTTTATATCTTCTTGTTCTCTAGCAACATAGTAATAGAGGAGAGGTAAGCCGTAAAATTTATAGTAATCTCTAAAGACTGCGAGTAGTCCATATATTATTCTACTGTTTTTCCTAAACTTTATAACATAAGGCGCTTGACCTAAACTAGCTAACGATACAGCAAAACGGGCAATATCCCTTATTGAAACTACACGTACGCCTATTACTTTGCTTATTTCCTCTTTTCCACCCATAGTTCTCGCCTAAGTTACTTAACGGTATTTAAGAAGTTTTGATAATTCCTTACATGCATCAGATAGTGAACTATAACTTATAGGACATAAACGTAACGCACTAAGATTATCATTATTTAACTCTGCTAAATCCCAGTAAAGCAGCTTCTCTTCATTAACAACTTCGTTTTCAATACCATTTGGCGTAACAATCATTGATGGGGCGCTATAAAGTATTTCTCCATGATGTTCAACAATGCCTCCACACAACAGTATAGGCGTAGATGTTTCTAAAGCCCTAGCTAAAGCTAATGATTTAACTATGGTTCTTATGCTTCCTTTTCTAAGTCTTCTCTTAAAGAAAGCCACAAAGAACTGTGCTCCTAAAATCTTCTGTAACCTAGCATATTCTGGTGCAAACAAATCTGTATCGACCAAAACTCCTAAACTGTATTTACGTACAATTATCTTACTTGTATATATTTTCCCAGGTGAAAGGCCTAGCGATAATTCTTCTCTAGAAATAGTTATTTTTCTCATTTTACCTTTAATTCTTCCATCAGGTGTTATGAGAAGAGATGTCATAAAAAGCTTAGGCCCTGCTCTCTCTAAGATTCCTCCAACCATTATATATAATGAGTGTTCCTCTGCAACCTTAATTATAGGTTCTATTGCTGATGAAGGTATTCTTCCAGCATAGCTTCTAATTATTGCTTTGATTCTATTAAGCTGATAAATCCCTATTAAATCTGAAATGTTCATTAAAGGGGGTATGCACATGAGAGATACGTCTTTTCGTCTTGCTTCATCAGCTGCTCTATTTACTTTTTCACTATTATATCTTCTTGAAAGAACTTTGTTCCGGTAATGATATATCGCTACTTTCACCGCTACCACCTTTAAGGCAGAGAAGTTATTTCATCATAAAGTTCATCTAAAACATCTAAATAGTTTTTCTCGCCACGTTCTATTTCATCCATTAATTCCTCAAGCATTGCCGTTCTTTCCTCAGAGACTAGTCTGGAATAATTTTGTAAAAGATAAGTATAAACTTTAATTCCCAGATCAGTTGGGATTAATCTTTTCTTTTTCTCAATAACATATTTTCTCTGAAGTAGTGTATTTATTATTTTGGCATATGTTGAAGGTCTTCCTATGCCTTTATCTTTCATTTGCTTCACTAGGTCTCCATGTGTGAATAGGTAAGTTAGGGGTCTCTTTTCAATTTTAATTTCTTCAGATATATACTTTCCCTTTTCAATTTTGGGTTCAATATGTACTATATTATAGAATTCTAGGAATCCTTTATCTTTTATTGCAATTACTCGCTCGGGTTCCTTTACTACACCCATAACTTTTATTTTGAGTTTCTGTTTCAATACTTTTGCCTCCTTCATCTGACTTGCAATAAACCTTCTGAATATTAAATCATAGAGTAGTATGTGATCTTTTGTTAATGGCTTAATAGGGGTTATAATGCCCTCACTTATTAATTTAACTAATCTATCTGCGTCTATAGGTCTCGTAGGCCTAATACATTCATGAGCTCCTCCAACAGCCCATCCTCTAGGTTTAAAATAGTCTTTTGCTTTTTCACCATAAACATCTGTTAGATATGTCCTTGCAATATTTTGTCCATATAGCGAGACCCTAGGAGAGTCTGTTCTATGGTAGGTTATGAAGCCTAGTTCGAAAAGGTCTTGTGCTAATTCCATGGTCTTACTCGCGCTTAATCTTAACATTTTAGAAGCTTCTGTTAGCAGAGTGTCTGTAGTAAAAGGTGGTAACGGCGGTAGACTTTCCTCCAAAGTTTTCTCCTCTAAAACATCGATTTCCGTTCTTCCTTCAGAAATCCTATACTCCTTAGGTATTTCATCTTCAAAAATTTCTACTGTAAGTAAATCCTTTATCCGAATTATATATACTGTCTTTCTTTCTCTTGACCACTTAACGTACCTATCTATGATCCATCCTAGTACTGGTGTTTGCACTCTTCCGGCTGAAAGCCAATGCATACCGAAAACATTCCATAGCCTTCTTGATAGCTCAAATCCTATCCATCTATCTTCAATTCTCCTAACAACCTGAGCTTTAATGAGATTTGCATTGAACTCCCTTGGGCTGTCCAGCGCTTCAGCTATAGCTCTCTTTGTAACTTCATGGAATTCTACTCTCAGAAGCTTTTTAGCATGAGGTCTTAAGTGAACAGCTATATCCCAACCTATTTTCTCTCCTTCAGTATCAGGATCTGTGCCTATTAAAACCAGGTCTACTTCTTCAGCTAACTCCTTAATGAAGTTAATTACATTTAATGAGTCCCTAATATTGGAACTTCCACATTTAGGGCATAACTTTTTCCTTTCCATAATGTACTCAGTGAACTGATATCCGCAGTTTAAGCATCGCTTTAACGTATCATATACTGGTAAATATTTGTTCACATAATTATCCTTAGGTGTTAAAACACCATGAAAGCCTTGCGATGTCGTTAAATCAAAAACATGTCCTCCGGTAGCTGTTATCATGAGTAAGTACTTCCCTGTAGTTACTTCGTAAACCTTAAGTCCATTACTTCTTCTGATCGTGGGCTTTCCAAAGAAATTAGCTATTGTTCTAGCTTTATTAGGTGACTCTACAACTAATAGTATTGTTTTAAACCATTCTTTAACTCTTTCAAGTTTTACCTTGCCCTCCCTAACGGCTCTTACCAGTTCTCTGTCTTCATCTATTTCCTTCATCACGGCCTTTAGATCCACTGTTTTAAGATCAATCCATGCCATGTCTTCAATGAACCATTTGGTTCTCCTTAGAAGACCATAAAGTAATCTTTCATCATCAACTATTACTATAGATAATCCTTTAGTTATTCCGCCAACAAACATCCTTGATGTTCTGCCGCTTGCCTGAATATACGTCATAATATCCGGTATTAAAATATACATTCTACCATTTTCTTCCACAATAGCTACTTCTTTCAGTTCTTTCAGTTTTCTCTTAATCTCGGTTTTCTCAAGTAAAAGTCTTGCCAGTGATAAGGCTTCATAAAATATTTTTTCAGCCACCGTTTCTGGCGGTATATTTTCTTTCAGTTTCTTAGCTATCTCAGATAATGCTGCAGCAGGAGCTATGGTAAGGTATTTTTTCATTTTTACTATGAGTTTATCTATTTTCTCTTTTTTCTCATCTTTTTCTAAAATTTCTCTTAAAATAACCAGAGCTCTCATGATGTTTAATGGATGAGGTTCATCAAGTTTAGTACTAAATTTAAAACGAGGTATTCCAGCAAATATAGCGTAGCGGATTATTTCAGGTAAATCTAAGCCTCTGACCATGACACCATAATATGTTGCAACACCTACAAGAACGTCGACCTCGCCGTTAATGAATTCTTCCAAAGCTTTAATTTCCTTTGATATAAACATCTTAGCCTTAATACCTTTTTTCTGTAAAAACTCTACTAGAGTTTTAGCATATTCTACACCTTTATCTATAGGGACAAAAATTAATCCTCCTTTACCCAAAAGGTTAACCAATTTCGCAACTTCTTCTTCTATAGAATTTTCAGGCTTAAGATAGGTGTCGATTATTGCCCTTAAGTATTCTGATCTAGTACCTACTTCAAAGCCTAAAAGTTCGCGGAAAAGTTTAACCCTAAGGCCCCTAGGCCTGCCTGTAGCACTTGAAACAATGAGTACACCTTTAACTCTTCTTGAAAAACGTTCTATGAGCTTTTGTTTTTTCATAATATTCTTTAAAAGCATGCTACGTTCTTTTTCAGATAAACTTGGCTGAGCCAATTTTCTTTTAAGTTTTATAAACTCATAAGCTGTTTGAATTTCTTCTTCGGTGAACCCTAGAAGCATTAAAACATAGTCTATGTTCTTGGAGCTTTTAAGTATAGCATCTACATCATCTACAAAAATAAAGTAAAATCTATTATCCTTTAAAATATCAAACCGCGCTGATAAAAACTTAGACGTAGTTACAAGAATATGAAAGTTACCGTTGGCTATATCTTCAAGGGTTTTCTTTTTCTCTTTAGAACCTAGTTTAGCATGATATGCTATAACGTTTATTGGCTTGTTGAGTTTTTTAACAAATTCTACGAGTTTACCATGAACTTGCAATACTAAGGGTGTTGTAGGAACTATTATATATGATTTTAAATTTTTTCTAGCAAAGTATATGGATGCTACGATACCAAATACTGTTTTCCCTACACCTGTAGGAGCAACAATAGAAAAGCTTTCTTTCTTTAAAACCCTTTTAGCCCATGTTTCTTGGGCGCTCCACATTTTATTTCCGATAAGTTTCTCAAAAAGTCTATGAAACTCATTTACTTCACTAATGATATATTTAAGCTTTCTAAGTTTTTTTAATGTACCTAATTTTTCAGTAAGTTTTATTATATCCGTATGTGTTGGTGAAGGCATGGCTTTTATTAGGTCCTCAACACGTATAGGCAAGCATTTTTCACATGGCAGCATGTATGATAGTCTTAAGTCCGAAATTTCACCACTACAGTTTATACAGCCATGTCTGTAAATACCATGGGGTTCAGAAATCATTAAATAAGCACCGTTTCAGCTTTTCTTTAACTATCTACTAGCTCACATTACTTAACATAGTTAAATACTATGCTCGTTCCTCGTAAACACCATAGTGTGTTATCTTAAGAACTTTGTTCGGATAAATCACAATACCTTTACTTGTGATGTCAAATGGATGTCTACGCATACTATGTGATGTTCCTCTCATTTTCCATACGATTAGTGATCTTTTCAATTCACCGCTTATTTCATCCAGGTCTAATCGGATAATACCATCTACACCATGTTCGACACCTGGCCCTCCGAAGCCGCGTTCTGTTACAGAGACCTGCGATATTAGCAGAGAAGTTACTCCTAGACCTGATAGCACTCTTTTAACTTGCATTATAATACTTCTAGCTAGCGAAGGTCTTGTTAAGTACAGAGTAGATACTGAATCTATAACTCCTCTCATTGCTCCTACATCTCTAATGGCTTCCTTTATCACATCTATTAAGTTTCCTACATCTGTTGGGTCTCTTACAACGTATCTTTCCCTTTTAGCTGCTTCTCCAATTCCTCCTGTGAACGCATCTACCATAGCAAAAATTCCTCGTTCCTCATATCTTCTAACATCCCATCCAAACTGCGCCATATTGATTCTAACTTGTACTGGATGTTCTTCAAGAGTAACTAGGATTCCGGGCTCACCCATAGTTAAGCCATAGTATAGGTACTGTTGAGCCATAATGCTTTTCCCCGTTCCAGGACCGCCAGAAATTAAGACAATATTTCTTTTAGGTATTCCTCCATGAAGTATCTCATCCAGTCCAGGTATCCCTGTTCTCACTCTCTCGATAGGCACTATATCACCTTGATGTAATATCTTCTCTCAACTAAATAAATTTACGGCTATTTTCGGTTCTTTTAACATCAAATCTGCTTAAAAATTTATAGGCAACTACATTATACACTAGGCTAGACATGTAATCCGGGGGTTTCATGGTTGCCTACAGAGTTAAAATTGCAGGTTATGGAAGCTAAGCCTAGAGACAGAGGTAGGAAGATAGCTAGAATCAGTAGACGTGATATGGGACAGTTAGGTGTTGTTACAGGAGATTTTGTTGAAGTAGAAGGCCCAAAAGGTGTTGCTATATGTCAAGTGTGGCCAGCTTATCCTGAAGATGAAGGAAAAGCTGTTATAAGAATAGACGACACTGTTAGGTCATCCATAGGGTCATCTATAGGCGACTTTGTAGCTATACGAAAAGCACGTGAAGTGGAACCAGCATCTAGAATAGTGCTAGCACCTGTTGAACCCTTACCCTTTATGTTTAATTTAGCAGATTTCGCAGATTATGTCAAAAGCGCTCTTATAGGCAGACCTATTTCACTAAGAGAAACACTAATAATTCCAGTTTTTAACATGGATGTAAAATTTATTGTCACCTCAACTCAACCTACATTTCACGTTTACATAACTGAAGATACTGAAATTAGTTTGAAAAAAGAACCCGTTAGAGAGGAAATTATTAAGGGTGTACCCAGGGTCACATGGGAGGATATAGGAGATTTAGAAGAAGCTAAAGAAAAAATAAGGGAAATGATAGAGCTACCTCTTAAACATCCTGAACTTTTCAAACACCTAGGTATTGAGCCTCCTAAGGGTGTTTTGCTTTACGGTCCCCCAGGTACAGGTAAAACACTACTAGCAAAAGCTTTAGCTAACGAGATAGGGGCCTATTTTATTGCTATTAATGGCCCTGAAATTATGAGCAAATTCTACGGAGAAAGCGAGCAAAGACTAAGAGAAGTTTTTAAAGAAGCAGAAGAGAATGCGCCTGCGATAGTATTCATAGATGAAATAGACTCGATTGCACCTAGGAGGGAAGAAGTTACTGGTGAAGTTGAAAAACGTGTTGTAGCACAGCTTTTAGCGTTAATGGACGGGTTAAAGGAAAGAGGAAAAGTTGTGGTTATTGGAGCTACAAATAGACCTGATGCTGTGGATCCTGCTCTTAGAAGGCCGGGAAGATTTGATAGAGAAATAGAAATAAGACCTCCTGATAAGAAGGGTAGAAAAGAAATACTCATGGTGCATACGAGGAATATGCCGCTGGCTGAAGATGTTAATTTAAATGAGCTTGCCGAGCTAACCCATGGATATACTGGCGCGGACTTAGCTGCTTTAGCTAAGGAAGCGGCTATGAGCGCGCTTAGGAGGTTTATAAGAGAGAAGAGGATTGATTTAACAAAGCCCATACCCCCTAGTGCCCTTAAGGAATTAAAGGTTACCAGAAAGGACTTCTTTGAAGCAATGAAATTTATTCAACCAACTCTTCTTAGAGAAGTTTATGTCGAAATACCTGAAGTACATTGGAGCGATATAGGTGGTTTAGAGGACGTTAAACAGGAATTGAGAGAAGCCGTAGAATGGCCTTTAAGATACCCTGAAGTATTTAAGAAAATGGGTATTAGGCCTCCTAGAGGAATACTCTTATTTGGCCCTCCTGGATGCGGTAAAACACTACTAGCAAAAGCAGTCGCCACAGAAAGTGAAGCAAATTTTGTCTCTGTTAAAGGACCTGAGGTTTTAAGTAAATGGGTTGGAGAATCTGAAAGAGCAATAAGGCTAATATTTAGAAGAGCTAGACAAGCTGCACCATGCATAATATTTTTCGACGAAATAGACGCAATAGCCCCTAAGAGAGGTTTACGAGTAGATACTTCGGGAGTAACAGATAGAATAGTTAATCAACTCTTAACTGAGATGGATGGTATTGAGAAGTTGGAGAATGTTGTTGTTATTGCTGCAACCAATAGGCCGGACATCCTAGACCCAGCACTACTAAGACCAGGAAGATTTGACAGGATCATATATGTGCCACCTCCAGATGCTAAAAGTAGATATGAGATTTTTAAAGTACATACTAGAAAAATGCCGCTAGCAGAAAACGTAGACTTACATAAGCTGGCTGAAATGACTGAGGGATATACTGGTGCAGATATTGAAGCAGTATGTAGAGAAGCAGCAATGATAGCTTTAAGAGAAAAATTTGAGCCAAGACCTGTAACTATAGAGCACTTCTTAGAAGCACTGAAGAAGATTCCGCCAAGTTTAACTAAGGAAGATGTAAAACGGTATGAGAAGCTCAGCGAAGAACTTAAGAGGACAGTGTTGCTATAATAATTACAATGATTACCATAGTTGAATATTGCTTGGTATTAATATCGCTCTTTTAAACTTAGTTTAATAACAAAGTTAATGGTTGATGCATATATGGAGTATTCTAAGGAAGATGTAAGAGAAATTGTAGAGGCTTATGGTAGGTATGCTCCATCATCGTATGTTAGATTACTTAAAAGGTTAAAAACCTCATTAGAAAATGCGTATAAATTTAATCATAGACGTTTACTTGTATTGTCAGGCGCTTCAAATAACATTCTTGCTATATTAACAGCTAGAGCATTAATACTATTTAGTAAGATATGGAAGAAAGTCCATGGAAAGTTTCCCGAAATAGTTTACTTCTATCACAAGGAGTTACCTAATGAAAGAGTAAAAGTAGAAATAGTAGAGGAAATAATTAAGAAAAAGTCAAGAAACATTAAGGTAGAATTTGTAAACTTTAAAGAAAGTGAAGAATATTTAGGAACAACATTTGATGCTCTAATTTTAGATTTAACTTCTAATCTTAAACCCAATGACATCGGTAGATTAATAGGTATAGTCAGAGGTGGAGGATTAATAATTCTTTTAATACCAAAATGGGATGAATGGGAGAAAACACTTACAATCTTTCAAAGGGAACTAGCAACACCTCAACACCCAGAAAATGAAGTTAGGCAGATATTTAAGAAATGGTTTAAAACCAAGTTAATGAAACATAATGGAATATTCATATATGATGCTGATAGAAGAAGAATATTAAAGTATTGCAAAGAGAAGCCCCCAGAGAAAAACATAGGTAAAGGTAGAAAGAGTACGATAGTGATCCCTGAAAAAACAACTTATCCTAAAGAGATATATGGTCTAGCATTAACACAGGACCAAGTAAATGTCCTAAAGATAACAGAAACATTTATTGAGAAACCTAAGAGAGGTACCAAAATAGTTCTTGTTTTAATAGCTAATAGGGGTAGAGGGAAATCTTGCGCTTTAGGTATAAGTATAGCAGGCCTCATTAATGAGCTTAAAAAAGTAAAAAATAGAGTAAGGATTTTAGTCACTGCACCTAGGCTTTCGAATGTTCAATCTTTCATGGATTTGCTTCTTAAATCGCTTGAAATTATAGGCATTAAATACCGTATTGTGAAAAAGAAGAGGTTCATCTTAGAGGTTAAAGGGGAAAGGTTCAGTGTAGAGTATTGGGAACCTATTAATATACCTAAAATGAAAGCCGATATCGTCGTTGTTGATGAAGCTGCGGGATTACAGGTTCCTATGCTTCTCAAGATATGGAAAGCACATAGAAGAATAATGTTTTCAAGTACTATACACGGATATGAGGGCTCCGGTAGAGGTTTCTCTGTACGCTTTTTAAGTTTAATAAAGAAAGATCCACTAACAAAACTTCTAGAATATGAGATGAAAGAGCCTATAAGATATTCTGAAGACGATCCTATAGAAAAATGGCAGTTTGACACATTACTTTTAGATGCTGAACCCGAAAAACTTGATGAAGAAGACTATAAGGCAATAGCTGAGGGAAGACTTATCTACATTAAGCCAAGTCTTGAAACATGGTTTTCAGAAAAAGGCGAAAGAAAGCTTAGAGCTTTCTTTGGAATATATGTTCTTGCACATTATAGAAACGAACCAGACGACTTAGGCATGATGGCTGATGCGCCTCACCATACTATAAGGGCTATTATGACTCCTTCGGGAAAAATAGTATGTTCTTTACAACTTGCTGAAGAAGGGCCAATACCTGACGATTATATAGATGATTTACTTAAAGGAGGTAGAATACCTGGAAACATTATTCCAGATAGAGTACTTAAACATGTCAGAATACGTGAATTCGGTAAAACTATAGGCTGGAGAATTGTTAGGATAGCCACGCATCCTGATGTTATGGGTAAGGGTATTGGAAGCTTTGCCTTAAAACAAGTAATTAGAGAGGCTAAAGAGAAAGGCTATGATTGGGTTGGTGCGGGGTTTGGAGTTACAGAAAAACTTTTACGGTTCTGGCTTAAGAACAATTTTATCCCAGTTCATATGTCTCCTGACAGAAACCCTGTAAGCGGCGAGTTCACAATTTTAGTAATACACCCACTAAATGATAGCGTTAAAGAAATGGTAGATGTTGCTAACAAGGTGTTCAAAGTTAAACTCTTAAACTCATTACATGATACTTATAGAGGACTAGAAACAGATGTGGCTTTAATAATTCTTAAAACAGGTGAACCTATAGATCCTGCTTACGCACCTAAACTAGATGCTATTAGGTGGGATAGACTTAGAGTTTACGCTTATGGACCTATGACATTTGAAGCAGCATGCGATGTTATGAATGAAATCGCTAAAGCATATTTCATATGCTATCCTTACTTTAAAGCCAACTTATCTAATCTAGAACAGTACATTATGGTTTCAAGGATTTTACAAGCAAAACCATGGGATGAAGTAGCCAGTGAAATAGGTAAGAGAAGTTCATTTGTGATGAATAAATTAAAGGAAATAGCAAGTAAAGTAGCAAAGGAATACAGTGGTTCCGCAGAGCCTACAGGTGTTTCCCTAAAGAGTACAATATTAAAATCTTAATTCCGAAATTAATAGTGTTAAACGATAAGATATATAGAGGGGTATTGTCTCCTTATCTCATATATGGAGAAAATAGTGTGGTAAAGGGATAGGTGTTTAACTGATGTCATATAAGAATAATCCTAACAAGGAAAAATCTAAAGCTACAATATTATGGTTTGAAGAGTTAAGCAAAGACGATGTACCTATTGTCGGAGGGAAAAACGCTAACTTAGGCGAAATGATAAAAGCAGGAATTCCTGTACCTCCAGGTTTCGCAGTAACAGCTTATGCATATAAGAGATTTCTTGAGGAAACAGGTTTATCAGAGAAAATAGTTAAGGTGCTTAAAGAGACTATTAAAGAGGGTAGACCTCAAGAATACGAAGAAGCAAGCAAGAAGATCAAGGACCTCATTTTAAAATCTAAAATGCCTAAGTTCATAGAGGAAGCTATTAGAGAATCATATAGAGAGCTATGTAAGAAACTAGGTATGGAAAGTGTCCGTGTAGCTATTAGAAGTTCAGCTACAGCTGAAGATCTTCCAGATGCAAGTTTTGCGGGACAGCAAGAAACATATCTTAACGTTATTGGTGAAGATGATGTTGTAACTAAAGTTAAAATGTGCTGGGCAAGCCTATGGACAGGTAGAGCAATTTACTACCGTGAAAGTAAAGGATTTGACCATTCAAAAGTCTTAATCTCCGTCGCTATACAGAAAATGGTTAATTCAAGATCAGCTGGAGTTATATTTACAATACATCCTGTAACAGGCGAAGAAAACAAAGTTGTTATTGAAAGTTCATGGGGTCTTGGAGAAACCGTAGTTCAAGGCAGAGTTACACCTGACGAAATAGTTGTCGATAAGGAGAATCTGAAGATTCTGGAGAAAAGGATAAACGAGAAAAAACTAGCCCTACTATTCGACCCTGTAGCCAGAAGAAACGTTGAAGTTGAATTACCTAAAGATGCAGGAGAGCTAGATAAAATATCTAAAGAAAATCCTCTGCTAGCAGAAATAATAAAGAAACACCATATGTTCAGTGATAAACCTTCCATAACAGATGAAGAAGCACTAAAACTTACTGAGTACGCTATGAAAATAGAGGAACATTATGGTAGAGCAATGGATATAGAGTGGGCTATAGACCAGGACTTACCTTACCCGCAAAACGTTTTCATAGTTCAAGCTAGACCTGAAACCGTTTGGAGCATTAGAAGGTTAGCGAAAGCCGAAGTTAAAGAAGAAAAAGCAGTAAAGGCACCTACAGAAAGAAGAATACTTGTTAGAGGCCTACCGGCAAGCCCCGGTGTTGCTATAGGAATAGCCAAAGTAGCATTAACTGTTGAAGAAGCAGCTAAGCTAATGAAAGAAGGTGACATCCTAGTTACTAAAATGACGGATCCGGACTGGGTACCCTATATGAAAATTGCTGCAGCAATAATCACTGATGAAGGAGGAATGACGGCACATGCTGCTATAGTTTCAAGAGAACTAGGCATACCATGTATCGTCGGGTCAAAGAATGCAACCAAGGTTCTAAAAACAGGCGTAGAAGTAACAGTTGACGCAACACATGGAATAGTTTATGAGGGAAGAATTGAAGAATTAATTAAGAAAGAGGAAGAAGCCAAAGCAGCACCCGCGGTAGGTGTAGGTATACCTAAAGAGATTATTCAGGAAATATACCCTGTTACAGCCACAAAAATATATATGAACCTTGGAGAACCGGATTTAATAGATAAATACATTGACCTACCATTCGACGGAATAGGGCTTATGAGAATAGAGTTTATAATATCAGATTGGATAGCCTATCACCCACTACACTTGATAAAAATAGGTAAACCAGATGAATTCGTTAATAAACTTGCTGAAGGCATTGCTAAAGTAGCTCAAGCAATATATCCGAGACCTGTTGTTGTTAGATTTAGCGACTTCAAGACCAATGAGTATAGAGGATTAAAGGGCGGGGAAGAGTTTGAACCTGAAGAAAGAAACCCGATGATAGGTTGGCGTGGTGTTTCAAGATACATATCGCCAGAATATGAGCCAGGTTTCAGATTGGAAGTTAGAGCAATAAGAAAAGTTAGAGAGGAATACGGTCTAAAGAACGTATGGGTTATGTTACCTTTCGTAAGAACTACATGGGAAGTTGAAAGAGCACTAAAGGTTATGGAGGAAGAAGGGCTTAGAAGATCCAGGGACTTTAAAGTATGGATTATGGCCGAAGTACCCTCAGTCGTATTTCTAGCCGATGAGTTCAGCAAGCTAGTTGATGGATTTAGCATAGGTAGTAATGATCTTACACAGCTAATACTTGGAGCAGATAGAGACTCAGGTATTCTTGGAAGACTAGGATACTTTGATGAAAGAGACCCGGCAGTTACTAGAGCGATAGCACATTTAATTAAGGTAGCCCATGCTCATGGAAGAACAGTGTCTATATGTGGTCAAGCACCTAGTGTATATCCAGAGTTCGCAGAATTCTTAGTAAGAGAAGGAATCGATAGTATAAGCGTTAACCCAGATGTAGTTGCAAGAACCAGAAGACTTGTAGCAAGTATTGAAAGGAAAATTATGCTTGAACGTTTAGGAGAATCTATGGAAAAACACGGTAAAGTAAAGTGGAAACCTGAATGGTAGGTCGCAGAGAATAGAAACTTATTTATTTAGCCGATACAAGCAATGTACTAGATGATGAAGCTCGAAAGGTCAGACAATTACAAATGAAGAGCCCGCGCAGAGCTGAAAACATCTTTTATCTTTTCTAAGTGAATACTATGAAAAAAGTAATAATAGCCATAACAGGGGCTAGCGGCATAGTTTATGGTATAAAACTTGTTGAAGAGTTATCAAAACGTTTTAAGGTTTACTTAGTATTAACAGATAGAGCAGAAATAGTAGCTAAGTATGAGGGAGTTTATGAAAAACTTAACGAATTAAAAAACAATGTGAAAACTTATAGAGAGCATGACATAGACAGCAGTATTGCAAGTTCAAGCTTTAACCATGATGCTATGGTTATTTCGCCATGTAGTATGAAAACTTTAGCTGGAATAGCTTCCGGCTACTCAGAGAACTTAGTATTAAGAGTAGCAGAAAATACTCTAAAACTTAAGAAGCCTTTAATACTTGTAATAAGGGAAACACCTTTAAACACAATACATATCTTAAATATGCTAAAAGTTTCAATAGCCGGCGGAATAATATTACCTGCATCACCAGCATTTTATCATAAACCCAAAAGTATAGATGATATGGTAAGTTTCATTGTAGGTAAAGTTTTAGACATCTTAGGTGTTCAGCATAATCTCTATAAGAAATGGGAGACGTACTGACTGCAATGTTTCGCTATTTAGCTATTCTAGTAGTAAATCTTTTTTACCAAATCTTCTTGTTAAAATGCTCTTTACGTCTCTGCTGAATTCTTCTTCCTCTATTTCCTTAAGTAAGTCCTTAACTTTTCTTCCTCTTAGCTCAAGACCGCATGTTCCATTAGGCAGCATAGCTCTTCGGATACAATATGCGTACTGACATTTAGGACCTACACATAGGTCTCCAACCCATCTGCATAACATTACCTTTCTTGGTTTACCTCTATAGAAACGCGTTACAACAACAAGCGCATTTTTGCTGCATCTAAAAAGTGGACATGTAGGTTTACATATATTCTTTGCTGCTCCTTTTTTAGTGGAAGCAATTATTTTAGAGAATGGCTTATCGTTCTGCTTTTCCAAAATACAGCACCTCTTGGTCCGAGAAACAAGCTAGAAAATCATGGCTTATACCATTTAAACATTATCTTATCTACCTTACTTCCCAATTCATTTCTTGTCGTTGCTATAATAAATTTCTTTCTCACAGAATGTGAGAGTCTACCGGCTCTAACTAATTCTACAGGGTTAATTTTTTCATTAACTGACATTACATGTAAAAGGTATGGGGCGTGATCTATTCCAGGACCCTTCTCATAGACTGCAAAATCTGCTCCAAACTTAAGACCTGATCTGACGATATAGCCTTTTTCTCTTAAGTCTCTATATACGTTATATAGCATGGCACATCGTACAATATTTTTACAGCATATCTCGAATAGTTCATTAAAGTTGAGAAGCTTGCTGTTACTATAGACTTCTAATAGTCCTTTTTCGGTAAGATATAATGCTTCTATTATCGACAATATTAAAGGTGCATTAAAATCTGTTGTTCTGGGTTTTCTTATCCCGAGAGGCTTACCGTAAAAACCTAAACCATATAATTTACTTGCATCGTTATAATTCCATACTATAATTTTGATGCCTACTAGCTGTCCTTTAATAGTAGTTTTACTCATCAGAAAAGACCTTAAATTAAATCTAAGATATTTTATGCATAGCTAAATACATAAGCTCTTCAGCTGCATCTTTAACTAAATCGGCGGAATCCTCAATTATATCTATTATTTCCTTCATAAATAGCACTAACATTATATTTGAACTGTATTTCTCATATAATGAGAAGGTGAAGAGCCTATATTTCTCATCAAGCTCATCCTCTATCTTTATAGCATTTTTCGCCTGTTCAACAGTTATTTTCGGGTTTATATTTAGCATCATTATTCCCTGCCTCATAGCATCGTATTCTTCAAGAAATCCTTTAGTAAAATCTTTTAGTTTCTCTGTTAGTTCTTGTGGTACATCAACATTATTATTAGCCATAATGGCTAATCTATTAGCTAATCCTGACATTAACTGTGAAACCCGTTCAATGTTGTATGCTATGTTTCTGAAAGAATCTTTATGCATTAAACTTGGTGTAGTTCTAACAAGGTACTGTAAAATACTTGACCTTGATTCTTCAGTTTTACTCTTAAACATTATAACATGCTGGTATTTAGCCTTAATGACCTCAAGTTTCTTTCGAGAAAGAGCATCAATAAGAGAACCTGTCTCTTTAACGCAATCAAAGCCATTTCTAACGAGTGCTTGAAGCAACTCTATTGCGGTCATCTCAGCTAAGCTTTCTTGAACACCTATTTTTGACGGATCATAGTATGCTGCCATTTCTTCATCAGCTCATTAGTTAATTAGGGAAACCTCGGGTATTACTAGCAGATTGTGTTAAAGAGATACGAGTATTTAAAAGTTAGCTAAACTAAAGCAAAGTTAGAGAAAATGACTGTAACCTTAAGATAATATAGGAGAATAGTCCATGGTTAGAGCAGTAATCGTAGACTGCTTGGGTAGAGTTCAAACGGGAAGACTTTCAACAGTGGATGTCGTAGGAGCTGGGCCTAGGAGTGTTGCTGGTGTATTGGAAAAAGCTAATGTTCTCGTTTACATTAAGCCTATTGAAGAATTTATGCGGTTAAAAGGTAAAATAAGAACATATGATATGTTATTAATAAGTGCTATGAGCACTGATGCTTTAGCTGTAAAAATGGCTATTAAATACTGGAAAAAATACAATAAAGGTTTAGTGATATTAGGAGGGCCAATAGTATTTGGATATAAAAACTTAAAAAATATAGAATTTGACATAGCAATTTATGGTGAAGGAGAGAAAACACTAGAGGAACTTTTAAATTTAGGGCTTAAGGACGCCGAGCTCCCAGAATACGATGAACTAGTAAAAGTTAGAGGCATTGTATTTAAAAATAAAAGTGGTAAAGTGATATTCACAGGGCGTAGGTCCTTTCTCAGAAGAAATGAGCTTAACAAATACGTGCCTTCTACACGGTCAATACTGGGATATAGATACTATTGGGCTTGTAGAGTATATGTAGAAACGGTAAGAGGATGCAGTAACTTCCATAGACCTCTAATAGTAGCTGAGGAGAAAGAGTGTAGAAAATGTATGTTATGTTTTAAAGGCAGCTTTAAAGACCGCATTCACTGTCCTTTAAATATACCTCCTGGCTGCGGGTATTGCTCAGTACCAGCCCTTTATGGGCCATCCCGATCAAGAGATCCTGATAGAATAGTGAGTGAGATAAAGAGCTTAATAGATTACGGTGTTACAAGAATTGTACTTAGCGCATCAGACATATTAGATTATGGTAGAGATATTCTTGTAGAACCTAATCCCTTAACGAATCCAAGCAACCCTCCTCCAAATACAGAGTGGCTTAGAAAGCTTTTTGACAAAATATTTAGTATAGATGAAATATCAAAGGGTGAAGTTCAAGTAATACTTGAAAATACTAAAGCATCATTAGTAAATGAAAGCTCGGCTAAACTTCTTGGAGAATATTTTAAAGGATCACCAATACATATAGGTTGCGAAACCGGCTCTGAAACACATGCCATTCTCATAGGTAGACCTGTTGGACCCAATAAAGTTATTGAAGCCATTAAGCTACTTAGAAAGTACGGCCTAAAACCCTACGTTTACTTCATACATGGTCTTCCAGGACAATCTAAGGAGATTATTGATAAAACATTAAAGACCATGGACATCTTAAGCTCATTTGTTGAAAAAATTACAGTCTATAGGTTTACACCTATCCCCGGTACTGCTTTCGAAAAATACCCACGTGGACCTTCAGCTAAAAGTAATAGGTTAAGTAAGCTTGTTGTTGAAAAAGCGAGAGAAATGAATATGAGGTTTAAAGAAAGCCTTGTAGGAAAGACTATAGAGGCTATAGTTGTTGGCTCATATGTAAGAAACAAAAAGTACAATGTTGCATACACATTACCTCATGGACCTGTGGTTTTGATAAAAAATGCCAGCAAATATTATGGTTTTAGGGTTCTAGTAAAAGTAGAGAGAGTAATAAGTGATAGAATGATCTCCGGGAATATTATTAGAGTAATCAGTAATGTTAGGTCAAAGGTTTTTAGGAGAAAACGAAAGGTCTTTTAAATATTTTTCAATAAACTCCTCGTCATCTACATGTCTTATTAGGTTCTTTATTAGGTTCTTAACATTTTCTAGGACGTTTTCTAGAAAGCTTTTAAGCTGTCTTACGTCTTTTAAGTCATGTTTAAAAACCTCTGTGTACTGTTCAAGTTGAGGATTATTCTTTGAGATCTTCAGTAAAACACGTAGTAGTTTATATTCATTCTTTAAATCAACGATGCTGAGGTAGTCCAATAGTGCATGAGTATAGTCTAGAACATCTAAAGCATCCTTTGTATTATCTGCAAATGAGGAAGTTTTAGAAGCTATTTCGCCGAGAATGTTTAGGTTTTTTTCAATAATTTTTCTATCGTATCTTAACTGCTCTAGGGTAGTAATTATCTTTTTGAAGAGCAGTTCCTCTTGTTCTTCAACATATGCTTTAATGAGTTTCCTTAAGGTTCTAATCCGTTTAGAATGCGTTCTTATTGTAGTCTCAATATTGTTGTAAACCTTGAGTAGGTTTAAGTAATCATTGAGCATAGTTTTTCACAAACATAATATTTTGATTTAAGCTGCTCTTAATGTTGCTATACTGTAGTCAGCTATTCCTTCCCCTCTAAGCTGTTCAGCATTACACCAGACCTCATTTTCACTTATATTTTCATCTAAAATCGCTGCTAATTTTAGTTTCTTTTTTCTTGCAATGACTATTTCTAAATTATCCTTTACGTTTAATGCTCTTGCTAGTTTAGGGTTTATCTTTGCATAACCCCGTTTAACTTCTTTTGTAGCTCGTACTCTAATTCTCCTCTCCTTCCTGGGTTTTTCTTTAAATAAACTACTTGCTGGTGGTATAATAGAGACTAATGCTTTTATGTCTATTTTCTCTCTTCTATCTTCTTTACTCATACCAGTCACCGTGATTATGTATGTTTCAACTTACCGGTGTTCCTAATTGTTCAAACGTCAGTTCGCCTTTTATATATAGTGGTATTTTCTTATAGGCTTCTTCTATTTTTATTCTTACCTGTCTCCATGTATCCCTATCTCTTAACGTTACAGTACTATCCTCTAATGATCTATAATCAACTGTTAGCGCTAGTGGTATCCCTATTTCATCAGACCTTGCATATCTCCTTCCAATGCTTCCTGAGGAATCATAAATAGCTCTTAGTTTCATCGATTTTAAATTATCATAGATTTTTCTTGCAAGGTTTACTAAGGGTTCTTTATTAATTAATGGAAGTACTGCAACACTTATTGGTGCTATATCTTTCGGCAGTTTGAGAATAACTCTGCCTTCTTTAATGGTATATGCATATTCTAATGTAGCGTAAAGTAATCTTTCAGCACCATAGGAAGGTTCAACTACATGTGGTATAAACCGCTTTCCCTTCATTTTCTTCTCTACAACTTTTACTTTGAAAAGCTCCTTAGGTATCCTAAAACCTGCTATGCTTAAATATCCTTTACTTTCTAATTCTTTAAGAAGTATGTTTTTATCCGACTCTGAAATTGCCCTCAATATTTTTGCGGAATTTTCTCCATAAAATTCTTTGAGCCTTTCTACATCGACTTCTAGTTCTTCTATTCTTACGAGTCTTGGTTCCCTGAACTGCTTATATACTGTGAGATCCTTTCTACTATACGCTATATGTCTTGAAAGATCGTATCTTCCTCTATAAGAATGCCCAGCAACTTCAATCCATCCCCAACGTGAAACTTCAACTAGTTGATCAAAGGTTTGAGTTGAATAGTGAGCTCTTTCATATGGAAGTTTTTCCTCAAAAACCTGTTTTTCAAGTGGAATTCCTAAGTCTTTTACGAATTTTTGACCTATAGCAAGAAAGTATGCAAGCCACTTGTTGACTATTAATTTCTTCTTTAATCCCTCTCTTACAGTCACTACAATCGGTTCTTTAATTTTAGCTTTTTTCATATCTCCCGTTATTAGTCTTATTTCGTCGTTTTCGACCTCTGGTAATAAGGGGCACGAAGGCTCTTCAGGGTCAAAGAAAAACTCTACTTCCATTATAGTGAATTCTCTTAACCTTATAACACCCTGTCTCGGCGAAATTTCATTTCTTCCAACTCTTCCTATTTGACCTATACCTAGTGGAAGTTTTCCTCTCATTGCTTCGTAAACTCTCTTAAATGATGTAAACATTCCTTGAGCAGCTTCAGGTCTTAAAAACCCTACGTTTTCACTATAGGGACCTATAGTTGTTTGGAAGAGTAAGCTGAATTCTCTGACTTCACTTAAGCTACCACTGCATATAGGGCACTTAATGTCATTTTCTTTAATTATCTTTGCGAGCTCGTAGGGTTTTAACCCTTCAACGGTTGTCCCTGTTTTCTCTTCAACTAAGTGGTCTGCTCTGAATTTTCTACCACATCTTTTGCATTCAACAATAGGATCTGTAAAGTGCTCTAAATGGCCGCTAGCCTCGAAAACTGCTCTAGGTGTTATCATGGGTGTTTCTATTTCAACTATGAAATCTTGGTGTTTAATTATAAACCATTCTCTCCATTTTTCCTCAATATTTCTTTTGAGAACGACACCTAAGGGTCCTAAGTCGACAAGCCCAGCTACTCCACCGTATATTTCGTAGGATTGCCAGAAAAACCCTCTCCTAACAGCTAGTTCAACTATTTTTTCGTAAAGATCTTTCCTCTTGCTCAAGGTTAAAGCTCAGCCTCACACATCAATCAACAAGTTACGGGTAAAAATACTTATGTGTTTATCTCAATTTAAAACATATCCTAGGGTTTGAAAAACTATGCTAAATAGTAAGGCTATGTTATATATTCAGGAACCCATTAAGGCTTTCGGAGGATATAGTGTTTCTTACGATAAAGCCAAATATGTGGTGATAGGTGTTCCCTTAGATGAGACTGCAACGTTTAAGCCTGGCTATAGATTTGCCCCTGCAAAAATAAGAGAAGCATCTGAGGCTTTAGAAACATACTCTTTGAGGATCCATTCAGACTATGAAGGTAGCCCTGTACATGATATAGGAGACATAGTTATCGTACCTGGTGATATAGAACAATCTCTTTATAGAATAAAGGAGGTTTTAAAGAACTTAATGTTCGACTGTAAAATACCTATAATTCTAGGTGGAGAGCATACAATAACATATCCGGTAATGAAGGTTCTGAAAGACCTAAAGCCTTGCCTTATAGTTTTTGACGCACATTTTGACCTTAGATACGAGTACTTAGGTTCAAGAATATGTCATGCAACTGTTATGAGGAGAATTAGTGAAGTCATAGGTTTTAAAAACATGCTTTTCATAGGTACTCGTGGTTTATGTGGCGAAGAAGCAGATTTAATTAGACAGAAAGGTGTTGAATATTTACCGGCTTATATTATTTTAAAACAAGATCTATCTAGAACAGTAAACAATATTAGAAAGTTTACAAGAAACTGCGAGAAGATATATTTATCAATAGATATGGATGTTTTTGATCCATCATATGCGCCTGCTGTTGGTAATCCAGAACCAGAAGGGTTAACACCTACAATAGTTTTAGATGTTCTAAGCTATTTAGTTGATGATAAATTAATAGGACTTGATGTTACTGAAATAGTTCCACAATACGACGTAAATGACATTACAAGTTTATTGGCATCTAAGGTAATTATGGAAACTATTGTGCATCATAGAGCACGTACTAGATAGCTTTAACCCTTTTTATCCTTGGAGGTCTAATTTTGTAAAGCATTTTGCTTCCACAATAACTACATCTAATTCCCGGTAAAATGCTTAGATCTTTTGCATCTATTATTTTACCGCAATTTGCGCACTTATATCTTACAGCTATTGAGATCGCTAAACACCTCCGATCATATGACTATTGTTAAGAGCAGTTATAAAAGTTTATAAGGTCTTTAATATATGTATTTCTTGAAAACTAAACTAAAACACTTAAAGGTGGCTGGTTCAAGAGAATGTTTCAATTCGAACTTGGCGGCGGTCTACCTCCGGAACTTTTCAGAGAAATTGCTAAGGAAGAAATGCTGATAAGAATTAGGGTTGAACGCAGAAAATGGGGCCGTGAAGTTACCATCATTGAAGGCCTTGATGATCCATCAATAAACCTTAAAGAAATGGCAGCTAAGTTTAAGTCAAAGCTTGCTTGTGGAGGAACAGCTAAGAACGGCAGAATAGAGTTACAGGGAAATCATAAGGAGCGTGTGAAAGAACTTTTGATAGAAATGGGGTTTCCTGAAGAAAACATACTGATAGTAGATTAAAAAATAAATTACTTTTATTTTTACCCTATATTTTTATTGCGGCGGCAATGGTACCCTTAGTTCTCTGACTAACTCCTTATACCTATTTCTTACAGTTACTTCGGTTACTCCAGCTACTTGGGCTATTTCCTTTTGTGTTCTCCTTTCATCTTCAAGAAGCGACGCTATATAGATTGCAGCTGCAGCTAAACCTGCTGGATCCTTTCCTGCAGTAATGCCCTTTTCTTCCGCTTTCTTTAATATTTCAGCTGCTCTCTTCATTACACTACCACTTAATCCTAACAAAGCACCTATTCTAGGTACATAGTCTATAGGGTCTGCTATTGGTACTCGTAGTTCCAGTTCTCTTAGCAATAATCTATAGCACCTTGCAACATCCTTTCTACCGACTTTAGTATATTTCACTATTTCATCTAATGTTCTAGGTATTTTTAGTCTTCTACATGCTGCATATATTGCTGCGGCTACAACAGACTCTATACTTCTACCTCTTACAAGACCTTTTTCAACTGCTTTTCTGTAGATTACTGCAGCTTCTTCTCTAACATTCCTTGGTAGTCCCAGTTGCGAAGCTATTCTATCTAGTTCGTTCATTGCTTGAGCTAGGTTTCTATCAATGCTTGACTGTATTCTAGCTCTAATTTGCCATTTTCTCCAACGTAAAATTTCAAGTCTTCTTCTAGGTTCTAAGTGTCTTCCGAAAGCGTCACGGTCACGCCAATCAATAATCGTAGATAATCCCTTATCATGAACTGTCTGTGTGAGAGGAGATCCAACACGGCTTCTTTTTTCTCTTTCCTCGGGTGTAAATGCTCTCCATTCAGGGCCTTGGTCTACGGCTTTCTCGCTTAAAACAATACCACAATCAGCACAAACATATTGTCCTCTTTCAGGGTCGTAAATTATATTAGAACCTTTACATACGGGACATTTAAATAATTCTTCAGATTCTGATGATGGACTAAAGTTTCTTTTTAATCTAAATTCTGGTGTACCCATAAATTTCTCACCCTTGACTTACATAAGTTAAATTTATATAGAATTCTTCCCTCCGTTCTATGCTGAGTTAGATAAAAGGATATATAAACTTTTCTGTGAGGTTATGCTGGTATAAGAAATGAATACGATAAAGACTATGTACGTACCATACTGAGTAAAGTGTTCTTAACTTTCTCTACACCTAAGGCTACTATTAGTCTGCCAAGCCTTGGTCCATAAGGTTGTCCTAAAAGAGCAACATATAATGTTTTAAAGAATTCCTTAGGTTGAATTGAATGTTTCTTAGCAACTTCATATACCAAGTTATGAACGTCTATGTCTCTCATTTCAGAGCTAAGTTTCTCTGCAAAGTCCCTTACAGCTTCTACATATCTGGTTACTGGTGTAGGTTTAAATTCTATAAGGTACTCTTTAGGTACAATGTTAAGTTTTATCCAGTTCTCAACATACTTTGAAAGTTTCTTTACTTCCTCAGGATGCCCTAATTTTTTCTCTATAATATCCCAATTCTTGTATAGCTGGTATAGGACAAGGACATCAGCGAAACTAATGTGTAATTCTGCCTTAGTCTTCCCTACAGCTAAAAGGTATGCATAAACTTTTTTTGCTAAAGCCGTATCCTTGACTTCCTCCTTTTGTTCAATAAGAAGACCAATATGTTTAAATTCTTCATAGAGTCTAAGAAGAGATGCCGCATCATCTTTAAAGTTCTTATTTTCCTCTAAGTCGCCTTTAAACAGGAAATACTTTAAAATTTCAGGTGGAACAAGTGATAAAACATAGTCTAAAGCGCCTAAGCCTTTGCTTTTACTCATTTTCCTACCATGAATTAATATGAACCCGTATTTGAAACCTATAGGTGGTTCTTTACCAAATATTTTTCTATGAATTGCTACTGCTGTATCCCAGCTGCCCCCACGTGTATGGTGATCAACGCCTGCTCCTTCGACATCAACATTTAAGAAGTCCTGTCTACTTGGCCAGTCAAGTCTCCAGGCAAGTTTCCAGTTATGAGAACCTATTGTTACGTAGCCCTTATGACCACATCCTTTAGTGTATCCTACGTCCTTATCACAAACATAGTATATTCTCTCTTTCTTTATATCAAGCTCTACAACCCTTGTTGTTGCTATTTTGCCACATTCTCCACATATGGGTAATACTATGTCTTTCCAGTTTTCAGGAAGTTTTCTTAACGAGGTTTCCTCTAAAATCCTCTTTACTTTACTAAGCTTTTTAATGAAAAGTTTTAAGTAACTATCATAAAGACCCTTTCTGTAAAGTGTATTAGATCCTACAATTTCATTTAATTCAACGTTAAACGTTTCCATGATCTTCTTTGTTTCATCTAAGAAATGATCACCATAACTTTCATGGCATTCATACGGATCGGGTACTCTGCATAAAGGTTTACCTAAGTGTTCTCTGAGGATTTTGCTATACTTTTTTAGCGTTAAAGGTATGCTATCGAACGCATCCATTATGTCTCCTACAAATATGAAGTATGGTTCAACATTTCTTCTCTTAAGCTCTCTAACTAAGGCCCAAGGATAAAGAAATTCACAAACGGTTCCTAAATGCGGCGGCCCGCTTGTAGTTATACCCGATGCTATAGTGACTTTTAATCCCCGTTCTTTAACAATTTTATCTGCCAGCTTAGAGACCCAGTGAGTATTCATTAATCATTTCTCCCATTAGCGATATATGCTTAGAGAATTTTAAACATTTGCCATTTCAGGCTAAGTTCAAGGGTTACCCTTAAAAACCCTATTAATACTAAAATGAATTTGGTCGAGGAAGCCGGGTCGTCTAGCGGTCAAGGATGCGGGGCTTTGGACTTTTAAAGGAAGAACCCCCGTGACCGGGGTTCGAATCCCCGCCCGGCTACCAAAACAAAAACACCTAAATCTATTCTTCCTAGGAAATGTTAAAGTAGAGGTTTTAAAATGAGCTTAAAATTTTTTAAAGAGCTTAGAGCTAGGGATCCTTTTTACGAACATGGAACAATTTTAAGCAGCATGGCATCTAAACCTCTAAATATAGCTGTAAAGGCTTTTTCTGAGTTTCTAGACACCAATGCAGGAGACTTGATATTATTTAAAAACATCCATAGAATGGAGAGATATGTGGTAAGAAAACTAGTCAAGATTCTTGGCTGCATTAATGGTCGATGTAGCGGCTACATTGTTTCGGGGGGCTCGGAAGCGAATTTTTTATCGTTATGGCTTCTTAGGAACTATGCTTTAAAAAATAGGAGAATAAGGAGACCTGAAATAGTGGCTTCCTATGCTTCTCATTATTCAATAATTAAAGCAGCTAATGCCTTAGGGCTTAAGATAGTATATTCTAGGTTAACTAAAGACTATAAAACAGACCCTGATGATGTAGCTGAGAAAGTATCTAGAAACACCATCGCTATAGTAGCTAACGTAGGCTCTGTTGAACTAGGTACAGTAGACAATATTAAAGAAATCGCTAAAGTATCTTTAGAACATAATATACCGATACATGTTGATGCTGCTTTTGGAGGATTTATATTATCAATCATGGAGAACTTAAAGTTTAAGAAGTTTCCTGGTTTCACATGTAACAGTGTATACACGGTTACTGCTGATCCGCATAAAACATTATTCACTCCTATACCTTCTGGAGGATTTTTTATTAAAGATCACAAATTTCTTAAACATATAAGGTTTAAGGCACCTTATCTTCCAGGCAAAATTACTGAAACACTTATTGGTACTAGAAGCGGAGGTTCCATAGCTTCAATATATGCTGTACTTAAATTTGTCGGGTTAAAGAGATTGAAGAAAATATATGAGAAATGCTATGAAACAGCATTTTATTTTTACCAGAAACTTCTTAAAATAGGTAAGTTTAAAGTTTATGGTACGCTTGAAACGCCTATAATATGCTTTAAACCATTAACTTGCAGTACAGACGTTTTAATGAAAAAACTTTGGAAGAAAGGATGGATTATTTATAAATGTTCTATAGTTAACGGTTTAAGGTTAGTATTTATGCCTCATGTAAATAAGGCTAGTGTAGACAGATTTTTGAACGACTTAGTATCTCTAGTTGAGCATTAGTTTTACTTCATTACTCGTATTCTCTCCATGTGTATCCACATTTTGTACAGCGGTAAAATCTTGTAGGCGGTTCATCTGCTGCTCTTGTTTGCATCATCCAGGCATATGCTTCTCTGTTTCCACATCTTGGGCATTCTACATTTTTAGCTATTGAAGCTATTCTCGGCAACCTAACGGTCTCATCTATAACTGCCATTTTCTCTTTAACCGTGTGCTTTATTTTCTTCCTAAAGACATAAGAGCTTTCTTTCACACTTTCCTTACCGCCTATTTCTCTTGAAAAACCACACCTACAACATATTAGAAGAACCTTATCTCCGCTTCTTTTAGGCATCATTAAACTTCCACATTTAGGGCAGAACTCCATAGGCAGCACCTACTTCACTATTGAGCTATATACTGTTGTAATATGCTGTAACTAGTTCCAGTACATAAATTATTCGTTTCCCTAAGGTCTAACTATGACTTCTATATGGTAATGCACGATGATGTTTAATACGTTCTTTTTCGACCGCTAGTAGTTTAATTGCGATTAGAGTTAAAGTGAAATATTACGGAGTGTAAACTATACTATTGCCATCTATATGTACCACTAATTACTTTAAACTTGATAGTCATGAGGTCTAAATAATGGAAGTACCTGGAATGATTATGACCGCAAAGATTCTTGATATGGATACTGGAAAATTCAGAACTGTTTTAATAAACGTATCTGATGCTGTAAAAAGATATATTAAACCCTATGATAGGGTTAGGGTAACCTTTGGTAACAGATCTAGAACAGCAGCAGTTTTTGTTTCTGAAACAGTTATTCCTCCCGGTTCTATAGGGTTACCTAAAACATTAGCTGATGAACTTAAAGTTCATGAAGGTGATAAAGTAGGCATTAAGATAATAACCCAACCTCTTTCAGTTAAGTATATTTTGAAAAAGCTTACTGGTGTAAAACTTTCACCAGAGGAGATTAGGGCAATAATAAAGGATGTTGTGGACGGCAATCTTGGAGATGTTGAAATGGCTGCATTTCTTCTATCAGAATATTTTTCAGGTATGAGTCCAGATGAACTTGAGTCTCTCATTAGAGCTATGGTTGACACAGGTTCGAAAATAGAGTTTGAAGAATCAGTGTATGACGAGCATAGTATTGGAGGTGTTCCAGGGAATTCTAAGGTAGCTTTAATTGCTGTACCCACAATTGCAGCTGCTGATTTGCTTATCCCTAAAACAAGTAGTAGAGCTATTACCAGTCCCGCTGGAACAGCCGATACTATGGAGGTTTTTGCTAAAGTAGATCTGACACCAATGGAAATTAAGGAAATTGCTTCTAAAACTAAAGGTGTTTTAGCTTGGGGAGGAGCTTTAGATTTAGCTCCTGCAGATGATATGTTTATCCATGTAGAACATAGACTCATGATAGATCCTCAGTCTCAAATGGTTGCAAGTATTTTGTCTAAGAAACTTGCAATGAGCGTATCCTACCTAGTCATAGACATCCCCGTAGGTAAAGGAGCAAAGGTAGAAACCATGGATGAAGCAGAGAGAATGGCATCACTTTTCTTAGAGCAAACCAATAGACTTAGCATTAAGGCTAAATGCGCTATAACATATGGAGGGCAGCCTGTAGGATATTCTATAGGCCCTGCTCTCGAAGCAAAGGAAGCATTAGAAACAATGATTAACAGAAAAGGTCCAGGCAGCCTCGTAGAGAAAGCGCTGGGAATAGCTGGATTAGTTTTTGAACTCGCAGGAAAGGCAAGAAAAGGCGAAGGAATAGAAGCTGCTAAGCAAATATTCTACAGCGGAAGAACATATGAAAAGTTTAAAGAAATAATTGAAGCACAAGGAGGAACACCTGATGTTAGACCTGAAGAATTACCTGTAGGAAATAAGAGCATAACATTTGATGCCCCAATAGACGCATATGTAACACATGTAGATAACGTTGCTTTGACTTTGATTGCCAGAACTGCAGGAGCACCACTTGATAAAGGTGCTGGAATTAAAATACACGTTAAAGCAGGAGATAAGGTGAAAAAAGGAGACCCCTTATATACGATATATGCTGAATCTTCTACAAAGCTTTCTCAAGCATACTCTTTATCATTAAAGCTAAAGCCAATAACATTGGAAGGTATGATATTGAAAGCCATACCTGAATTTTAGCCTTTTAGCGGACCCTTTTCAGTAAAACTATTTCTCCATCAATATCACTAATAATTTCAATTTCATTTTTAATGTAAGCCCAAGCTACAGCACTGCAGATTATAGCATCAATAATATCCTTAGATAAACCGGTCAAATCAGCATCTTTTAAGTTAACAAATGCGCTTAAGCTTTCTTTTAAATTAAGTATCCCGGTATTCTTTAGTGCACTTAATGGATGAGTTTCAATAACTACTATGCCTTTACTTTCTATTGCTTTTTTAATATTGATAGCTCTTTTCACAAGCATTTTCATACCTTTCCATCCCGGCGGTAAGAGTTTAAACCCCTTTTTAATCATTTTTAAATCAACTTTCCTATAGCCTTTAGCGTGCGATAGAGGAGCATCTATAGCTACAACGCTCACGTTGTTCGCAAGAATTTTAGAAATAATTTCCTCATCAGAGTATAGTACCAGGTATTCTTCTAAACACCCGTTAGTTACAAATGCTACTCCACTAGGGTTACTTTCCTTACCTGCTAGATCCAGACCACAAACCCTAATTTTCCCCATTAGGAATCTACCGTGAAACTGTTAGGAACAGTCCTTAAGCATTAACTCTATCTTATTCTTAACTTCACTAAACGTTATTGAATCTTCCCACATTTTTATGAAAATAACATTCCCTATAAGTTTCTTAATTTCACTTAAATGAATTTCCCTATCGTCAATATAGACTATTTCGTACGGGCTTACTTTTATGCCGAATTTTTCTTCAATTTCTCTTAATGCTCTCATGATCATATATCCTTTATGCGGATGGGGTTCTATATATAGTAAATCGAAATATCTAACTAAACTTAGTTTTTTCATAGCAGAATAAGCTATAGAAAACATGTTCCAACTTAAGACAGCAACAATGAAGCTTTTTTCTTTTAACCATTTTAGGAAATCACGAGCACCTGGGTATAGGGATACTTTAGTGCCAAATTTATCAACTATAACATCTTTGTTCACCCTTTGGAAAGGTGGTGTAAGCGATGATATATCAAAGCAATCCCATATGGTTCCATCTAAGTCTATAAAGACTACCTTAGGGCAATGCGGGTTATTCATGCTATATCCCTATACGTCTTGAAGATAACCTTTTAGCTGGTAACTTTTATATTTTTAGCATAACATGGAGCACTAGGAAAAGCACGATGATAAATATTTACGAGCTATTAGCTGCATTTTCAACAATATTCTTAGCCGAGTTTGCAGACAAAACAATGATAGCAACTGTTTCTTTAGCATTACTTTCGAAAAGAACCATATCCGTAGTCTTGGTTTCAACTGTAGCATTTGCTTTAGCTAATCTTATAGTAATTTTATGCGCTTACGTTCTAAGATTATTTATTGAACAAAGGATGTTACTCATAGCATCATCTATTTTGTTTATTTTGTTTGGCTTATTGTATCTAAGGTTTAGACCTAAAAAACCTAGAGACCTAGCTTATAAGAGTATGGTGCTTGCCTTCACATTAGTTTTCGTTTCTGAGTTAGGAGATAAAACGCAACTATCAGTATTAGCTATGGCGTTAAGTTTTTCCTCAATATTAAACGTAATTTTAGGTAGCGTTTTAGGATACTTTGTGTTAAACACCTTAGCCGCTCTAATACTGTTTAAATACTTAAAGGTTAGTATAAAGAAACTAACAAAGATTGTCGGGTTGATTTTTATAGCGGTGGGTGTTGTGAGTTTAGCTTTCTCGCTGATGTTTCCCTCGATGCTTTAGTGATTTTCTTATTTAAGCTAGGTTAGCTTCCTAAGAATTATATAAGCAAACATAGCTTTCACCTTGCACGTGTTTAAGTAATTATGAAAGGTTAAAAAGTT
>Ga0164311_10000081_pt1 | contig 34366 bp, 19 predicted proteins | sample GuaBasSedimGuay2_FD_121796 | JGI IMG/M metagenome (GOLD analysis project Ga0164311, IMG submission 121796) | Subseafloor sediment microbial communities from Guaymas Basin, Gulf of California, Mexico - Guay2, Core 4569-9, 9-12 cm | ecosystem: Environmental > Aquatic > Marine > Hydrothermal vents... | reverse complement strand
GGTCGAGGTTAGCGACAGCTATAGGTATGTGCCCCATTCCTCCCCCATAACCCCAGCCGAAGAGAACCATCACTATTATGGGCATACCTATCACCATGGCCAAGGTTCTAACATCCCTCCTAAGCTGTTTAAGCTCCTTGATCACCAGCGCTGCCAACCTCAACCCTCTTCACCCCGCCAGCCCGATGAAAACGTCCTCGAGGTTAACGTTGACCTGGCTAAGCGAGCGTACCTCAACGCCTGCTCTCTCTAAGGCCGTGAACAAAGCAGGTATAGCTGTCTCAGCGTCCTCCACGACGAGGTGAAGCCTCTCTTCATTAACCTTCTCCACCTTGAAGACGAAGCTTAACCCTTCTAAGACATGTATCACTTCATCCAGCCCTGATTTAGGCACTAGTTCTATGAGGTCTCCTCCATGAAGCTTACGTTTAAGTCCTCTAGGAGAATCTACCGCTACTAGCCTACCTTTATTCATCAAGCCTAGCCTATCGCAGTTTTCAGCTTCATCCATGTAATGTGTGGTTACGAGTAAAGTAACCCCTTCATTATTCAGCTTTCTGAAAAAGCTCCAGAAGGATCTCCTCAGAGGAGGATCTACGCCTGCCGTGGGTTCGTCGAGGATGAGAAGCTTAGGGCTATGGAGGAGAGCAGAGGCCAAGGAAAGCCTCTGCTTCATACCTCCGCTTAGCTTACCTGCTAAATGATGTTCAAAGCCTTTAAGCTCAACAAAGTCCAAGAGTTCCTCGATCCTACGTTCACGCTCAGACTTGGATAGACCATACACTGAGCCATAAAAGTCTAAGTTTTCCCACACGGTTAAGTCGTCGTACAGGCTAAACTTCTGAGGCATGTAGCCAAGTATCCGTTTAACCTTTTCAGCCTCCTTGAAGGGATCGTGGTCATAAATTCTTATGTGGCCCTTAGAGGGAAGGAGAAGGCCGCAAATCATCCTTATGGTCGTGGTCTTACCTGCTCCGTTAGGTCCTAGGAGACCAAAGATCTCACCCGTCTCCACTTCAAGGTCCAAGGAGTCCACAGCTACTAACCCCTTGAACCTCTTGGTGAGACCCCTAGTCCTAACGGCGAACATCAGTCTACCGACCAAAACAACCTATATAATCTTTATTAACTAGTAGAGGTGAAAATTTATGTGGGATTATGTTGGAGAGGATGGAGGAGCTCAAGGCCTACCGAGCGCTTAAAGCCTGTGGTTTATCTAGCTACGAAGCTAAGGCTTACATAGCACTGGCTCTTCAAGGACCTGCTTCAGCTAGACGCATAGCTGAAACTGCGGGCATACCGTACACTAAGGTCTACGACACCTTATCGAAGCTGGAGCGAAAAGGAATGGTCGAGGTTTTACCGAGTAGACCCATGAAGTATAGAGCTTTGCCTCCCAATGAGGTGGCTGAGAACATTAGAACCCAGTTAAACCAGGTAGCCTCTCAAGCAGAAGAGGCCTTGATCGAAGAGCTTCAACCCTTGTACTCCTTAGAGGTCTTGGAGAAACCTATAGTCAAGCTCTTGAAGGCTCGCAGAGACATGGAGGCTGCCTTAAAGGAGATAATTGATAATGCTAATCACGAGGTAGTGATTCATGTGGGCTGGGCCGACCCCTCCTACCTTAGAAGCCTCTTAGATCGGCTTCGAGCAGCTGTGAAGCGTGGGGTAAAGGTGAAAGCCTTAGCCTCCCCTAGGTATGCGAAGAGCGACGCCATCACCTCCTTGGCCAGTCTAGCTGAGCTGAAGCTCGCCAAGTCTTTGTTGCCGATAAACGTAGTAGTGGCTGATGGATCTGAAGCCCTATTCATGTTAGCCTCCAAGGTCCGTGAAGGGAGGCCTTCTAGGAGGCTAACCCTACGGATAACCCTCAAGGAACTAGCTGGACTGATAAAGGAGTATACAGAACTAGCTTGGGAAACCACGAGCCAGTCTCTAGAAGCTAGGGGCCTTAAATCGCATTAATGAAGTTTTGTAGAATCGAGAAGCCCCATGGCCTATCCTTATCGTACCTCTCAGGGTGAAACTGTACGCCGTAAATCTTCCTGCCATTGACCTTAAGAGCTTCAACAGGGTTATCGAGAGACGATGCCAAAACCGTGAACCTGCTGTCCTCATAGACCTCTTCGCTCACCCTTGCCCTATGGTTCTCCCACACCAAGGGGTTCTCTAGTCCTTCAAAGAGAGCCTCCTTAACATGTATGCGTAGCTCCTTGAAACCTACACGCCTACCCGTCATCTTAACCAGGGGCATTCCGAAGGACTGTGCTATCAAGTGTAGACCGAAGCATATGCCTAGCACAGGGGCGCTGGTGTGACGTACCAGTATTTTCTCGTCCTTTAGCTTAGGGCCGTTAAGGCCTTTACAAGGCGCTGTGCCCGTTAAGATGAAGGCATCGTAACCACCCTGTAAGCAAGCTTCAGGCCTAACCACAATCGGCTTAACCCCAAGCCTCTTTAAGCTACGCTTAATTCTCTTGAGCGCAGTCTTGCCCTTACCTTCAGGGTAGTTGTTGAGCACAGCTATCTTCAAAATCCACCCTTACTCCCATACCTAGAAAAGCCTAAAAAACGTAGCCTCTGCTCTTAGAGCCCTAGAGGTGGCTTAAGCTGAGCTGGGTGGTTAAGGGGAAGGTATTGAAATATGGAGATAACATAGACACCGACGTCATCGTACCGGGGAAGTACCTTATACATATAGAGCCGGAGGAGCTGGCCAAACACGCCATGGAAGGCATAGACCCAGCCTTCCCTGAGAAAGCTAAAGGAGGCTGTATCTTAGTAGCGGGTAAGAACTTTGGATGTGGCTCAAGCCGTGAACAGGCGCCAGTAGCCTTAAAGCATGCAGGGGTTAAAGCCGTCATAGCCGATTCTTTCGCTAGGATCTTCTATAGGAACGCTGTTAACATAGGCCTGCCCCTCGTCGCTCTCCCCGAAGCTCCAGGGATCTTCGAAGAAGGAGACGAAGCTGAGGTGGACCTTCAGGGAGGCTTAGTGAGAAACCTTAGGACGGGGAAGGCTGTTAGCTTTAAACCTCTCCCACCTATGCTCTTGGAAATCTTATCGTCAGGCGGGCTAGTGGAATACATGAGACGTAGGTTTAGCGCTCAAAGAAAGCCTTAAGAACCCCTTTAACGAAGTCCTGGCCATCGATGCAGTAACGAACAGTGTTGAAGTCAGCCAATAGTTTATGTACCTCTTCCTTGATCCTTTCAGGCTCCTCTCGTTTAATGAGAAGCCTCCACATCAGCTCGGCTATGGTTTCCATCTCCCTCTCCTTCATACCCATTCTCGTTACTTCCTGCGTCCCTATCCTGACCCCTGAAGGGTTGTGTACTTTTCCTACAGCATCCCACGGAAGCAGGTTCCGGTTAACAATTATATCAGCCTCCTCCAGCCTCCTAGCAGCCTCTCCTCCCCCTCCAAGCTTTGAAGCCTCGAACACTACTTGATGTGACTCCGTGAAGCCTCTATGTGCACCGAGAACGTTTATCCCGTAGTCGTGGAGTGCCTTAGCCAGTGTCTTAGCGTTCCTAACTATCTGTGTCGCGTACTCCTTACCGTAGAGAAGCATTTCAAGAAGTGTGACAGCGAGGCTGGGTAGCCGAGCTAAGTGATGATTGGACACTAGGCCTGGAAACACGGCCTTCTTGACCTTTCTAAATAACGTTTCATCGTTAGCCAGCAGCATACCTCCTTGCGGGCCCGGAAAGGTTTTATGGGTAGAGGATGAAACGACGTCAGCCCCTTCCTTTAAAGGATCTTGGAAGACCCCTCCAGCCACCAAACCTAACACGTGGGCAGCATCATAGTGTATGAGGGTGCCATAGGGCTCAGCTATCTTTCTTATCTCCTTCACAGGGTGGGGAAACAGGATTAAGCTTGCTCCAAGCGTTATGAGGTTCGGCTTCGCCTTCTCCACGACGCTGGCTAAGGCTTCTAGGTCTATGTTCATGTCCTCATGGTTGAAGGGAATGCTGTACACCTTCAACCCTCTACATCCAGCTGCTCCAACCTCTCCGCAGCTAATATGGCCACCAGCAGGTATAGAAAGGCTGAGGAGAACATCCCCTGGCTTGGTCAGGGCAAAGAAGACCGCTAGGTTGGCGAGAGCTCCCGAGATAGGTCTAACATCGACGAAGTTGGCGTTAAATACTCGAGATGCCAACTTGATGCATAGGTCTTCGATAAGGTCTATTAACCCCCCTCCTTGGTATTCCCTGTCGTAAGGTTCGCCCTCAGCATATCTATGGTTGAAGTCGCTGGGTAGAAGAGCCCTAGCGAGGGGGCTCATCTTATTTTCACTAGCGATCAAGTTAAGCGTCGATCTACCACGCCACTCCTCCTGTTTTTGAACAGTCTCGACGATTACTTTCAACTCAGAGAGAGCTTCTTCCAGGTCCAAGCTTAAACCTCCTTAAGCCTCCTTGCTATATCCCTAGCTAGGTCCATGGTACCCGAAGACCCTCCGAGGTCTGGAGTTAGAGCAAGCCCTTCCTTTAAGGCCTCCGTTACTGCTAACTCCAGCTTCCTTGCAGCTTCAGCCTCACCTAGCCACTCAAGCATCAGTTTAGCTGCCAGTATTGTGCTACAGGGATTGGCTATTCCTTTACCAGCATACTTTGGAGCAGAGCCGTGGACAGGCTCGAAAAGCGCATAGCGCTCTCCTATATTGGCAGCTGGAGCTATGCCCAGACCACCTACGAGGGCAGCTGCTTCATCTGATAAGATGTCTCCAAACATGTTAGTAGTTACTATGACGTCAAACTCGTGGGGCCTCCTGATCAACTGCATGGCGCAAGCATCCACGTACATCTCGTCGAAGGATACTGAAGGATAGCGGGAGGCCACCTCACGACAGGCTTTAGCGAAAAGGCCGCACGTGAGGCGCATGACGTTGGCTTTATGCACAGCCGTGACTCTACGTTTTCCGCTCCTCTGCTCCGCCATTTTGAAGGCGTATTCAGCTATGCGCCGAGAACCCTTCATAGTTATGGGCCTTAGACAAACTGCTGCTTCACCAGGAACTACCTCAAACTCCCATCCTTTATACACGTCTTCCGTATTTTCACGGACGATCACGAAATCTATGTCGGGCCTTAAGCACGGTATACCTGGATAGGCCTTGAAAGGCCTGACGTTTGCGTATAGGTCTAGTAGGAGCCTCAGCTTAACTATGACATCTGCCGCCGACTCTCCTACCGGGCCTTTAAGGCAAGCAACGCTCTCCTCTAAGATTACCTTTAAGGTATCCTCAGGTAAAGCCTTGCCATATCTACGTAAGGCTCCATCGCCCGCCTCCACCTTCACGTATTCCATCTTTAGCCCTTTGCTAACGTCCTGTAAAGCATCGAGTACGTGAAGGGTCGCTTCTATCACTTCCGGCCCTATGCCATCACCAGGTATGACAGCTATCCTATAACTAGACATACGTCTCCGCTTGGACCTTTAAGGCTTGAGGGGGTTTAAGGCTTAGCCCTCACAGCCATGGCGTTGGGTGTAGCTAGGTTAATGGTGACCTCAGCTATGTCAGCACCGTACTCGGCAATTCTACGTAGGCTATCGAGTACGAGGCTTAGGCTGACGATAGACTTCACGTCTAAGTTAAGCTTGACTAGCTCCTCCACCGTCCTCCTCCCAGCATCCACCGCCTCCACTGACCTGGAGATGCAGTGATGGGCTACTTTAGCGTCAAGCTCCTCCAATGCCTTGAGAGCCTCGCTATATACTTGGCCAGCAAGCTCGCTTACCTTTAAGGCGTCGTTGAGGGCTTCAGGGCTGAGCTTCCTATCTAGGGCTAGAGCCATGTAGGCTATCCTAGCAGCATGGTCTGCTACCCTCTCGATACTCTTAGCTACGAGCCTATAACCTAAACAGTCTCTAGGGTTGCCTAACCCGATCTCCTCGCTCAACGCACGGTTCTGTACAGCCATCTTGAGCTGCCTAACGATGAAGAAATAGAACCTATCTACCTCATCGTCTCTACTTATGACCTCGCCCGCTAAGCCTTGATCGCAGTTGGCGTAAGCTGAGATCGCGTCTTTATGCATAGAAGCGGCTATAATACTCATCCTATTGACCGCTTTCTTCACCGGAAGCTCTGAGTAACCTATTAAACACTGTGTTAATAGCTCATCAGCCGACTCCTCGATGACCTCGACTCCCATGAGCTTCCTCCTCGCAACCTCCTTCAACACCGCACGGTGCTTAGAGGTGCCTTGATGGAACCTTATCCTTATCATTTCATGTCCCGTGAGGTAGTATGATATGAAGTTCCTGACCGCTACCTCAGGGTCCATGGAGGAGGAGACTTCCATGAATGCCTCGATCCCAGGCTCTATCTTAGCTTCACCTCTAGGAACTATGAGGAGGGAGGAGTCTGATTGAGGAATCAAGGTTACCTGGTGTCCAGGTTTAAGCCCCACACTCCTAGCCCAGTCCTTAGGTAGGGAAACCACGTAGGTAGCCCCACCAGTAAGCTGGATACGCCTAATCTCTGCGGACAAGGTAGAACACCTCTTTACACTACTTAGTAAGTTATAGAGGCTACATATAAAAGCTTAGCGAAGTATATGCTTAGACATTATCCCTCAAGAGAGCTGGGGGCAGAGAAGATTGTTACTTTTCAGGCTTATTTAGGGCTCCCCAGAATGGAGTTTACGAGCTGAAGGAACTCTTCGTCGCTTAAAGCTGACTTCCTCTCCTCGCTTATAGACTTGACTGCTTCGGTTATCTTGGTTAATCCTTCCTCGTCCATAGCTATTCCTAGCTCCTCTAGCTTAGCCTTAATGGCATGTCTACCTGACAATTTACCTATGACCAGTCTTCTACGCTGACCTACAAGCTCCGGTGGGTAGGGCTCATAGGTAGTGGGGTTGACGATGACGGCGTGTTGATGGACGCCGCTCACATGGGCGAAGATATTTTCTCCAGCCACAGGTTTATTGGGATGGACCTTTATCTTGGATATACGCTCCACGAGCTTACATAGCTCGTAGAGGTGTTCGGTCCTAAACCCACCTATGCCGTAGAGGTTGTGAAGAGCTAAGATAACCTCCTCTGTAGGTGTTACGCCAGCTCTCTCGCCTAGGCCATTCACCACTGAAGATATAACGGAGGCCCCCACCTCTATGGCTGCGAGAGAATTCGCTAAGCCTAAGCCATGGTCGTTGTGGCAGTGTATTTCAATAGGCGTGCCCGGTGGCAGCGCTTCACGGATCTGTTTAACGAGGAACCTCATGGCGCTTGGGTGTATACATCCAAGCGTATCTACTATCCTAGCTCTATCGCAGCCAGCTTCAATAACTGCCCTAAAGACCTGCTTCAGGAACTCCAGGTCAGTCCTCGTGGAGTCCTCTGCGCTATAAGTTATGTATAGGCCGTGGTCCTTAGCGTACTCAACCAGCTCCACGGCTCTTTGAAGATACTCCTCCCTGCTCATCCTCAGCTTAAACTTAAGATGCATATCGGAGGGAGGAAAGGAGAGGACGAGGCCGAAAGTTTCACACTTTATGACTTCATCTATGTCAGCCTTCACCGCCCTAGCGAAGCCAAAGATCTTAGCCTCCAAGCCCTCCTTAACCAGCCTCCTCAAAGCCTCCCTCTCTCCCTGCGACGCCGCTGGAAAGCCGGCTTCGATTTGTTGAACTCCCACCAGGTCCAGCATCCTTGCGATAGCTATCTTGTCCTCAGGCCTGAAGACGACGCCAGGAGTCTGTTCACCTTCTCTCAACGTGGTGTCATGTATGATGACTTCGCTCGGCAGCTTCATGAAGGCCCTCACTTCTGGGTGGAAGTTAAGAGGGCTTACCACCACTTTACTAGCGATGTCTGGGTTCAAGGGATCCACCTTCAACGATGAAATTCAGCCCTTAGCTACGGGTTGACAGCTTTAAAAGCTTTTCTACGATATATGTAAAAGAGTGCTTTTACTTAGTTTAAGATGCTTAGTGGAGGATGCGACATAGCTTAAGCCACGTTTAGTCCTTAACGTAGGCTTGAATACATTTTTAATCAAAGCTTTAAAGGAAGCTTAGCTAGGCTTTAACCCTAGCTTCACGGTGAAAACATTGAGGGTAGTTGAAGCCTCAAAACTGACCTCGGAGGAGTATGCTCGTATCGTCAGCCGCGGGGCCCTTGATCTATCCAAGGCCTTAAAAGAGGTTGAGAAAGTCGTCGTGGAGGTTAAGGAGAAGGGCGATGAAGCTCTAAAGAGGTTCTCCAAGGAGTTCGACGGCGTCGAGGTCGATCTAGAGAGGTGGAGCTTCAAAGTCGACGAGGAGGAGGTTAAGGAGGCTTACCGTGAAGTTGGCGAGGAGGCCTTAGAAGTCATCAGGAGAGCCGTGAAAAACGTCAAGAAATACCATGAGGCTAGGAGGCCCACGAGCTTCTCGGTAAAGGTGGAAGAAGGCGTAATAGCCGGATCATTGATCAAACCCCTCAGCCGAGTAGGTGTATACGTGCCTAGAGGTAGGTCAGGGTATCCTTCCACCGCCATTATGACGGTGGTGCCAGCTAAGGTGGCAGGCGTGAAGGAAGTGTTAGTCTGTACTCCCCCCTTGAGGAACGGTAAAGCCCCCACGTTAACCTTAGTAGCTGCCATAGAAGCTGGAGCTAGCCAGGTGTTTAAGGTGGGGGGCGCCCACGCTATAGCTGCCATGGCTTATGGCACCGAGACCATACCTAAGGTAGACAAGATAGTAGGTCCGGGAGGCCTATACGTCACTGCAGCTAAATTGCTTGTCAATAAAGAAGTTGCCATAGACCTCCCGGCGGGCCCGAGCGAAGTATTGGTAATAGCTGACGATTCAGCCGACCCAGCCTATATAGCGTTGGACCTCCTAGCTCAAGCTGAACATGATCCTGCCTCCACCTCTATACTTGTCACCACCTCTAAGGAGTTAGCGATTAAGGTGGTGGAGGAGATCGACCGTAGAAGAGAGGCTTACCCTAAAGGCAGCGCTGAAAGGGAACGGCTAGATAAGAGCTTGGAGGAGAGGGGATGGATCATTGTCGTTGAAAGCTTGGATGAAGCGGTTAAGATAGTGAACGACTTTGCCCCTGAACATGTGGAGTTCATAGTTAAAGATCCTTTAAGCCTGCTCGGCGCCGTCAGGAATGCTGGGTCAATGTTCATGGGTGAGTACTCACCCATAGCCATCGGAGACTATGCTGCCGGCCCGAGCCATGTCTTACCTACCGGAGGGTACGCTAAAGTCTACTCAGGGTTGTCGACGAGAGACTTCGTTAAAGAAGTAGGGTTCATTAACTGTAACGAGGAGGGGATGAAAAGGATAGGATGGATAGCGGCTAAGCTAGCCGAGCTGGAAGGTTTTAAGTTACATGCCTTATCGGTGGAGGAGAGGCTGAGGAGGCTGAAGCCTAGTTGAAGGTCGCCGTGGTAGACTACGGCATGGGTAATCTTAGAGGGGTCAAGCTCGCCATAGAAAGAGCTGGGGGAAGAGCTGTCATAACCAATGACCCGGCGGAGGTAACGGAGGCAGACGCCATAGTCCTTCCAGGAGTAGGGGCGTTTAAAGACGCTATGGAGAGGCTCAGAAGCATTGAAGAGGTAGTGAAAGACCAGATAAGAGCTGGAAAACCTTTGCTCGGCATATGCTTAGGACTACAGCTCCTCTTCACGGAGTCTATGGAGGGTGGTTTACATAGAGGCTTAGACCTGTTGAAGGGAAGAGTAGTGAAGCTTCCTGCAGGTGTTAAGGTTCCACACATGGGCTGGAACAAGGTGAACATCGCTAAGTGGACTAGGTTTGTCGAAGACCTTCCTCAAGGAGCCTACATGTACTTTGTCCACTCCTTTTACGCTGATCCCCTCAACAAGGACGTAGTGTTAGCTACGACGGAGTACGGGGTAGAGTTTCCCTCCATCGTCGAGGCCGATCCACTATACGCTACTCAGTTCCATCCGGAGAAGAGCGGGAAAACAGGGTTGAAGCTGCTTCGAAACTTCATCAGCATAGCTAAGAGGTGAAAGCACACGCTGTTAATACCTTCAGTGGACCTGGTCAAGGGCAAAGTTGTGAGGTTGACTAAGGGAAAGTTGGAGGAAATGAGGGTATACTACGACGACCCTGTAGAGGCAGCCAGGGAATGGGAGGAGGAAGGTGCCGATGCATTACACGTAGTTGACATCGAAGCAGCTATGGGGATTGGGGAGAACCTTGAAGCCATAGAGAAGGTGCTCTCCTCGGTTAGCGTTGAGGTCCAAGTCGCTGGAGGTATACGTAGCGTAGAGAAGGCACGTAGATTAGTGGAGCTTGGAGCTACAAGGATAGTAGTGGGCACGAGGTTCATCGAGAAACCGGAGGAAGTAGCTAGGATCGCAAAGGAGCTTGGCTCCTCTAGAGTAATGGTAGCGCTGGACCACCGTTCAGGCACCGTCGCCGTGAGGGGCTGGGTAGAACAGACGGGGCTAGATGTCTATGGAATGGCTGTAGAAGCTGAGAAGGCGGGAGCTGGGTGGATACTTTTCACCTCTGTTGAAAGAGACGGTACGCTTAGCGGATTAGACTTGGCTTCGTTAAACAGAATGGTCAAGTCGGTTAAGATACCGGTAGTGGCGGCTGGTGGAGTAGCGAGCATCGAAGATATAGTGAACGCAGCTAAATCAGGGGCAGCGGGTTTAGTGCTGGGCAAAGCGCTTTACGAGAAACGTGTCAAGCTTAGTGAAGCCTTGAGGAAGCTAGAGGAGCTTGGACTACGCAGGTCACATAGAAGGGGGAAGCCTTGAGTAGATTCCTTCAAGCATTGAAAGCTAGGCTAAAGTTGACCAAGCTAGGGTTAAGCCACGGAAACGACGCTGACGGTATAACGTGCGCAGCTCTCTTCTTACGTAAATATCCAGGAGCCACCGTGGTCTTAGCTGAGCCGTGGGAAATTAAGCCTACATGGACCTGCTGGTTGAACTGGTTTGCCTGGGACTTCGTAGCCGACCTTCCCTGTCCCTTTAGAGCTAAGCTTCACGTAGATCACCATAAGACAGGGAGACCCTGCGCTAAAGTAGAGTTCTATGACCCTGAAGCTCCTTCAGCCGCCTCGCTGGCTTTGAAAGCCTTGCAGCTGGAAAGCGACGAAGAGGCAGCCAGGTTGGTGGAGCTAGCTAATGAATGCGACACCGCTAAGATAAGGTCTCAGGAAGCTTGGGACCTAAACGATGCGGTAAAAGGTTCAAGGATAGAGGAAAGGGTAACTTTAGCTAAGCTGCTAGCCATGAAGGGTTTAGCAGCGCTCAGTGAACCTATGGTCAAGGGTTGGATTGAGGTTAACAAGGCCAGAAGGAGGAAGGTGCAGACGCTCGTTGAGAAGGTGCCTATCGAAGATTTCCTTTTCATTAAGTTAAGGGAGGTTGACGAAAAATTCCCCGTGAGGACCTTCATGCTGACGCTCGAGGAGAAAGGAGCTAAGCTAACATGCGTCATCACTCCCAGAAGGAGCAGGTTTAAGGTTCACTTAGGCTCAAGACGTGATAGCGGAATAGACTGCGCTGAGATAGCCTTTAAGCTAGGGGGTGGAGGCCATAGATACGCAGCGGGAGCTACCGTAGACAACCTCGATGAAGCACTGAGAAGAATAAAGGAAGCCTTAGGGTTGAAGGAGCTTAAGGTCATGGAGCTCGCTTGATGGACGAAAACCGATATTAAGCTGGCCAACTGCTTCATTAGCGCTATGCTGGCGAAGCGTATCATCCCCTGCCTCGACATGAAGGACGGTAGAGTAGTCAAAGGAATAAAGTTCCTAAATCTGAGGGATGCAGGCGACCCTCCTACCTTAGCTGCCTACTACGAGGAGCAGGGAGCCGACGAAATAGTATTTCTAGACGTTACGGCTAGCCATGAAAAACGCAAGATCCTTGTGGATGTCGTGACAAGGACGGCCGATCAGCTATCCATCCCGTTCACCGTGGGGGGCGGAATATCCAGCCTCGAAGACATAAAGATCGTGTTACACTCAGGAGCCGATAAAGTCTCTATTAACACCTCCGCTGTCCAGCAGCCCGAGCTGGTGAAGGAAGCCGCCCAGGTGTTCGGAAGCCAATGCATAGTTGTAGCCATAGACGCGAAAAGAGTTTACGTGGAGTATCCAAGTCAAGCTCAAGACAAACTTTTAGTCGAGGTAGAGGAAGGGCTTTGCTGGTGGGAGGTATATACCCACGGTGGTAGGAAGCCCACCGGCCTAGATGCCTTACAGTGGGCTAAAAAGGTAGAGGAGCTTGGGGCTGGAGAGATACTCCTCACTAGCATGGACTGTGATGGCACACAGGACGGCTATGATCTTCCGCTTACAAAGACAGTATCTAGGTTAGTCAACATACCTGTGATAGCCAGCGGAGGAGCAGGTTCCCCACACCACATATATGAAGCTTTAACTGAAGGTGAAGCGGACGCAGCTCTAGCTGCCTCCATTTTCCACTACGGGAAGTACACAGTCAAGCAAGTTAAAGAGTACTTAGCAGAGCGTGGTGTGGAGGTTAGGATTTGAAGGACAACTTATAGACTGCTAAATAACAAGTAAAGATATATATAGGAGATAAATAGATTACAGTTGGGGGAGGGCGGAGTGGCGACCAAAAACATGGCAAAGGCACAGGGCAAACTATGCCTAGTAGCCAACTCTAAGGTGTTAGCCAAAACCTTCTCATGGAAAGTTCTAGGTGTATTGACCTTATTCATAGTATCCTACATGCTCACTGGCTCACCGGTAGCTTCAGGAACTATCGCCCTAACCTACCACTTACTAAACACAGTTCTATACTATCTTCATGAGAAAGCCTGGGAAGGACATCATCCTTCAGTTAAAGCCTTCTTGGCTTCGTTAACTTCCTTCATACTCAGTACGCTGCTACTGGTCTGGCTAGCCTTTCCTACTCCGTAAACCTATGAACCCCTTTAGATGAACACGTCAAGCGTGTTAAACCTCTCTTGGCAGGCTTCCTTGGGGATGTAGCCTTCATCAACCTTTAGCAGCGGAGGCTCACAGCCATAATGTTCCTTGCTTGATAGCTGTCTCAGCATCTTAGCTACGGTGGCTCGGCTCGGTGGATCTATACCTACGTAGATGCTCAGCTTGACTGCTTCTCCTTGAACCTCGCTGGGTTTCACCGGCCTAGAAAGCTTCCTATAGGCTTCGAGAGCTGCTCGATACACGAGCCTCCTCATAGACTCCACGTCGACCCTACGCACACCATTATACATGTAAGGATGTTCGTCTAGGTTTAAGTCGGAGGCCCAGTGGGGGAATTGAGCTCCTGCGTTCTTCATAGCCCTAAGAACTCGTTTAAGCTTAAAGACCTCCGTCTTCAACCTATCATACTGAGCCTTATAGAAGCTTAAAGCTCTCTTGAGCTCCTCTACCTCATCCAACGAGGACCTGCCTCCACCTCAAGGAGACAAAAGTACTATGTCCGGTAATACTATTTATCTCCTTGGGGTTGGAGGCTATGTTCATCCATCTTAAGCCCATGTTAAACCTTAACTTGAAGCAGATAGCCTAGCACAGGCCACTTAACTTTGATAAATTCCTGTTAAGTATAGGTTATAGCGGGCTGGAGGCTGCTCCATGAAGTTGCTTGATCATTATAGAGAATGGCGGAAAATGGCGGAGAAAATCCTCAAAGAAGAGGTAGAGAACCTTAAGCCCTTGAAGTTCAAGGCAATAGCCTTTACAGGAATGGGCGGCTCAGGCATAGTAGGCGACTACGTCAAGTCTTTCTTACAGGATGTATCGAGGACCCCCATAATCGTAGTCAAAGACCTTTATTTACCCACTTGGATAGGGAAAGATTGGCTAGTAGTAGCAGTATCTTACTCAGGAAATACTTCAGAGACGCTTAGTGCGGTGAAGGAAGCGCTGTCTAAGGAAGCTTACGTAGCAGCGGTATCGTCCGGAGGAAAGTTGCTAGAGCTGATGGATAAGGAGAGGCTACCTTATGTTAAGGTAGGGGGAGGCTACGCCCCAAGGTCTGCGTTACCTTTACTGCTATATGCCAGCTTAAAGCTGCTTGATGAGCTAGGACTAAGCATACCTATGAATCAAGTACAGGAAAGCCTGGATGTGCTGGGAGGAGTAAAGGAGGCTGAAGACGAAGGGAAGAGTATAGCTGAAGCACTGAAAGGATATACGCCTATCATAGTGTCCGATGTAAGGTATGAAGCATTAGCTTGGAGGTTCAAGAGCGAGCTTAACGAAAACGCTAAGATCGTAGCTAAATGTGAAACAGTTCCTGAATCCATGCATAACGACGTCGAAGGCTACGAGGAAGCCTCATCTAAGTTCAAAGCACTTCTACTAAGCGCTCATGACGACACGGTCTACACAAAGGTGCTCGAGAAGTTTATTGAAGAGCTTCTCAAGGAAAAAGGGTTTAAGCCGTATAGGCTCGAGCTTAAAGGTAAAGGTAGGTTGGCTAAACTAATGCACGGCGCTCACGTCGCAGGCTTCACTTCACTATACCTGGCCGAGAAGCGTAAAGTCGAGCCGGTGAAAGTAGAGCTAATAGCTAGGTACCGAAAGTTCCTCGAAGAAGCTTTACCTTAAAGCAAGATAGAGCTTAAAGTAAACTTCCAAGTTATTTATATCTCCTAACGCATCGAGGCTCAATAGACATGGAAGAGAAACGGCCAGACGAGAGGGAGCCTTATTTAAGAGTGGCAGTATAATAGTATATTTGGAACTAGAGGAAATGTCCAAGAAACATGAAGTAAGGGAAGAGTTTCTCTGCGAAAAATGCTATATGTTCGATGGATGGGCAGAGCATAGAAATCCCAGGGGGATGAGGCTAGTGAAATGTAGAGCTATTGATGCATATGTACAACCACCGTATGAGCGCTGTCCTGCTTTTCTTTCAAAAGCTATAGGGATTCAAAGGTCTTCTTGAGGAAGAGGGCATCTCCCTCTATGTTAGGCGACTCAGATATTATCACTCCTTCCACGTGAAAGTCCTTTAAAGCCTTAGCTAAAGCCTCATAGTTATAATCGGACTCCTCCAAGTTAACATGTTTAATCTCGCCTCTCTCTCCATACTCTATGCCCGAGAAATGCATGTGCATGTTCTTTAAACACTCCTCCCCTAGCTCCTTCTCCAAGAGAATGAAGATGGAAGAGATCTCATCATAGGTGTTGTAGCCGCCGTTAGTCCTCGCATGGAGATGAGCAAAGTCTATACAAGGCAGGACACCTTCTATCTCTTGGCTTAAGTCCACCACCTCGTGCAAGTTACCATACTCAGCTAAGCCGCCAGCCGTCTCAGGCCTGACCCATACCGTTACACCCTCGTCTCTAAGCTCCTTCATCAGTCTTTTCAACGATCTCTTCACTTTTTTATGCACCGCCGAGGGCTCGTCATCACCATAATACGCTGGATGGAAAGTGATAGACCATCCCCCGCATTTATGAGCCACCCTAGCCGTGTCCATGATGCGTTTAATGCTGGCTTCAACTTTTTCCTCATCCGGTGAGTTAAGGTTTACATAGTAAGGTGCATGAGCTGTTAAAACGACGTTAACCTCCTCACTCACCTTCTTAACCTCCTCAGTTAGCTTATCGCTCATCCTAACCCCTCTAACGAACTCCAGCTCCATGGCGTCCAGGCCTAGAGCCTTAACGGTCTTTATGCCCTCTACGCTGGAAGGTTTAGGGCTAGCTATAGGAACCCCAGCGGTGCCGAAGAGGAGGCCTTTAAGCTTCTGCAAGGCTCTTCCCTGATGGAAAAAGGCTTAGTATAGTATTTCAGCCTTACTTCTCCTTGGCCGTTGATTGAAGTAGACGTAGGGAAGTAGAAGTGATGTTAGTCTTTTAATCCTCTGAACACATCAGGTTTGTTCATAGATCTTTGCTCACTTGATTTAGTAGCAGTAGTAAAAATTATAAACTCGACTGGCCTTCCAAATGGCCGGTGTCGGTTCATGTCCGAGCTATACGCTCGTATAATGGCTAACGATGTGCAGAAGGAGATCATAAAGAACTTGAAGGAAGGTGAGAAGACCACAAGCCAGTTAACGGAAGCGATCAATAAACTGACCCCTACAGGCATTCCACCCTTAACCGTCTACCTTCAGGCCTGGTTTCTAGAACAGAAAGGTCTCATCTCAAGCACGGGTGAAGGGATCGAACGAACCTATAGGCTTACCGATAAGTGGAAGGAGCTGGAGGCCCAGGCCCAGAAGAGTTAATGATTTTTTCAAAGGTTATTTTGTTTGGACCTTAAATGGGTGAGCTAGGCGATTTTCTAAAGCTTACGTTGAAAGAACTCCCTTCTCTAATCGACTACTCAGTGCTTAGACCGGAAGCTACACTCAGCGACGTGGAGAAAGCATGCTACGCTGCTTTAAAATATGGCTTCGCGGCGGTGTGCGTTAACTCTTTCCACGTTGACTTAGCGTACTTCCTCCTAAAAGGAAGCCCAGTTAAAGTATGCGTTACCGTGGGCTTCCCGTTGGGGGCTACGCTTAGCGAGGTTAAGGCCTATGAGGCAGCTGAAGCTGTACATAGAGGAGCGAGGGAAGTAGATTTCGTAATTAACCTAGGCCTAATAAAATCAGGCTGCTTCAAGGAGGCTCTAGGCGATGCTAAAGCTGTGGTAGATGCTGTAAGATCAGCGGAGCCAGAAACGGTCATTAAGATGATAATTGAATCTAGGCTGCTAAACATGGAAGAAAAAGCGTTAGCCTGTAGGGTAGCGAGGGAGGCCAAAGTAGACTATGTTAAGACCTGTACAGGCTTTACGTCCTGTCAAGCCCATCCTGATGACGTGGTGCTTCTCACGAAGCTTGCTCCGGGCTTGAAGATCAAGGCGTCGGGAGGGATAAGGACCCTGAGCCAAGTCTTAGCCTTAGTGAAAGCTGGAGCATCAAGGATAGGTACGAGCTCCGCTGTGGAAATAATGCTTGAAGCCCAGCGAGCCTTGCCTACAAATTAAGATTACGCGCTTAGTACAGGGTATGAAGCACCTTAGGATTAATGAACCAGAAAAAGCTTTTATCACGTTTGAGACCGAGCTCTAACGGGCCGGTCGTCTAGCTGGTTAGGATAACCGCCTTACACGCGGTTGGTCCCCGGTTCGAACCCGGGCCGGCCCATAATTTTCTCGCCATCTGAAAGGTGGCAGCTCTAACTTTCAATCTCACCGCTACTTAAAATGTCATACCAGTCTCTATAAGAATGTACCTAGGTACATTCTTATAGAGACTGGTATGACATTTTAAGTAGCGGTGAGATTGAAAGTTAGAGCTGCCACCTTTCAGATGGCGAGAAAATTATGGGCCGGCCCGGGTTCGAACCGGGGACCAACCGCGTGTAAGGCGGTTATCCTAACCAGCTAGACGACCGGCCCGTTAGAGCTCGGTCTCAAACGTGATAAAAGCTTTTTCTGGTTCATTAATCCTAAGGTGCTTCATACCCTGTACTAAGCGCGTAATCTTAATTTGTAGGCAAGGCTCGCTGGGCTTCAAGCATTATTTCCACAGCGGAGCTCGTACCTATCCTTGATGCTCCAGCTTTCACTAAGGCTAAGACTTGGCTCAGGGTCCTTATCCCTCCCGACGCCTTGATCTTCAAGCCCGGAGCAAGCTTCGTGAGAAGCACCACGTCATCAGGATGGGCTTGACAGGACGTAAAGCCTGTACAGGTCTTAACATAGTCTACTTTGGCCTCCCTCGCTACCCTACAGGCTAACGCTTTTTCTTCCATGTTTAGCAGCCTAGATTCAATTATCATCTTAATGACCGTTTCTGGCTCCGCTGATCTTACAGCATCTACCACAGCTTTAGCATCGCCTAGAGCCTCCTTGAAGCAGCCTGATTTTATTAGGCCTAGGTTAATTACGAAATCTACTTCCCTCGCTCCTCTATGTACAGCTTCAGCTGCCTCATAGGCCTTAACCTCGCTAAGCGTAGCCCCCAACGGGAAGCCCACGGTAACGCATACTTTAACTGGGCTTCCTTTTAGGAGGAAGTACGCTAAGTCAACGTGGAAAGAGTTAACGCACACCGCCGCGAAGCCATATTTTAAAGCAGCGTAGCATGCTTTCTCCACGTCGCTGAGTGTAGCTTCCGGTCTAAGCACTGAGTAGTCGATTAGAGAAGGGAGTTCTTTCAACGTAAGCTTTAGAAAATCGCCTAGCTCACCCATTTAAGGTCCAAACAAAATAACCTTTGAAAAAATCATTAACTCTTCTGGGCCTGGGCCTCCAGCTCCTTCCACTTATCGGTAAGCCTATAGGTTCGTTCGATCCCTTCACCCGTGCTTGAGATGAGACCTTTCTGTTCTAGAAACCAGGCCTGAAGGTAGACGGTTAAGGGTGGAATGCCTGTAGGGGTCAGTTTATTGATCGCTTCCGTTAACTGGCTTGTGGTCTTCTCACCTTCCTTCAAGTTCTTTATGATCTCCTTCTGCACATCGTTAGCCATTATACGAGCGTATAGCTCGGACATGAACCGACACCGGCCATTTGGAAGGCCAGTCGAGTTTATAATTTTTACTACTGCTACTAAATCAAGTGAGCAAAGATCTATGAACAAACCTGATGTGTTCAGAGGATTAAAAGACTAACATCACTTCTACTTCCCTACGTCTACTTCAATCAACGGCCAAGGAGAAGTAAGGCTGAAATACTATACTAAGCCTTTTTCCATCAGGGAAGAGCCTTGCAGAAGCTTAAAGGCCTCCTCTTCGGCACCGCTGGGGTTCCTATAGCTAGCCCTAAACCTTCCAGCGTAGAGGGCATAAAGACCGTTAAGGCTCTAGGCCTGGACGCCATGGAGCTGGAGTTCGTTAGAGGGGTTAGGATGAGCGATAAGCTAACTGAGGAGGTTAAGAAGGTGAGTGAGGAGGTTAACGTCGTTTTAACAGCTCATGCACCTTACTATGTAAACCTTAACTCACCGGATGAGGAAAAAGTTGAAGCCAGCATTAAACGCATCATGGACACGGCTAGGGTGGCTCATAAATGCGGGGGATGGTCTATCACTTTCCATCCAGCGTATTATGGTGATGACGAGCCCTCGGCGGTGCATAAAAAAGTGAAGAGATCGTTGAAAAGACTGATGAAGGAGCTTAGAGACGAGGGTGTAACGGTATGGGTCAGGCCTGAGACGGCTGGCGGCTTAGCTGAGTATGGTAACTTGCACGAGGTGGTGGACTTAAGCCAAGAGATAGAAGGTGTCCTGCCTTGTATAGACTTTGCTCATCTCCATGCGAGGACTAACGGCGGCTACAACACCTATGATGAGATCTCTTCCATCTTCATTCTCTTGGAGAAGGAGCTAGGGGAGGAGTGTTTAAAGAACATGCACATGCATTTCTCGGGCATAGAGTATGGAGAGAGAGGCGAGATTAAACATGTTAACTTGGAGGAGTCCGATTATAACTATGAGGCTTTAGCTAAGGCTTTAAAGGACTTTCACGTGGAAGGAGTGATAATATCTGAGTCGCCTAACATAGAGGGAGATGCCCTCTTCCTCAAGAAGACCTTTGAATCCCTATAGCTTTTGAAAGAAAAGCAGGACAGCGCTCATACGGTGGTTGTACATATGCATCAATAGCTCTACATTTCACTAGCCTCATCCCCCTGGGATTTCTATGCTCTGCCCATCCATCGAACATATAGCATTTTTCGCAGAGAAACTCTTCCCTTACTTCATGTTTCTTGGACATTTCCTCTAGTTCCAAATATACTATTATACTGCCACTCTTAAATAAGGCTCCCTCTCGTCTGGCCGTTTCTCTTCCATGTCTATTGAGCCTCGATGCGTTAGGAGATATAAATAACTTGGAAGTTTACTTTAAGCTCTATCTTGCTTTAAGGTAAAGCTTCTTCGAGGAACTTTCGGTACCTAGCTATTAGCTCTACTTTCACCGGCTCGACTTTACGCTTCTCGGCCAGGTATAGTGAAGTGAAGCCTGCGACGTGAGCGCCGTGCATTAGTTTAGCCAACCTACCTTTACCTTTAAGCTCGAGCCTATACGGCTTAAACCCTTTTTCCTTGAGAAGCTCTTCAATAAACTTCTCGAGCACCTTTGTGTAGACCGTGTCGTCATGAGCGCTTAGTAGAAGTGCTTTGAACTTAGATGAGGCTTCCTCGTAGCCTTCGACGTCGTTATGCATGGATTCAGGAACTGTTTCACATTTAGCTACGATCTTAGCGTTTTCGTTAAGCTCGCTCTTGAACCTCCAAGCTAATGCTTCATACCTTACATCGGACACTATGATAGGCGTATATCCTTTCAGTGCTTCAGCTATACTCTTCCCTTCGTCTTCAGCCTCCTTTACTCCTCCCAGCACATCCAGGCTTTCCTGTACTTGATTCATAGGTATGCTTAGTCCTAGCTCATCAAGCAGCTTTAAGCTGGCATATAGCAGTAAAGGTAACGCAGACCTTGGGGCGTAGCCTCCCCCTACCTTAACATAAGGTAGCCTCTCCTTATCCATCAGCTCTAGCAACTTTCCTCCGGACGATACCGCTGCTACGTAAGCTTCCTTAGACAGCGCTTCCTTCACCGCACTAAGCGTCTCTGAAGTATTTCCTGAGTAAGATACTGCTACTACTAGCCAATCTTTCCCTATCCAAGTGGGTAAATAAAGGTCTTTGACTACGATTATGGGGGTCCTCGATACATCCTGTAAGAAAGACTTGACGTAGTCGCCTACTATGCCTGAGCCGCCCATTCCTGTAAAGGCTATTGCCTTGAACTTCAAGGGCTTAAGGTTCTCTACCTCTTCTTTGAGGATTTTCTCCGCCATTTTCCGCCATTCTCTATAATGATCAAGCAACTTCATGGAGCAGCCTCCAGCCCGCTATAACCTATACTTAACAGGAATTTATCAAAGTTAAGTGGCCTGTGCTAGGCTATCTGCTTCAAGTTAAGGTTTAACATGGGCTTAAGATGGATGAACATAGCCTCCAACCCCAAGGAGATAAATAGTATTACCGGACATAGTACTTTTGTCTCCTTGAGGTGGAGGCAGGTCCTCGTTGGATGAGGTAGAGGAGCTCAAGAGAGCTTTAAGCTTCTATAAGGCTCAGTATGATAGGTTGAAGACGGAGGTCTTTAAGCTTAAACGAGTTCTTAGGGCTATGAAGAACGCAGGAGCTCAATTCCCCCACTGGGCCTCCGACTTAAACCTAGACGAACATCCTTACATGTATAATGGTGTGCGTAGGGTCGACGTGGAGTCTATGAGGAGGCTCGTGTATCGAGCAGCTCTCGAAGCCTATAGGAAGCTTTCTAGGCCGGTGAAACCCAGCGAGGTTCAAGGAGAAGCAGTCAAGCTGAGCATCTACGTAGGTATAGATCCACCGAGCCGAGCCACCGTAGCTAAGATGCTGAGACAGCTATCAAGCAAGGAACATTATGGCTGTGAGCCTCCGCTGCTAAAGGTTGATGAAGGCTACATCCCCAAGGAAGCCTGCCAAGAGAGGTTTAACACGCTTGACGTGTTCATCTAAAGGGGTTCATAGGTTTACGGAGTAGGAAAGGCTAGCCAGACCAGTAGCAGCGTACTGAGTATGAAGGAAGTTAACGAAGCCAAGAAGGCTTTAACTGAAGGATGATGTCCTTCCCAGGCTTTCTCATGAAGATAGTATAGAACTGTGTTTAGTAAGTGGTAGGTTAGGGCGATAGTTCCTGAAGCTACCGGTGAGCCAGTGAGCATGTAGGATACTATGAATAAGGTCAATACACCTAGAACTTTCCATGAGAAGGTTTTGGCTAACACCTTAGAGTTGGCTACTAGGCATAGTTTGCCCTGTGCCTTTGCCATGTTTTTGGTCGCCACTCCGCCCTCCCCCAACTGTAATCTATTTATCTCCTATATATATCTTTACTTGTTATTTAGCAGTCTATAAGTTGTCCTTCAAATCCTAACCTCCACACCACGCTCTGCTAAGTACTCTTTAACTTGCTTGACTGTGTACTTCCCGTAGTGGAAAATGGAGGCAGCTAGAGCTGCGTCCGCTTCACCTTCAGTTAAAGCTTCATATATGTGGTGTGGGGAACCTGCTCCTCCGCTGGCTATCACAGGTATGTTGACTAACCTAGATACTGTCTTTGTAAGCGGAAGATCATAGCCGTCCTGTGTGCCATCACAGTCCATGCTAGTGAGGAGTATCTCTCCAGCCCCAAGCTCCTCTACCTTTTTAGCCCACTGTAAGGCATCTAGGCCGGTGGGCTTCCTACCACCGTGGGTATATACCTCCCACCAGCAAAGCCCTTCCTCTACCTCGACTAAAAGTTTGTCTTGAGCTTGACTTGGATACTCCACGTAAACTCTTTTCGCGTCTATGGCTACAACTATGCATTGGCTTCCGAACACCTGGGCGGCTTCCTTCACCAGCTCGGGCTGCTGGACAGCGGAGGTGTTAATAGAGACTTTATCGGCTCCTGAGTGTAACACGATCTTTATGTCTTCGAGGCTGGATATTCCGCCCCCCACGGTGAACGGGATGGATAGCTGATCGGCCGTCCTTGTCACGACATCCACAAGGATCTTGCGTTTTTCATGGCTAGCCGTAACGTCTAGAAATACTATTTCGTCGGCTCCCTGCTCCTCGTAGTAGGCAGCTAAGGTAGGAGGGTCGCCTGCATCCCTCAGATTTAGGAACTTTATTCCTTTGACTACTCTACCGTCCTTCATGTCGAGGCAGGGGATGATACGCTTCGCCAGCATAGCGCTAATGAAGCAGTTGGCCAGCTTAATATCGGTTTTCGTCCATCAAGCGAGCTCCATGACCTTAAGCTCCTTCAACCCTAAGGCTTCCTTTATTCTTCTCAGTGCTTCATCGAGGTTGTCTACGGTAGCTCCCGCTGCGTATCTATGGCCTCCACCCCCTAGCTTAAAGGCTATCTCAGCGCAGTCTATTCCGCTATCACGTCTTGAGCCTAAGTGAACCTTAAACCTGCTCCTTCTGGGAGTGATGACGCATGTTAGCTTAGCTCCTTTCTCCTCGAGCGTCAGCATGAAGGTCCTCACGGGGAATTTTTCGTCAACCTCCCTTAACTTAATGAAAAGGAAATCTTCGATAGGCACCTTCTCAACGAGCGTCTGCACCTTCCTCCTTCTGGCCTTGTTAACCTCAATCCAACCCTTGACCATAGGTTCACTGAGCGCTGCTAAACCCTTCATGGCTAGCAGCTTAGCTAAAGTTACCCTTTCCTCTATCCTTGAACCTTTTACCGCATCGTTTAGGTCCCAAGCTTCCTGAGACCTTATCTTAGCGGTGTCGCATTCATTAGCTAGCTCCACCAACCTGGCTGCCTCTTCGTCGCTTTCCAGCTGCAAGGCTTTCAAAGCCAGCGAGGCGGCTGAAGGAGCTTCAGGGTCATAGAACTCTACTTTAGCGCAGGGTCTCCCTGTCTTATGGTGATCTACGTGAAGCTTAGCTCTAAAGGGACAGGGAAGGTCGGCTACGAAGTCCCAGGCAAACCAGTTCAACCAGCAGGTCCATGTAGGCTTAATTTCCCACGGCTCAGCTAAGACCACGGTGGCTCCTGGATATTTACGTAAGAAGAGAGCTGCGCACGTTATACCGTCAGCGTCGTTTCCGTGGCTTAACCCTAGCTTGGTCAACTTTAGCCTAGCTTTCAATGCTTGAAGGAATCTACTCAAGGCTTCCCCCTTCTATGTGACCTGCGTAGTCCAAGCTCCTCTAGCTTCCTCAAGGCTTCACTAAGCTTGACACGTTTCTCGTAAAGCGCTTTGCCCAGCACTAAACCCGCTGCCCCTGATTTAGCTGCGTTCACTATATCTTCGATGCTCGCTACTCCACCAGCCGCCACTACCGGTATCTTAACCGACTTGACCATTCTGTTTAACGAAGCCAAGTCTAATCCGCTAAGCGTACCGTCTCTTTCAACAGAGGTGAAAAGTATCCACCCAGCTCCCGCCTTCTCAGCTTCTACAGCCATTCCATAGACATCTAGCCCCGTCTGTTCTACCCAGCCCCTCACGGCGACGGTGCCTGAACGGTGGTCCAGCGCTACCATTACTCTAGAGGAGCCAAGCTCCTTTGCGATCCTAGCTACTTCCTCCGGTTTCTCGATGAACCTCGTGCCCACTACTATCCTTGTAGCTCCAAGCTCCACTAATCTACGTGCCTTCTCTACGCTACGTATACCTCCAGCGACTTGGACCTCAACGCTAACCGAGGAGAGCACCTTCTCTATGGCTTCAAGGTTCTCCCCAATCCCCATAGCTGCTTCGATGTCAACTACGTGTAATGCATCGGCACCTTCCTCCTCCCATTCCCTGGCTGCCTCTACAGGGTCGTCGTAGTATACCCTCATTTCCTCCAACTTTCCCTTAGTCAACCTCACAACTTTGCCCTTGACCAGGTCCACTGAAGGTATTAACAGCGTGTGCTTTCACCTCTTAGCTATGCTGATGAAGTTTCGAAGCAGCTTCAACCCTGTTTTCCCGCTCTTCTCCGGATGGAACTGAGTAGCGTATAGTGGATCGGCCTCGACGATGGAGGGAAACTCTACCCCGTACTCCGTCGTAGCTAACACTACGTCCTTGTTGAGGGGATCAGCGTAAAAGGAGTGGACAAAGTACATGTAGGCTCCTTGAGGAAGGTCTTCGACAAACCTAGTCCACTTAGCGATGTTCACCTTGTTCCAGCCCATGTGTGGAACCTTAACACCTGCAGGAAGCTTCACTACTCTTCCCTTCAACAGGTCTAAGCCTCTATGTAAACCACCCTCCATAGACTCCGTGAAGAGGAGCTGTAGTCCTAAGCATATGCCGAGCAAAGGTTTTCCAGCTCTTATCTGGTCTTTCACTACCTCTTCAATGCTTCTGAGCCTCTCCATAGCGTCTTTAAACGCCCCTACTCCTGGAAGGACTATGGCGTCTGCCTCCGTTACCTCCGCCGGGTCATTGGTTATGACAGCTCTTCCCCCAGCTCTTTCTATGGCGAGCTTGACCCCTCTAAGATTACCCATGCCGTAGTCTACCACGGCGACCTTCAACTAGGCTTCAGCCTCCTCAGCCTCTCCTCCACCGATAAGGCATGTAACTTAAAACCTTCCAGCTCGGCTAGCTTAGCCGCTATCCATCCTATCCTTTTCATCCCCTCCTCGTTACAGTTAATGAACCCTACTTCTTTAACGAAGTCTCTCGTCGACAACCCTGAGTAGACTTTAGCGTACCCTCCGGTAGGTAAGACATGGCTCGGGCCGGCAGCATAGTCTCCGATGGCTATGGGTGAGTACTCACCCATGAACATTGACCCAGCATTCCTGACGGCGCCGAGCAGGCTTAAAGGATCTTTAACTATGAACTCCACATGTTCAGGGGCAAAGTCGTTCACTATCTTAACCGCTTCATCCAAGCTTTCAACGACAATGATCCATCCCCTCTCCTCCAAGCTCTTATCTAGCCGTTCCCTTTCAGCGCTGCCTTTAGGGTAAGCCTCTCTTCTACGGTCGATCTCCTCCACCACCTTAATCGCTAACTCCTTAGAGGTGGTGACAAGTATAGAGGTGGAGGCAGGATCATGTTCAGCTTGAGCTAGGAGGTCCAACGCTATATAGGCTGGGTCGGCTGAATCGTCAGCTATTACCAATACTTCGCTCGGGCCCGCCGGGAGGTCTATGGCAACTTCTTTATTGACAAGCAATTTAGCTGCAGTGACGTATAGGCCTCCCGGACCTACTATCTTGTCTACCTTAGGTATGGTCTCGGTGCCATAAGCCATGGCAGCTATAGCGTGGGCGCCCCCCACCTTAAACACCTGGCTAGCTCCAGCTTCTATGGCAGCTACTAAGGTTAACGTGGGGGCTTTACCGTTCCTCAAGGGGGGAGTACAGACTAACACTTCCTTCACGCCTGCCACCTTAGCTGGCACCACCGTCATAATGGCGGTGGAAGGATACCCTGACCTACCTCTAGGCACGTATACACCTACTCGGCTGAGGGGTTTGATCAATGATCCGGCTATTACGCCTTCTTCCACCTTTACCGAGAAGCTCGTGGGCCTCCTAGCCTCATGGTATTTCTTGACGTTTTTCACGGCTCTCCTGATGACTTCTAAGGCCTCCTCGCCAACTTCACGGTAAGCCTCCTTAACCTCCTCCTCGTCGACTTTGAAGCTCCACCTCTCTAGATCGACCTCGACGCCGTCGAACTCCTTGGAGAACCTCTTTAGAGCTTCATCGCCCTTCTCCTTAACCTCCACGACGACTTTCTCAACCTCTTTTAAGGCCTTGGATAGATCAAGGGCCCCGCGGCTGACGATACGAGCATACTCCTCCGAGGTCAGTTTTGAGGCTTCAACTACCCTCAATGTTTTCACCGTGAAGCTAGGGTTAAAGCCTAGCTAAGCTTCCTTTAAAGCTTTGATTAAAAATGTATTCAAGCCTACGTTAAGGACTAAACGTGGCTTAAGCTATGTCGCATCCTCCACTAAGCATCTTAAACTAAGTAAAAGCACTCTTTTACATATATCGTAGAAAAGCTTTTAAAGCTGTCAACCCGTAGCTAAGGGCTGAATTTCATCGTTGAAGGTGGATCCCTTGAACCCAGACATCGCTAGTAAAGTGGTGGTAAGCCCTCTTAACTTCCACCCAGAAGTGAGGGCCTTCATGAAGCTGCCGAGCGAAGTCATCATACATGACACCACGTTGAGAGAAGGTGAACAGACTCCTGGCGTCGTCTTCAGGCCTGAGGACAAGATAGCTATCGCAAGGATGCTGGACCTGGTGGGAGTTCAACAAATCGAAGCCGGCTTTCCAGCGGCGTCGCAGGGAGAGAGGGAGGCTTTGAGGAGGCTGGTTAAGGAGGGCTTGGAGGCTAAGATCTTTGGCTTCGCTAGGGCGGTGAAGGCTGACATAGATGAAGTCATAAAGTGTGAAACTTTCGGCCTCGTCCTCTCCTTTCCTCCCTCCGATATGCATCTTAAGTTTAAGCTGAGGATGAGCAGGGAGGAGTATCTTCAAAGAGCCGTGGAGCTGGTTGAGTACGCTAAGGACCACGGCCTATACATAACTTATAGCGCAGAGGACTCCACGAGGACTGACCTGGAGTTCCTGAAGCAGGTCTTTAGGGCAGTTATTGAAGCTGGCTGCGATAGAGCTAGGATAGTAGATACGCTTGGATGTATACACCCAAGCGCCATGAGGTTCCTCGTTAAACAGATCCGTGAAGCGCTGCCACCGGGCACGCCTATTGAAATACACTGCCACAACGACCATGGCTTAGGCTTAGCGAATTCTCTCGCAGCCATAGAGGTGGGGGCCTCCGTTATATCTTCAGTGGTGAATGGCCTAGGCGAGAGAGCTGGCGTAACACCTACAGAGGAGGTTATCTTAGCTCTTCACAACCTCTACGGCATAGGTGGGTTTAGGACCGAACACCTCTACGAGCTATGTAAGCTCGTGGAGCGTATATCCAAGATAAAGGTCCATCCCAATAAACCTGTGGCTGGAGAAAATATCTTCGCCCATGTGAGCGGCGTCCATCAACACGCCGTCATCGTCAACCCCACTACCTATGAGCCCTACCCACCGGAGCTTGTAGGTCAGCGTAGAAGACTGGTCATAGGTAAATTGTCAGGTAGACATGCCATTAAGGCTAAGCTAGAGGAGCTAGGAATAGCTATGGACGAGGAAGGATTAACCAAGATAACCGAAGCAGTCAAGTCTATAAGCGAGGAGAGGAAGTCAGCTTTAAGCGACGAAGAGTTCCTTCAGCTCGTAAACTCCATTCTGGGGAGCCCTAAATAAGCCTGAAAAGTAACAATCTTCTCTGCCCCCAGCTCTCTTGAGGGATAATGTCTAAGCATATACTTCGCTAAGCTTTTATATGTAGCCTCTATAACTTACTAAGTAGTGTAAAGAGGTGTTCTACCTTGTCCGCAGAGATTAGGCGTATCCAGCTTACTGGTGGGGCTACCTACGTGGTTTCCCTACCTAAGGACTGGGCTAGGAGTGTGGGGCTTAAACCTGGACACCAGGTAACCTTGATTCCTCAATCAGACTCCTCCCTCCTCATAGTTCCTAGAGGTGAAGCTAAGATAGAGCCTGGGATCGAGGCATTCATGGAAGTCTCCTCCTCCATGGACCCTGAGGTAGCGGTCAGGAACTTCATATCATACTACCTCACGGGACATGAAATGATAAGGATAAGGTTCCATCAAGGCACCTCTAAGCACCGTGCGGTGTTGAAGGAGGTTGCGAGGAGGAAGCTCATGGGAGTCGAGGTCATCGAGGAGTCGGCTGATGAGCTATTAACACAGTGTTTAATAGGTTACTCAGAGCTTCCGGTGAAGAAAGCGGTCAATAGGATGAGTATTATAGCCGCTTCTATGCATAAAGACGCGATCTCAGCTTACGCCAACTGCGATCAAGGCTTAGCGGGCGAGGTCATAAGTAGAGACGATGAGGTAGATAGGTTCTATTTCTTCATCGTTAGGCAGCTCAAGATGGCTGTACAGAACCGTGCGTTGAGCGAGGAGATCGGGTTAGGCAACCCTAGAGACTGTTTAGGTTATAGGCTCGTAGCTAAGAGTATCGAGAGGGTAGCAGACCATGCTGCTAGGATAGCCTACATGGCTCTAGCCCTAGATAGGAAGCTCAGCCCTGAAGCCCTCAACGACGCCTTAAAGGTAAGCGAGCTTGCTGGCCAAGTATATAGCGAGGCTCTCAAGGCATTGGAGGAGCTTGACGCTAAAGTAGCCCATCACTGCATCTCCAGGTCAGTGGAGGCGGTGGATGCTGGGAGGAGGACGGTGGAGGAGCTAGTCAAGCTTAACTTAGACGTGAAGTCTATCGTCAGCCTAAGCCTCGTACTCGATAGCCTACGTAGAATTGCCGAGTACGGTGCTGACATAGCTGAGGTCACCATTAACCTAGCTACACCCAACGCCATGGCTGTGAGGGCTAAGCCTTAAACCCCCTCAAGCCTTAAAGGTCCAAGCGGAGACGTATGTCTAGTTATAGGATAGCTGTCATACCTGGTGATGGCATAGGGCCGGAAGTGATAGAAGCGACCCTTCACGTACTCGATGCTTTACAGGACGTTAGCAAAGGGCTAAAGATGGAATACGTGAAGGTGGAGGCGGGCGATGGAGCCTTACGTAGATATGGCAAGGCTTTACCTGAGGATACCTTAAAGGTAATCTTAGAGGAGAGCGTTGCTTGCCTTAAAGGCCCGGTAGGAGAGTCGGCGGCAGATGTCATAGTTAAGCTGAGGCTCCTACTAGACCTATACGCAAACGTCAGGCCTTTCAAGGCCTATCCAGGTATACCGTGCTTAAGGCCCGACATAGATTTCGTGATCGTCCGTGAAAATACGGAAGACGTGTATAAAGGATGGGAGTTTGAGGTAGTTCCTGGTGAAGCAGCAGTTTGTCTAAGGCCCATAACTATGAAGGGTTCTCGGCGCATAGCTGAATACGCCTTCAAAATGGCGGAGCAGAGGAGCGGAAAACGTAGAGTCACGGCTGTGCATAAAGCCAACGTCATGCGCCTCACGTGCGGCCTTTTCGCTAAAGCCTGTCGTGAGGTGGCCTCCCGCTATCCTTCAGTATCCTTCGACGAGATGTACGTGGATGCTTGCGCCATGCAGTTGATCAGGAGGCCCCACGAGTTTGACGTCATAGTAACTACTAACATGTTTGGAGACATCTTATCAGATGAAGCAGCTGCCCTCGTAGGTGGTCTGGGCATAGCTCCAGCTGCCAATATAGGAGAGCGCTATGCGCTTTTCGAGCCTGTCCACGGCTCTGCTCCAAAGTATGCTGGTAAAGGAATAGCCAATCCCTGTAGCACAATACTGGCAGCTAAACTGATGCTTGAGTGGCTAGGTGAGGCTGAAGCTGCAAGGAAGCTGGAGTTAGCAGTAACGGAGGCCTTAAAGGAAGGGCTTGCTCTAACTCCAGACCTCGGAGGGTCTTCGGGTACCATGGACCTAGCTAGGGATATAGCAAGGAGGCTTAAGGAGGTTTAAGCTTGGACCTGGAAGAAGCTCTCTCTGAGTTGAAAGTAATCGTCGAGACTGTTCAAAAACAGGAGGAGTGGCGTGGTAGATCGACGCTTAACTTGATCGCTAGTGAAAATAAGATGAGCCCCCTCGCTAGGGCTCTTCTACCCAGCGACTTCAACCATAGATATGCTGAGGGCGAACCTTACGACAGGGAATACCAAGGAGGGGGGTTAATAGACCTTATCGAAGACCTATGCATCAAGTTGGCATCTCGAGTATTTAACGCCAACTTCGTCGATGTTAGACCTATCTCGGGAGCTCTCGCCAACCTAGCGGTCTTCTTTGCCCTGACCAAGCCAGGGGATGTTCTCCTCAGCCTTTCTATACCTGCTGGTGGCCATATTAGCTGCGGAGAGGTTGGAGCAGCTGGATGTAGAGGGTTGAAGGTGTACAGCATTCCCTTCAACCATGAGGACATGAACATAGACCTAGAAGCCTTAGCCAGCGTCGTGGAGAAGGCGAAGCCGAACCTCATAACGCTTGGAGCAAGCTTAATCCTGTTTCCCCACCCTGTGAAGGAGATAAGAAAGATAGCTGAGCCCTATGGCACCCTCATACACTATGATGCTGCCCACGTGTTAGGTTTGGTGGCTGGAGGGGTCTTCCAAGATCCTTTAAAGGAAGGGGCTGACGTCGTTTCATCCTCTACCCATAAAACCTTTCCGGGCCCGCAAGGAGGTATGCTGCTGGCTAACGATGAAACGTTATTTAGAAAGGTCAAGAAGGCCGTGTTTCCAGGCCTAGTGTCCAATCATCACTTAGCTCGGCTACCCAGCCTCGCTGTCACACTTCTTGAAATGCTTCTCTACGGTAAGGAGTACGCGACACAGATAGTTAGGAACGCTAAGACACTGGCTAAGGCACTCCACGACTACGGGATAAACGTTCTCGGTGCACATAGAGGCTTCACGGAGTCACATCAAGTAGTGTTCGAGGCTTCAAAGCTTGGAGGGGGAGGAGAGGCTGCTAGGAGGCTGGAGGAGGCTGATATAATTGTTAACCGGAACCTGCTTCCGTGGGATGCTGTAGGAAAAGTACACAACCCTTCAGGGGTCAGGATAGGGACGCAGGAAGTAACGAGAATGGGTATGAAGGAGAGGGAGATGGAAACCATAGCCGAGCTGATGTGGAGGCTTCTCATTAAACGAGAGGAGCCTGAAAGGATCAAGGAAGAGGTACATAAACTATTGGCTGACTTCAACACTGTTCGTTACTGCATCGATGGCCAGGACTTCGTTAAAGGGGTTCTTAAGGCTTTCTTTGAGCGCTAAACCTACGTCTCATGTATTCCACTAGCCCGCCTGACGATAAGATTTCCAAGAGCATAGGTGGGAGAGGTTTAAAGCTAACAGCCTTCCCCGTCCTAAGGTTTCTCACTAAGCCTCCCTGAAGGTCCACCTCAGCTTCGTCTCCTTCTTCGAAGATCCCTGGAGCTTCGGGGAGAGCGACGAGGGGCAGGCCTATGTTAACAGCGTTCCTATAGAAGATCCTAGCGAAAGAATCGGCTATGACGGCTTTAACCCCTGCATGCTTTAAGGCTACTGGCGCCTGTTCACGGCTTGAGCCACATCCAAAGTTCTTACCCGCTACTAAGATACAGCCTCCTTTAGCTTTCTCAGGGAAGGCTGGGTCTATGCCTTCCATGGCGTGTTTGGCCAGCTCCTCCGGCTCTATATGTATAAGGTACTTCCCCGGTACGATGACGTCGGTGTCTATGTTATCTCCATATTTCAATACCTTCCCCTTAACCACCCAGCTCAGCTTAAGCCACCTCTAGGGCTCTAAGAGCAGAGGCTACGTTTTTTAGGCTTTTCTAGGTATGGGAGTAAGGGTGGATTTTGAAGATAGCTGTGCTCAACAACTACCCTGAAGGTAAGGGCAAGACTGCGCTCAAGAGAATTAAGCGTAGCTTAAAGAGGCTTGGGGTTAAGCCGATTGTGGTTAGGCCTGAAGCTTGCTTACAGGGTGGTTACGATGCCTTCATCTTAACGGGCACAGCGCCTTGTAAAGGCCTTAACGGCCCTAAGCTAAAGGACGAGAAAATACTGGTACGTCACACCAGCGCCCCTGTGCTAGGCATATGCTTCGGTCTACACTTGATAGCACAGTCCTTCGGAATGCCCCTGGTTAAGATGACGGGTAGGCGTGTAGGTTTCAAGGAGCTACGCATACATGTTAAGGAGGCTCTCTTTGAAGGACTAGAGAACCCCTTGGTGTGGGAGAACCATAGGGCAAGGGTGAGCGAAGAGGTCTATGAGGACAGCAGGTTCACGGTTTTGGCATCGTCTCTCGATAACCCTGTTGAAGCTCTTAAGGTCAATGGCAGGAAGATTTACGGCGTACAGTTTCACCCTGAGAGGTACGATAAGGATAGGCCATGGGGCTTCTCGATTCTACAAAACTTCATTAATGCGATTTAAGGCCCCTAGCTTCTAGAGACTGGCTCGTGGTTTCCCAAGCTAGTTCTGTATACTCCTTTATCAGTCCAGCTAGTTCCTTGAGGGTTATCCGTAGGGTTAGCCTCCTAGAAGGCCTCCCTTCACGGACCTTGGAGGCTAACATGAATAGGGCTTCAGATCCATCAGCCACTACTACGTTTATCGGCAACAAAGACTTGGCGAGCTTCAGCTCAGCTAGACTGGCCAAGGAGGTGATGGCGTCGCTCTTCGCATACCTAGGGGAGGCTAAGGCTTTCACCTTTACCCCACGCTTCACAGCTGCTCGAAGCCGATCTAAGAGGCTTCTAAGGTAGGAGGGGTCGGCCCAGCCCACATGAATCACTACCTCGTGATTAGCATTATCAATTATCTCCTTTAAGGCAGCCTCCATGTCTCTGCGAGCCTTCAAGAGCTTGACTATAGGTTTCTCCAAGACCTCTAAGGAGTACAAGGGTTGAAGCTCTTCGATCAAGGCCTCTTCTGCTTGAGAGGCTACCTGGTTTAACTGGGTTCTAATGTTCTCAGCCACCTCATTGGGAGGCAAAGCTCTATACTTCATGGGTCTACTCGGTAAAACCTCGACCATTCCTTTTCGCTCCAGCTTCGATAAGGTGTCGTAGACCTTAGTGTACGGTATGCCCGCAGTTTCAGCTATGCGTCTAGCTGAAGCAGGTCCTTGAAGAGCCAGTGCTATGTAAGCCTTAGCTTCGTAGCTAGATAAACCACAGGCTTTAAGCGCTCGGTAGGCCTTGAGCTCCTCCATCCTCTCCAACATAATCCCACATAAATTTTCACCTCTACTAGTTAATAAAGATTATATAGGTTGTTTTGGTCGGTAGACTGATGTTCGCCGTTAGGACTAGGGGTCTCACCAAGAGGTTCAAGGGGTTAGTAGCTGTGGACTCCTTGGACCTTGAAGTGGAGACGGGTGAGATCTTTGGTCTCCTAGGACCTAACGGAGCAGGTAAGACCACGACCATAAGGATGATTTGCGGCCTTCTCCTTCCCTCTAAGGGCCACATAAGAATTTATGACCACGATCCCTTCAAGGAGGCTGAAAAGGTTAAACGGATACTTGGCTACATGCCTCAGAAGTTTAGCCTGTACGACGACTTAACCGTGTGGGAAAACTTAGACTTTTATGGCTCAGTGTATGGTCTATCCAAGTCTGAGCGTGAACGTAGGATCGAGGAACTCTTGGACTTTGTTGAGCTTAAAGGCTTTGAACATCATTTAGCAGGTAAGCTAAGCGGAGGTATGAAGCAGAGGCTTTCCTTGGCCTCTGCTCTCCTCCATAGCCCTAAGCTTCTCATCCTCGACGAACCCACGGCAGGCGTAGATCCTCCTCTGAGGAGATCCTTCTGGAGCTTTTTCAGAAAGCTGAATAATGAAGGGGTTACTTTACTCGTAACCACACATTACATGGATGAAGCTGAAAACTGCGATAGGCTAGGCTTGATGAATAAAGGTAGGCTAGTAGCGGTAGATTCTCCTAGAGGACTTAAACGTAAGCTTCATGGAGGAGACCTCATAGAACTAGTGCCTAAATCAGGGCTGGATGAAGTGATACATGTCTTAGAAGGGTTAAGCTTCGTCTTCAAGGTGGAGAAGGTTAATGAAGAGAGGCTTCACCTCGTCGTGGAGGACGCTGAGACAGCTATACCTGCTTTGTTCACGGCCTTAGAGAGAGCAGGCGTTGAGGTACGCTCGCTTAGCCAGGTCAACGTTAACCTCGAGGACGTTTTCATCGGGCTGGCGGGGTGAAGAGGGTTGAGGTTGGCAGCGCTGGTGATCAAGGAGCTTAAACAGCTTAGGAGGGATGTTAGAACCTTGGCCATGGTGATAGGTATGCCCATAATAGTGATGGTTCTCTTCGGCTGGGGTTATGGGGGAGGAATGGGGCACATACCTATAGCTGTCGCTAACCTCGACC
>Ga0164311_10000080_pt1 | contig 34539 bp, 13 predicted proteins | sample GuaBasSedimGuay2_FD_121796 | JGI IMG/M metagenome (GOLD analysis project Ga0164311, IMG submission 121796) | Subseafloor sediment microbial communities from Guaymas Basin, Gulf of California, Mexico - Guay2, Core 4569-9, 9-12 cm | ecosystem: Environmental > Aquatic > Marine > Hydrothermal vents... | reverse complement strand
AACGGTGGCATCCAATTTAATTCTTAATGTATTGGCTGAGGAAGTTAAATCGAATTTACCAGCTGAACCAGTAAACCCAGAACTCCTGCACCAACCGGCTTTGTATCCAGTGACATATAAATCTTGTATTCTTGTACGATTCGTATTATCACTATACGCCGTGGTAGAGAAACTAAGCATGAACTGCTCATCTCCCTCATATCCTGTTGGCACCACTTGCTCCTGATCAAGCGTAACCCTTTTAATAGTCCCAGGATAGTTTTCTAAATCTTGTGTGTCGACATTTATAGCCATTTGTATTCCTCCTTTATACTTTTAAGCATAAAAATAATTTGTACCGGCGGTAATTGTACCGTATCCTGGACATAAATTACCAAGCGTACATTCATACCCCCACGAACTTCGAGCTGCAGTCCTCATATAATATATTACATTGCCTACTTGATGAGTCACTCTTGTACCTAAATCAAATCCTTGTCCCAGCATAATTTGACTTCTCACATCATTTGCCTCTGTAGAATACGGGCAAGGTGAGAAGCTATGTCCCACTTTGTTCAAACGAACATCATTTCTTGGCAGATTTTTATATTCTGCTGTACCACGCATCAAACGCCAAACTAACCAATCAGCGAATGCTACACCAGGGTGAGTAGCTGACCATGTGGTGTATTCTGCTATGTTCTCATCACGTACATCTAATACACCCCGCTCCTCGAAATTTGTAGGCCCATAAACAAGACGTACCTCTTCCCATACTTGCTCATTAGTAGTTCCACTTGTTGTTACACAGTATTGTCTTCCCATAGTTATTTACCATTAAACCTATAAAGCGTTGTATCTTCATTCACCACATATGTTTTGTAAAGTAAATTGTATGCATGTGTTTCTGTTTCATGTCCTTTTGTATCTATTATAAGATGGTCTGAATCTTTCAATTTTGGTACTCTATTTAATTCAGTATCGTGTGTTATCATAGCATCCTTTAACGACACTGTGTTATCTTTGTTATAGACTACTTCGCCCCATGAAAATTTTCCTACATAAGCATTTTTAGTTATCACAACATATTGTTCATAAAAATCTAGCATTATATTATCATTATCATTTATTTTATCAGCTTGCATCAAAGCCGGCCCTGAAAAGTGAGCATTAGTTAACTCACATACTCCATTCCTTGCATAATCAACTCTGTCCCAATGCAGTTCTAACCTATACCTTTCCGATAAAGAAAACTTATCCATAGTTCCTCCTTAAGACGTGCCTATATATAAGGGTGTGTATGGCATAGAAGCACTACCATTACCAGTCTCACCCTGAGCGCCTGAACCACTACCAACCTCATCCACGACTCCTTGTTCTATTATATCAGCTTTGCCTATCCCTCCAGCTGAAACGCTGCCTGTTTGACTTTCTGCCAATGTTTGGCCAGACGTAAAAGTAATTCCAGTTATATTAGGATCAGTTGCTTGCCCTTCAGTTATACCTCTTAATATGTAATCTGGTGTAGCAGCGCCAAGCGCTCCGCCATCTGTCCATCGTTGCATACTCCATGATTCTTGTCCAGCACCAACTGAATCCTCTTTACTATAACTATAACTAGTAACAAACCAACTACCAGTTAAATCGTCAAAATCACCATCACCACATGCCGCAGGGGACACTGAGGCAGATATTGTATTAGCGTCCTCACATCCCTGTGTGGGTGTAGTAGGATAATTATGACCTGATGGTGCGTAAACTGTTAAACTTAAAGTTTCAGTTGGTCTATAAATAGTATATTGATCGTCAGGAACCCAAGATCCAATGCAATAAGCTCTTTGTACATTGGGGTTGAATCCCCAATTAGCTGATACAGCACAGGAACCGCCAAAACTCACAGTTGTTGCAGCGCCTATTATAATCGCCATGCTAATACCCCCTTTCTATAATATAAATGGTTACTTAATTACTTCTGTTTCTTACAATTCGTATACATTGTATAATTACATTCGTATCGTTTAATACATGCTTTGCAATAACGTTTTTTATAAAGTTCTAAACGAACTTTTATTTGTTGTGTATTTAGACTACTATACCCACCAAAAAGATCATTTCTTTCTGATGCCTCTCTTGCAATATTTCTTGCTTTTCTTGCATCTCTTCTTTTGGAACATCCACCACACGGCATAATAAAACCCCCTTAATCGGTCGTAGACATCAACGTAGCATGTGTTTCATACCAGTTAGTGTTTGGAATTTGGTTCATAGATGCATTAGTTATATAACCAGAATAGGTTTGCCCTCCGGCCTCTATAGTTTGATATACTATAAATTCGGCTCTATCATGAGTGACAGTGTAAGTCACAGTCACTCTGCCCATTACATCATAACTAATATTTAATGAAGTGCAGTCTATAAAATCTGTCATTTGTTATTATAACCCCTCTGGCTCTATTTCACAGCTAATATTACCGCCTCTGTATATTGCATCTTCATCAGCAAAACACGGTTGATATATTTTCTTACCTTGAAAATATTTTCCTCCAGCTATATTTAATCTGGAGAAGCTGGCTGACATCAAATCTCCTCCTTGCCCTCTGAATTCATCACTAGCTGGTAAATCCTCAGTACAACTAAACATCTCTATATCACTAACCTCTGCCATAAAAGTATGTAGAACAAATCTTCCGGCATTTTCCACAGGCATAGGGGTGCCCGATCTTAATCTATAGGTTTGTCCAGTATATTTTACTTCTGACATGTTATTCCTCCTTATGCCCCAGCTCCATCTATACTATATACTATAGAATATGTCGCTACTGGAAATTGACCTGGTGACAATGTTAAATTAAAATTTTGTAAATAAAATGTATGAGGGCCAAAAACATCTGTTGGTAATTCTACTATAACGCCTGTTTCTTCAGTAGTACTGAATGGTATAGGCGTTCCATTATAAGTCATACCATACCCATTATATTGGGTATCTCTAGTGTATATAGTTGCCGGACCTGAACTAGAACTGGCGTTAATAGATGTACATTGAACGTCTAACACATCATGCAACTCAACGTAACTTTCAACTGGGCCCACAGTAGATGCTTGCCCTTCACCTGCGAATAGAAAATGTGTGGTATCTTCTTTACAATCATATTTTCTTATCCAAGGTATAGATACGCTAGCCCTTCCAGCACAGCCGGTGTGAATTTCTGTATCGGCATAGCCAGTTAGTGAGACTGTACCTATAGTTGCGCCAGGCAACGGCTCCCCGCAAACATTGCTCATTTCCGTAGAACAATTAGTGTTAACAGATGTTATACAACCATCCATTCCTAATTCTAGATTACCTACTAAATTACAACAATCATTTGCCATTGTTGGTCTCCTTATTCTGCATCTTGTGCGTCATCATCTGTGAAATATGTACCATATGCAGGACCACCCTGTACAATAGAAGAATGATCGTGTATTGGTACTGATATTACATTTACTAAACCTGTCAGACCCGTTCTTGTTTCAAACCAAATTGAATTATTACCTGCTTTCTTATGTGTATAAATAACGCCTACTCTACCATCGGCCGCTTGGGCTATTTCACCGACATCCTCATCTTCTAACCAAAATCCCTTAATAAGAGCGACAGATTTGGTTCCTGTACCTTGTTCCCCATCATCTATAACTAATTCATCAGACAATTCTGGCCAAGTGCCCATTGATAAAATTTCTGCGCGCATACCTGGTAATAGATAGATTGATTTTCCTATGACTGATCGTTTCATTAATTAGTGCCTCCTGCTTCTTCATCTGTTAAAATACGGACTCCAAGATTTGGTGTTCGGTTATCAACGTTATCTTGAATTTTGGCTGTTTTTGTGTCCTTAGAGTTTTTTGTATTAGTTACTTTTTTATCCTTTTCTTGCTCACCGTGATCCATTGTTATAGGAGGTGAATTTGCATAACCAAATTTAGCACTCTTCAATCCTTTTCTAACAACACCATTAATAGTTATCCATGTGCTCCTTGTGCCTCTACAACGTCTAGTATACTTTTTACCAGTTAACAAAGCCAGGACATCTGAACCAGAAATCGATAATATAACATATTGTGGGTCATCCCAACAAGGACTTATTTTAGCTTGTAAAACAATACCAGTAAAAATTTCTTTTATGTAACCTTTTGTCCCTGCTTCAATAACTACATTGCTGCCAGTTATAGTGTCACCTACACTACTAGCAGCTACTTTTAATGATGCTGAAAATGTGGATGATTGCCCCCTAGTCTTAGTCACATTAAAAGATTGTATATACGGTGTAACTATTTCTAAGCTTCCCATACTTATTTTGGCACGTACCTTTACCTGCTCAATTGCCATGTCTTATCTCCTTAAAGCTCCACTGGATTATTATTTATACTACAATTTACTACATCACCAACTCTAAGTATTTCTGGAATAGTGTTCAAAGCTATTCTTTCACCGTACCCATCTATTCTAACTTTGTAGTGTATATGATTACCCATATCCTCAGTAATAGTGCCTCTCATAGATACATTCTCAGCTTGTTTATAATTAACATCACCTGTTACACTTGTAAACCCACCTACTAATTTAGGACCAGTAGTAACTGATATAGTATATGAATTACTATCTGTATATGAGTAATTTATACTGTTTACTACAGTTGCATCATCGGGGCCAAAACCGCCCAGTTGGGGTTCAGCATTTGGGCCACATACATAAGTTGAAGCCACACCATCTCCAGAATTCATATATTCATACAGTGCGAGAGAAAGCTTCTCTACTTGTTGTTTTGCTAAATCTGGGTCCCCATTACCATCTAAAAATGACATAGTTAGAGTAAGACCACTACCGCCATCCATTATATCCAATATTCTATCCATATTAGTTTCAGTCAAATCTTGTGAATCAGTCGGGTCATGATCTACTATAGCATCAGTAACATCCACTATACTCCCATTAAATGCTATTGGTGGTGGTTCTTGCACAACAATCATTGGTGAAACTAGATAATCTAAATCTCTTGCTATTTTATACGCCATATTATTCTCGCCGTCTGGATGAAATATTTCTATAGAAGGTGATCTTATTTCAACTTCTGCTATAATTTGTTTGGCTATAAACGCCATTGTTTGGTTGATAGGAATTATAGTTCCTGTAAATCTAGAAACTCCATGTGTTCTTACATAATCGCCACTAGTCACATTTATATCTTGATTTGATCCATATATTTTAGGATCTTTACTATGTGAATTATCACTAAATACTATGTAAGGTTTTACATCTAATGGGTCTTCGTCATCATAAGCTATCACAAAATGAGTTCCTTCTTCTAGTTTGTAAGTAGAACTAATCGTATCATTCATTTCTATTTCAATCTCTATATCATCCTGATTTACATCTGGTACAAGAGCGGCGGCGTCGTTAATCGGTTTGCTCTGATAGAAATAGGCTGTTAATCCTACTAAATATACATTTACTACCCTTATAAATTTATCGATAGTTGTTTCCCTAAAACCTTGATATTTGAGAGAATCTGGTAATACTATTTCAACACCATCAGTAAAATCAGGAGCATTGACATTGCCAGCGTAACATTGGGGGTCAGCAAAAAAATTCTCTGGTAATGTCGGACGTTTCTGTAAATTACCAACAAATGGTATATCAAGGGTACCACCCTGTTCTTCACCACCTACTTTTATAAGTAGTTTAGCTGTGTCTTTCATATCCACAGTGGCTTCTGGCGTATCTTTAGAGTTGGGAAAATCAATATAATAAGCGTACCCCATTATATTGTCATATTCATTGCCCTCTTCTTTACCTATGTCATATAAATTATCTATACCGTCTTCATAACCACTTTCCAACTGTGGATCTGGGAATATTATATTACAGTATCTACTAAAATTAGATTTCTGGCAATTATCTTCCATAATAGTGCCAATATTTTGCACTTCTTTTCTTTCCGCTTCTCGCCATATAGGAGTCCATATTGGAGGTTTTCTGAATGGCCTTGGTTTAGCGCCAGTAACCAACACACCAACACATTCTTCTGCATAAGTGCCGGTTTGTATTTCATAATATGAGTCTTCTTCAGCCTGGCCGTCATATGTACCTATAGCTTTAAATTCAACTTCACCAAATTCATTAACTATGGGCTCATAAATACCATCCTCCATCGCTGAATATTCCATCAATGACATCTTAATGACACTCATTGCGTCCATATGCAATATATCTAAATTATCTAAAGCTCCTCCTTCGTCTCCAATATATGGTATACCATAAAACCGCAATACTTCTGTGGCCAAACTACCGTCACTAGTACATTCTACTTCTACTAGATTTTCCTGTCCAAAATCTGGCCAAAAATCAGCTGGATCTGCTACCATATCCCATATCCTCCTTATCCTACTACTCCAGTTATATTAGAAATATTATTTAATCTGTATTCAACATCAGATAACTTCTGTTCAAAATACTGTCTCTGTCTTTCACTGGAACTTCTGACTGTGTCCATATTACTATTAGTATCAGATATTGATTTATCGACACTGGCCACACGTCTATCCACTGCTTGTTCTATTGCTTGGCCTATATCAATATTTTCTTCACTTAATTTACTTTCTATAATATTTATCTTATCATCGTGGGTGGTCTTTAACTCAAAAACCCTATCACTGACCTGTGCTATAGCCTCACCCAACGCGTCTAATTCCTGACCACCAACGCCAGCAGTCCCTGTGGCTTCCACATTAACAGTGGCGTTGTTTATAGCATCACTTATGCTACTCGCTAATCTTGATTCTGCGTCACCCGTATCTAACGCTACAGTTATTGGATCAGGTTGTTCTATCTCTATTTCCCACTCAGGTTGTTTGACTTCTATCCCCCATTCAGGTTGTTCGACTTCTACTTTGTCAACTTTTACTGTAGTTTCTTCCACTGTTAATGGTTGAGCCATCAATTTTTTCAACTCACTTGTATCTATTGTTGCAACAACTGATTTATTTAAAGATTGGGACATAACTTTATCATCTACCATACCACCATCAGCAAAAGATTTAGGCAATACTACTTCGCCCTTCTGAGCAAATATATTACCAGTCTTTCTAACTTCCCCGCCATGATGATATACTGGAACGGAACCACCATCTGCTTTATTAAAAGCGGCGATTTCAGCTATTTTTGACATAACTGATTCAAGGGCTGACTTTGTTTCAGAAACACCAGACGAAGCTGTTTTTTCATCACTAAATATCTTTTTAATATAATCTAAGATCTCAATATCAGGTTTGTCATCTTGTTTTTTTCTCTTCCTCAACTGGCCGAAGGTTTTTTCAGCAGCAGTTGCTCTGGCTGTAGCTAACTGGGCTTCTTCTTTGGTTTTTTGTTTTATATCATATTTTTTATCAAGATGTTCTTCAATGTAACCTGTATTGAATACACCTTTAACCAAAAGCCTATACGCAGTTTGGTCTTTCTTAGATGCCAAATCATCTTGAAGCATATAGGCGGAGATTTTAGCTTTTACCTTTGAAACTTCACCCAAACGCTTTTTTTCTTTACTTGATAATTTTGTCTTTCTGGTTGTTAATGAATCACTATATGAATTTAACCAGCCCAAGGCTTGGTTCCCTCTGACCTCATCTTGACCAAGTCCTCTGTTTTGCATAGACGCTGTGTATGTTCCGGCCCGCATTGCTACACCTGTATTAAGTGGGTCCGTGCCTAATGTGTCTCTATCCGCCATTCTGGCTTTATCTAACTTCTCTTGTTCAGCTGCAGCTCTATCACTTGGTCTTCTATGATATTTTAATATTGCATCTGGGGCTACTTCATAATCATGTTTTGCATTTTTTACTGAATATTTGCTACCTATCATACGTGTAGGTTGATAAACCACTCTACGCTTATTACGATCTTTATCTACCGATACGAGTGGTCCATATTTTCTGCCCTCTTCTCTTGCAAGTGCTGATTTGGACTCTACAAGTGACACCTCATTGTCTGCAAACATCTGCTGTTGTTCCGAAACTTTGGCCATTGCATCATCATACATCTGTGTTTTAAATTGTGGCCCAACTATTCTACCATCATCACCAGCTGCTTCATATACTTTAAATGCGTGGTCTTTAACATAATTAACTGAATATGGTGCCCATTTAGAATCAAAACTCTCTTCTTCCTTTTGCTTCATTCTATCTGAAGGAACCATTCCTCCGCCTTCTAAACCTAATTCTTCTTTTGCATATTTATCTATTATTGCTTTTATATCATCTCTGGATAGCCCTGATTTTTTCACCGTCTCAGGCTGTGCTTTTAGTAAATCTTTACCTTTAAACTCATATGTTGTAGGATCAGGTGTGTCTTCAGCAATTCTTGTTAGAGAATCAGTGATGTATAGAGAACCATTTTCATCTCTTTTGCTGGAAAACCCCATACCACTCGCAGCATCAACAGTTCTTTGTTGTCTGGCGGGCCTATCATTTAGATCCTTTAGAATTCCGGCTTCCCACTCCTTAGCTCTTTTTGCTTTAGCGTCTGTTTCAGCCGGGCTGTCTTTGGTGGGTTCTTTACCAGAATATTTTGATAATGCTTTGGCAGATCTATTTTTTAAACTTTCTAGAATCCCGGCTTCCCACTCCTCTTCCTTAGTTCTCTTTGCTTTAGTGTTTGGTCTGTCAGTATAATGAGGAGCCTCGGCTGCCCTGTTTCTAGTCCGTCTTTCTCTTACTTCTTTTATTTGCTTACTAGCTATTGCCATGTAATCAGGCATATTTCCTATATCATCATATGTTGTACTTGCACTTCTTCCAGTATCTGGATAAAAATTACCACTATATGCCGCCCATTTCTCTTTTTGCTTGGCCTGGTCAACTAGCCAATCTGGATCTGACCATCTACTGGCTTCAGGATTTATATCAGCATTACGTTCGTATGCTGCTACCGCTGCGGGGTCTCTAACCATTTTGTCATGTTTAGTAATCTCTTTATGGCTTAAAAATTTATAACCATTGCCTTTCATAGATGATTTATCTTCTGCAGTGCTGCCCCCTGGCTTATTCATTGCAGCAAGTGCGGCTTTTGCTTCTGCAATTGTATAGTCTTTATGAAATCCACCCTTACCATACTCGGAAGGATTGGCTGGTTTTTTGTCTTTGCCCCATAAAACATTTAATAAAGGTTCGTCTCCTCCAGCGTAACGGCCGGGTTTATTTGATATGGCATTTCTAAGCTGTCTTTCCAATGATTGTGCTTCGCGTCTCTCTGCAAATTCCTCTAACCAAATAGCTTTACGTTTAGCTTCATCTTTCTGTCTTTCTTTAATCCTGTCTGTAAATGCAGTTTTTGTGCCATCAGCAAATTTGTTTTTCTTCACTTTTTCAAGCTCTTCCATTTGTTCTTCAAGCTCTTTATAATGTTTTCTTACACCTGCACCTTCAATTTTATCTGGTTCGACGGTGTATTTTAATTTATCTCTGAAAAACTCTTTTGCTTGTTCTATTTTTTCTTTTGCCCATTCAACTGCACCACCTTCAGCAAATTCCGATAATGCAAATTTATCTGGCAGGGATTTACTATCAAGAACAAGTGCAAACCCACCAGTTAATTCTTCTGGCCCATCGAGATCTGAAAAATCCATACCTTGCAGCTGACCTGGTTTACGTTTAGCCGCTGCTACAGCTTCTGTCTTCTTTTTTATTTCTGATGCTGCTATTCTAATCTTGTCTGAGTGCAGCTGCCCCATCTCCACAGTTGGAGCGACTGAGCCGTAATCTATTATTTTAGCTTGCCCTCGAGCAGTGTATCCTATATTGCCTTCATGTGGATCTATAGTTTTAATTTTTCCTTCTTTAATTAAATTGTGGCGCATTTTATGATACGAGTCTTGTGCTGATTCTTGAAAAAATCTGTCTTCAGGAGATAGTGCACCGGACCTTGCTTTCTCATGCATTCTATTTATAACAGATGTGGCCGGCTCCACCTTCTCCGATTTAATAGCTTGTATCCCTGACTTTTCAAATTTTTTACTACTTTGTATAGGATTAACATATCTGGAGGTCTGAATACCTTTTAAATACTCATCAGAAAAATGAATATCACTTAATCTAACAACTTTTCCTGCAGTTTTTTCAGTAGTTCCTCCTAATACTATACCCTCTGCACCATAACCTAAGAATTCTTCATATCCAGTTATCTCTTTTAATAGATCTTTATCCGCTTTTGCCTTTTCTAATACTTCTATCAAACTATCGCGGGTAAACTTTTTACCTTTGTAGGCCTCTAAAGCGTTCTCTAGTGCTCTTTTACCATCTGTCGTATCATCAACTACTTTAAGAAGATCCCCGATACGGCTTAAATTATTCGATGCCATATCAACATTCATCAATCTATCTGGTGATACACCAGATATTTTAGCGGGCGGGAGAGACCCTGTTAGATATTCTTCTATACCTTCTGGCATACCTCTTTTTGGAAGTATCTTAGCGTCAGCCATAGACATGTCAAGACCTAATTCTTTCGCAATATCGAGCGCGGCTGTTTTAGCTTTCTTTGTTTTGCCTAACCCTTTCATAAACTTAACTAAATTTTTACCAGTGGTGGTAGCTAGTTTGGTGCCGCCTGATGTAAGTTTGCCGGCCATAGATGCTGCTGGCAATGCCATCATACCGCCTTCAATATAATCTAATATGCCGCCCTTACCTTGGTATATACGTTCAAGTGCACCAATACCAAGAGTCTCTTTCCATGCGTCGATATCAACAGCACCCTTACCTATTGCTCCAAATGCGGCCAACAGACCAGCCACAGTTGGATTCATGGGTTTTTTAGGTTTGGGATATTTTTCTTGTAGATCAGTGAGTGACCCACCACCTTCAAATGCTGGGACAGCCCCCTTTTTATTCATGGTTTCTAAATTAGTATATCCAATTTTCTGAGCGGCTGCCGCCCTAACAACAAACTCACCTGGACTCAAATAAGCAGGGACCTTGTCTTCTCTAGGGCCTCCTTCTCCAAATATACGACCGCCTGATGCCTTTGATACAGTATTAGCATTATTACTTATTTCCGCGAATTCTTTTACTATCCTTTTAATAAAACTATTTCTACCTATTATGTCTTTATATATATCCTCAGATTTAAGTTTATATATATCTTCAAAATCGAAATTTAAACCCCCACTTAAAGCCTTATGTAAAGCTTTTATTTCATCTACATCCTTCATGGCATCTGGAGTGCCACCTAACTCTCTAATGTTTTTAAATTTATCTTCAAACATTTTTTCTGAACTACCAACCCGCTTCATAAAAGTTCTGTGAGCCAAATTAGCAGCTCTAGGCTCGATGGCACCGCCAACAAAATCCATTAATAAGTCTTCGCCTGGAGATTCAGGCTTTGGAGATAATAAATAATCTGTTAATTTTTTAATATCGTCAATCTGATCCCTTCTAACCATGCGGGATGAACCGGCTTTTTTACCAATGTTCGCTATCCTGTTTACAAGCTCGTCCTTTTGTTTGACCATTTGTAACGCGTAAAAAGGTTTACCTTTATCATCAGTCAAAAAAACATCAGTTATTTCTGTTAACAGATTACGAGGTAACTCATCGCCAGCTCTATATGCTTGTAAATTACTAAAATTTAAAAGTTGATCGCCAAAAACAGATGATGGATCTTTTGTTACTTTGTCTACAAACTTGCTTAAAATATCATCTGTGTCTAAATTATTATTCTTGCTGAATTTTTTAAGAGCTGCTGGTGGTTTTATGGATAATTCTAACGCTCTTTTATTCAATAACTTAGACATAGCTTTGGGGTCTGGATCTAAGGCAGTCGTGGCCAATTCGTTAATATCAAAATAATCTGTATGCAATCCAAATTTCCCTAAATTTTTGTCAACCTGTCCTTTAAGACCCTCTACGACTTCATCTAAATTTTTATTTTTAAATATGCGAGATTCATTTGAAGGGCGGCCAGATTTAGGCATTTCATGGTATTTTTTAAGCTGATCAAATATCTGTTCCATATGTTCTATATAAGAAGCTTTGCGGTCTACAGCCATGGTTCCTTTTAGTGATACATCTTTGCCTCTAATATTTAACACATTTCTAAAAACGTCAGAATCAAGATCGGGAAAATCTTTTGTTAGATCATCAAAAATTTGTTCGTGACCTTTAGTGGATTTTCTCAGCTTGCTGGCTTTTTTTGTGCCTTTCCTTGTAGAAAGCCATATATCTTTAGGGGTCTCCATTCTGTCTAAAACATAACCAAGTTCTGGCATTTCATCAATTGCTTTATTAACAAATCTAGTTAAACCATGTAGATTTGTATAATCATCCATCATTTGAGCGTCTTTAAATGGTGATAATGTGGTAGTGCCCCCCTTTGCTTGTAATAGAACTTCTTTGTAACTGCTAGCATAATCGACAACTTCATCTATTTGAGCTTTAAAACTATCTACTATTTTAGAAGCATGTTCTTTAGTGACCCCAGTTGTTGCACTTAATTTGTTTATTAAATCCTTACTTAATTCACCTGCGCTTTCTGTTAATTTTCCTAATTGTGCTCTATTAGCAAAATCATTTAAATAAGCATTGGTTTTATTGATTAATCTACTATCAGTCCAGCCTGTTTTTGCAGCGCCATAACCGGCTTTGACGGTACTTTTCGTTTTACCATACGCTGCGCCGGCTGCGTCTTTTGCGGTGTCTTGGAAATTGCCACTTTTAATTAGATTCTTTAATGCTGTAAATTTACCTATTGGGTCTAAGCCTTCAGAACCCAACTTAGTTTTTAATAATGAGGCAATAGAGGCGGGTGACAATTCTTTGCCTTTTGCGGCGAGCGCTCTACCTAATAAATAATCATCTGACACTGTTGTCATAAGACCTGGAAACTCATCAAAATCTACAGTATCGTGTTGTTTGAATCCTCTAGTTATATCTCTTTTTCTTTTATTTAAAACTTTGGCTTTTTCTAAAGATGCTTTAAACCCTTTAATGGTTGCTTTGATACCAGTTGCACCAGCACCAATACCGGAGGCGCTAATGTCACCGGCAGCTTCGGCCGCTCTGCCTCCTACTCTGCCAGCTGTTTTAACACCTTTTTCAGCACCCCTAAGTCCTGCAGGGCCATACTTACCAAGAATGTCTAACCCTCTACCTATACCTTTGGCGCCTTTGGCTATACCTTTTGCTGTAAGACTAGCACCAGCACTTATAGCGCCGGGTCCATATTTTGATAGATATTTAAAAAACTCAGTGGTAGAACGGTTTGCCAGACCTAGCCCACTACCAGCTAATTTTGTGCCGGCTACCCCAGCTCTAATCGCTAGTGGCACACCCTCTTTAATACCAGCTTTACCGACGGTGTAAGCACCTTTGACTACACCTTTACCTAACGCACCTGTAGCTCTACCAAATGCATTTACCAATGGTATTTTGGCAAACCCTACCCCTGTCAAAGTTTCGGCAAGACCTATCGCGCCGGATACACCAATGTTACCTGTTTTTACTTGCTCATCTACGAACTTTTTAAATGCATTAGATATCTGCTCGTCCCTAGTCTCTCTATGAGAACCACTAGAAGCATATGAAGCGATTTCACTGCCTGCAATCTTTGCGCCTTTATATCCACCTTTGATAATATCTACAGCAGCACCTGACACACCACGTTTGTTTATATAACTTTTACTGGCTTTATAAATCTGTGGAACTGCTACACCTAATGACCCTATATTTTCAAGTAACCCAGCAGTGCCTTCAAACCCGCCAGCTACAGCACTATCAACAAAACGAGTGAAGAATAAACCCGATCTTTCTAAAGCATTATACTTCTTTCTGTTTTTAGTTAAAGCTAAATCACCAGCTTGATTACCTGCTTCCTGTCTCATAGAACGATTAAATTCACGATGAGTTTCACCAGTTTCTTTTAATCTACCAAAAAAACCTAACTTCTTTCTACGTTCCTTTTCAATCTTCTTACGTTCTTTTTCAAGAAGTTCGTCATCCAGAACCTCTCCTCCATCTTCGAATCCAGGAATATTTCCCTTACTATTGAGGTGGTTTAATAAAGGTGAACCTAATTTACTTGCAGAAGACGCTTTAATCACAAACTCGCCAGGGCTTAGATACGCTGGAACCTTGTCTTCTCTAGGTCCGCCAGCACCAAAGACATGACCGCCGGACGCTTTTTCAACGGCTTTTTTCTCATTAAATAAATCATCAAATAGGGTTCTATCAAAATCTAATTTGAATTCAAATTCGGAGATAGCTTTTAATATTGTGTTCGTTCTATCTATGGCAGCTACTATGGGGTCCGTTATGGCTACAGCGGCTTCTAACATACTAGTACTCGGTGCCGTTGATAAAGCCTTTTTTATCTCTGAAATTTGGGCTTCAAAAGGATCCAATCCCTCTATACCTCTATATTGGCTGTCACCTGCATCATTTATACGATTAATTAAATCTAAATATTCTTTTCTTGCATCTGTAAATGGTATATGAGATTTAAAGGATCTACTACCTTCTGCCTCGGCCAATGCCTCTGCTTTAGAAAGCGGCGCTGTTGCCTTATCCAATGCGTCCTTTATAGTAAGCATTTGCTCTTCAATCTGAGCTCTAACACTTTCATCTAACCCAGGCAACCTGCTGACTTCTTCTAAATCCTTTAGTGCTTGTCTGTATGGTTCAAGCTGATTTCTAAGTTTTTCATTTTGTACAAGTTGATCTACACCTTTTTGTTCATATCTCTGGAACTTACCAGTCTGGAGATCATTTAATCTTTTTTGTAATTTTGTCGCTTCGTACCCTTGCGGTCCCTGACCTGATGCTGGATAAAGTTGGCCTTTTATATCTGCAATTTGTTTATCATATTTAGTGGATACAAAATCTACAAGTTCTACACCCACTCTAGCGGCTTCTCTTTTTTCTTCTGGAGAAAATGTAAGCGGTGCGTTTAGACCACCACCACCGTATAAGTTTGCTAAATTTGAATCATTCTGTTTTAATAAATTATTTACTGTTTCATTTACACCTACATTTTTAAGAGCATCTGTAAGTTTATATATAGAGGAAGAAAAAGCATCTAATGCACTTTTGGTCTGTATAAATTCCTGTACTCTCTTTGTAACCTTACCGAGGAGTTTTTCTTGTGCTCCATATTCTTTGTTTAATTCTTTTATACGATTTGTTGCTGCTTTTCTGACATCGCCGTCATCAGAAAATGATATAACTTCTTCTTCCTGGGCTATCTTAGCTTTTATTCCTTTTAATTTTTCAGCTACCAAATCCATGTTGTTAAGAGCTGAGGTATAGGTGTCTATGGTTTTCTTAAATTTATCACTAGCTTCTGTATAAACGCGTTGTTGTACGCTCATCTGTTCCTTAAGTAAAGGAGTAACTAAATCACCCATGAATCCTTTTAATGCAGGTGTGACCATAGCTTGATTACCGTACCTAGCATCTATGCCTGCGCCGGCCTGATTGCTTCTTGCAGTTCTTGCAAAGTCTTGTCGATCCTTGGCGTCGCTTTCTCTTGCTTCGTCATATAGCATTTTCAACTGCTCACGTTTAGCTTCTCTAAACGTTTTTTGCATTGTTTCTGAGATAATCCTCTGTTGTTCTATTATAGCTTTTCTAACAATTTCTTTTTGTTTTTTAGTGTCTTGAACGATGGGTGTATCTATTTTTGTTACATCAGCGGTGCCTTCCGCAACTCTCTGTGTACTTTTATTTAAATCAGCGATAGCACTCTCAAATGCTTCTGGATATTTTTCAGCTATAGCCAACCATGCCTCTGATTGTTCTTTCGCTGTTTTTTCTAATCCACTGGCTTTTACTTTATATTCATTTTGTTTAGATATATAATCTGCCATTGTAACTGCTGCGTAAGTTACTATGGCTTGTTGAATTCGTTTAGAAGACTCTGCTACATCCACCCCTCTAGATGCTTTTTGTGCTAATTTGTCTATGTCACCGCCGAAGGCTTCTCTTATGAGGCCTTCATAGTCACCACCTGCACCTTGTTTTTCAAAAGCTGCAGTCAGTTTATCTATATCTAATTTAGCGGCACCCTTAGAAATTTCATCTGCATTTGAACCAAAGGCTTCTCTTGTCTTTTGATTTATATCCTTAACTAATTCTTTACCCAGAAGACCGGTTTTGCCAAAAGCAAACTTATCTATTTTGCCTTTTTCTATAGATGATCTTGCTGCCTGGTTTAATGAATTACCAAAAGTTTTAGCGCTTTCAGGCATCTCCTTACCTGTTACTTTACTAACTAATTTAATTGCGGCGTATGTCCCAGCAGCACCTACACCCAAAAGTTTTATCTGACCTTCTGTAAGACCCAACGCGGTAGCCAACTCAGTAACTCCAGCAGTTATACCGGACAAAGCGGTTACCATTCCGTAGAATTCGGCGTTCTGTTGGCGTTCATTTCTAACAGTGGATAGGGCTGCTCTTTGTTTACCTAACCCCCTTAATTCTTTTTCTGTCTTTCCAGATTCTTTGCCTTGTTTTATTTGTTCGTCAAGTTTACCTATCTGTGTATCTAAATTTTTTACTACTCTTGTATTCTGCCCCTTTTCAAACGCTGCTATTGCGGCTGCTGCAGCTGTCGCTTTCGCTATCTGTCTAGAATTTATAAAACTTTTTCTATTATCTCTTTCTTGTAGCTTTCTAAGTCTGGCCAATTCTTTACTCTGTTCTAACGCTGGTCGACTTCTAAATGGGATTATAGATTTTTTTTCTTCTGATGCGTATTTATTTAATTTGGATAATAATAATTCAGAATTTACACCAGTTAAAGCTCTTCCTGTAAACTCTTCTTCAGTTAATCTTTTTCTGAATAATGATGTTATTTTAGGAGTTCCAACTTTTTCTCTGGCTTTAGTAAACCCTAACTGCCCCACCAAATTTTTAATTAATTTATCTATAGTTTTATTGGTGGCTATTACCACATCTTGATCACCTCTTTTCTCTGCTCTGGCTCTAACTCTTGTGACCTTATCTAAAGCGGACACAATTTTACCTGGAGATGAGGTGGTTCTTAAAGCGTTGCTTACGCTGTTTAATTGTTTTTCTATTGCAACTGGATCACCCATGTTTTCTAACATGGCGTCCAAACGATTTACTGTATCAGCTGTGTGTTCTTCTACATTTTTGTTGGACATCAACAACTTTTCTTGTGCTTCAACAGGAACTGCTGTTTTTTCTACAAAATTTTTCAACTCCCCTGGGGATATGGTGGCGCCAAAACCTTCTGCGATACTTGACACGTCATCTAAAGACACTAACGCTCTTGCTACTTTTTCACTCATATCCAGATTAGACGCGATCACTTCTTGTAGTCCTTGCACCCGCTCTGCTCTTCTGGTATACTCAGGACTAGTTCTAACTAGACGTTGTTTAGGTGTTAGTTCTTCTACAGTTCTTAAACCAGTATCTATATCGGACAAACCTTTAGCAGTTCCAGACATAAGGCCCGCTGTTTCTAAGTCTAATTTATTTCTCATCTTTTGAATAGCTATATTCTCTCTAAGTACTCTACTACTATCAGAAAATTCCTTCATTAGGTCTACAAACACAGATTTAAATTGCAATACAACTTGGTTGTTTTTAAGAACTGTTAACAATTTATTTATTTCATCATATGTTCCTTTGGCTAAATCTACATCTCTGAGACCTTCATTGGTAAGTTTGCTAAGCTGCTCAGTCTTAAGTTTTAGTTCTTCCATAGGTGCTAAATAGAATCTGGTTATATCTTTTTGCCAATCTTTCTGTAATGATATCTGTCCATACCCACTTTTAGGAGTGTATCCTTTGTCGCCCTGTAATATAGTTGAAGTAGGAACACCCGAAAAGAATCTAGAACCTAAATCGAAATCCTTTTTAAAATCTTTTTTCGTCAATCCTACTAATCCAGCAGCTGCACCTGAAACAAATGTATTCAGTGCGTCCATTCTGTATGTCAACTCTTCTTGTATAGCTTGTAATGGGAAAATCTGGTCGACCATTTTTTCCATCTCACTACCAAAAGCTTTTTCTTCTATTTGTAATGTTTTGGTATTGAAATATTGAGCAACCCATTCATAAATACCATCTGTAGTTTCTTTGAATTTTATTATAGCTTGTCTGCCCGCCATACTATAAGATTCAGCGGCTTCTTCAGTAAAAGTAACTAAGTCTCCAGATAAGACTTTGCCGGATCTTGATTTAATACCAGCGGTCTCAAGTGTAGCTTTTGTAAGTTCAGCACTTACATCTATTAATCCTGCAGATTTGGGGAATAGTACGGACATCAACTCTTTACCCATAATGTCCTGCCAAGTAACACCCTTGGCTAATCTGAACTTGGGATCCACATCTAATCTAAGTTTATATGCTTCTTTAAGTTCAGTACTGGAAAGTATATCAGTTATCTCGTCTGGATCTAGCCCTTTCAATGTGGCCCTTGATAATATATTTTTGTAAACTCTGTCAAAATCAGAATAGGTATCTTGATATACATCTCTGGCTTTACCCAACACTTTTTGTAATTCTTCTATATCTTCATCTGCTGCTGTGGATAATGGATGCCTATTCTTTATATTTATTATTTTATTTAATCTTCCTGCTGCATCTTCCAACACCTTAGCTGGGGATACTTTTATCTGTCTGCCAACAAGATCACCAAATATAGGAGTGGAGCCTAATAAGTCTTTAAATGCTTTTTTAATTTTCTCAGAACCGCCAGTTTTGGTGAGATCTTCTGTAAACTTATCTAATATATTTAACTCTTTGCCCACGCCTGATTTTACTTGTAGTTTATCTAATTCATTGAGATATCCCTTAAAATTTCCAGTGGTTTTTAATATGGCATTTCCAAGTTTATCATAACCTACTACCAAATTAAGGTTTTGTTGTCCTAAGTTATTGCTTAGTGCTATAACATCTTTTTGTATTTTCTGTTGTGTAACCAACGGCGCTTCATAGGTTCCCAGGTCTTGTCTTCTATCCTTTACTCCTGGTTGGGACGCCTTTTGAGCTTGTTCTAATTGATCGTCAAGTCTATCGTATTCCATAGACAAATTTCTAATTCCCTTAAGGGCAGATTCATTAGAACGTCTAGCACCATCCATATATTTTTCAAAATCACTAGCAGATTTAGTAGCCTTGGCAAAACTTTCTCCCATGGTGTCCACAGCTTTATAGGCAGCTACAGCAGTAATGGCTAACGGCGCCAATGCTTTGGTTAAACCTGTATTCGCAGAAGCAAAATTCTTGACCCAAAGTTCCGCTCCTTTGCCAAATTTGCTTCCTATATATTCAAAAGCGGCTCCAGTATATTTAGTGGTCTTTGCAGCGCCTTGCCCTAATCCAATAACTATGTCATCAACTAATGTAGATATATTAGCTCCGGCCAATAATTGAGGAACATCAAGAAGATCGTCTAATTTTTGACCAAATTTTTTCACGCTTGCGCCTGCTTTTTCTATACCGCCGCCGCCCGCGCCGCCCAAATTCCCTAAAAATGCATTATACGCTACACCAACTTCTCTAAGACCATATGCAGTCATACCTAAAATGGAATTAAAATCCTTAAAAGATTTTCCTTGTTCTGCTGGGCCACCTGTGTCTCTAATTGTTTTAAGACCAAACGTATCTAAACCACGTGTCTCTTTACCCAGAACCTCAAATTTAGCTATGTCTAGTTGTTTTCCAAATTGATTCCCAAAACTACTTAACACAGCTGACCCCTGTGCAAAGGTATCTGAAAGTGTTTCAAATACATCTATACCTTTGGCTCCAGCAACAAACAACCCACCTAAAGCAGCGGCAGCGACTTTGATTGGGGCAGGTATAGATGATATACCTTCCAATAAAAGCTTCATAGCTTTCAAGCCTATTTTAAAAGTAGGTAATACTACTTTACCAAACTCCAGTTTAAGCTCAGTGGCAGCAGCCCTAGTCTGCTCCAGCTGTTTAGCATAGGTCTTCATTATCTCAAGATTACGTCTTTCAGCAGACCCCTTAGAGTTAGTACTGTTTCTAATGCCTCTAAGTGCTTCGTCCCAATTGTCCATAGCAACTAAGAGAGCGTTGTATTGTCTTGTTCCGCCCAATGCTTGTGCTATGTTTAATTTCTGTGCACTTGTCAGATCTTTCCAAGACATAGATAAATCATTTAATATATCAAAACCACGTCTGTTTTCACCCTCTGGAGTTAATGTGCTAATATTAAGTTTACCTAATTCTTTTGGGCCTTTTTCACTGAATATTCTTCTCACTATGAATCTCATAGCTGTACCAACTTCTTTACCAGACTGTCTGGTAACAGCACCGATAGAAGCTACAATACCATTTAACTCATCGAATGTGAATCCAGCATTTTTAGCCGCAGCTGCTGATTTCTTAATAGCGTTCGCCATGTCTGCTGCGGTAATGGCGTGTTTGGCTTCAACCTCACTCCAAGAATCTAAGAACCTTAAAGAAGAATCACCCTCCTCTCTAAAAGATTTCATGGCTGCGGTTAAAGCTTCTGTAGCACTCTTAGCATCTAGTGTAGTAACATTAGCTGCTATTGTAGACGTCTGTGTTCTCTCTATTACCTCTGCTTGACTCAAACCTTGTTGTGCAAAAATCCTCATAGATTTCAGTACTTCCGTAACAGGAATACCATATTGCTTAGCAAAACCAACAGCAGATTTGCTTAGTGCTTGGAAATCAGTTTCTAGTGGGGACATAACCATTCTAAGTTGCGCTATACCCATCTCCACATTAGCCAATTCATCCAGCGATTGTTTGAGATTGCTTATTCCACCATATATTAATCTAGAAGCAGCACCCCACATCACAACACGTCTAATGGCATTACCAAAAGTAGCGCCGCTCCTACTCATTATCTCTATTAAATCTTTTTGTCTTTCAGAGAATTTTCCTATTTTTTCGCCTGTTGAAGTTACTTCTTCTCCATACTTTTTAAATGTGTGAATAGTATTTTGTAATACTTCACCAGACTCACCCACCACTTTAGCAGTATAACTGAACGATTTACCTATTTCCAGGCCGCCCCCTTCTTCAGGTCTTCTTGCATACTCTCTGGACTTCTGTATATTTCGCCTATGCATGGCTAATTGATTCGTTGGTGTTTCAAATGTAGGTACCTTAACTATACCAGTCTCACCAAATTGTCCAGTAGAACCAAAGTCAGCCTTACTGGCATTGGCATACGCTGTTTCTAGAGTCTTTAAATATTTTATCATCCCGAAAATATTTTTCTGTTGTACAGCGCCAAAATCATCTAAATTAAATCTGGTTAGACCTTCAAGCGCAGCTCTAAGCTTTGTAATGTTGTCTGCTAATCCGGTAAACTGCCACGCTTCTTGTACATCATCTCCCATACGAGCAAATTTTTCAGAACTAGTGAGAAGGGACACCATCTCTCTATCAACTTTTGTCAATGCTGCTAAAGTTTCTCGTACTTTTTCTACTGGAGCTATTACATCAGCGCCTTGTCTTAAATCACCTGTAAGTGATTTAAATATCTTAATTAGCTCTGCGTCATCCCCTAATGGATCAGTCGCTCGTCTAGTTATTTGTTTGGGGTTTAAGTATACACCAGCCTTCTGTGCTAGCTCTGGATATAAAAATTTTCTGTTTTCAGTATATATATCAGTTCTTTTACCAACACCTCTTCTGATATTTTCTTGTAATCTTCTTGTAGCGGATTCAAACTCTCCATATTTATCTGCAGCTCCGGCCTCATCACCTGCGGCTTTAGCTTCATCTGATTTCTTTTTGGCATCTTCAGCCTGTTTCAAAAGAAAATTGCCGGCCTCTATTCTATATAATCTCCAAGCTTTCCATGAATCCTTTCCAGATATTTGGCCAGATTCCTGCAATGCATTAAGTTTGTCTATAAAATTTTGTACTTGAGAAGGACCTAATTCTTTTATCTTATCGAGAGCGGTTGTTATTTCATTAGAAGCTTCGGTATCCTCTATTTTTAATGCTTCTCTACTGACGTCATTATATCTCTTCTGATATAACTCAGCTTGTTCGTGCAATGTCTTTATATTTTGGAAAACACTCTCTATACCTTTACCTTCGGCTATAGGTGGTGCATATAAATAATCATCATAGTTTTGACCACTTCCGGCCGCTGCTGCAGCTCTAGCTTCTACTTCTTTCTGAGCCCTCTTTGCGGCTTCGCCAGTAGTAGCTTGTTTCTTACGAGTATATGTACTCTGCCCTGCTAATTTTTCTGCTTTTTCAAAACCTATTTCTATGGCCTTATTAATGTCAGCCATATCTATATCAGTCGATTCTTGTTTTTGTCGATCTTCATATGATGGTAAACTACCAAACTGAGCAGATCTAACCGCTATGGCATCCATAGCTAAGGCTCTAGCAGTATGTACAGCCTTCATATCTTTTTTAAATCTTTCATTATCATAACTAAAAGATACAATTGCAGGATCTTTTATTTCTCCAGCGGTGCGCTCATAGAATTGTATCTCACCTTTGGTATCATCTCTAAGCTCATCACCTAAAGATGCTAAATATGTGTTGACCTGAGAAAACGCATCTTCTAATTTTCGCCTGACTTCACCATGAGTTTTATTTAATATTTCTTTTAAATCACCTTTTTCTGCATCACCTATTAATGCATTCAATCTATCTACCACGTCTTTACTTGTTGTTTTTATATCAATTATTCTTTTAACATATTCTTTTTGCAGGCTGTCTTTTTCGTACTCTACAACATCAGCGAATCCTGTGATCTCACCTGCTGGTTCATTATCCATCGCTTCTAAACGTAATAACTTTTCAATTTTATATTTGTTTTTATCATCAAATTTAGTTCTTTGTAATTTTTCATGCATAGCTGTACCTATATCCGCTAATACCTGATTATAATCAGTCATTGGATCTTGTTCATCTAGCATGGTTTTTTTAATTTCTTCTATTTGTTTACGCTGGCGATCTGCTTCGTTCTTGAATGGTGTATGAAAATCACCACCGCCTTTTAATCTACTTGGAGAGTATAAGGATTCATAACTCCCAGAACCTGTGTCACCTTCGCCAACACTAGTCATAGTAGACATAATTTTAGAAAATTCTTTAAATCTTTCTGCCTGGGCATCAGCAGCATCAGTAGCTGCTGACCTCATAGGCGTGCCTGTGGTCATAGTTATGTTGGCATCTCTAAATTTAGATAAAATATTAGGTTCAATACTTTTTAGATGGACTGGTATAACTTTTCCAGAAGGTGGGCCTAATCCCATACCAGGCTCGTCATCCGATGGTGGTTTTTTTCCCTCTCTAGCTGTGTCTTCACCAGTTGCTAGTTTCTTGCCAACAAATGATCTAGCAGCTTGATCAGCTATTGAATCTCTTGATTCTCTTCTACTCTTAATAAGTTCTTCTACATTCCCCTCTGCACCAAACATGGCTTTCATTACTGCGGAGTCACCTTTTTTAGATTCTATAACATCAAATATCTTATCTAATTGTGCCAACGCTTTTAGTTTAGCTATAGTGTCAGCTACTTCAGTTTCTACAACCCTTTCTAGCTCATCACCTGAAAGTCCATCTTTTGTAAGATTGTCTCTGATAGTATTAGAAACTTCAGTGGAATATTTGTCTTTTATATTATATAATTCTAAGTCAGATAGTCTAGGCGCGCCTGTTAGTGATATCCCATAATCTAAGTCTTTTTTTCTTTCTTTAGAATCTTGATCTATAACCGTTGATTCCATAGGATGCAGGCTTCTTAACCTATCAAATAGATCGCCAGATCTGGGGCCATAGCCCTGGGATTCTAACTCCATAGCTATTTTTTGTATTTCTTTTTGGGTGTCTTCTAAAGCTTTTAGACCACTTGAAACCATATCGGCATACCCACCCGATTGATCTGCTATAGTTTGACCAGCGCGCATAAATTCTTCAGCTATATTAGAGGCGGTAGCTTTAGCATTTTTATATTTTTCAATATAATCTAAAGAAACTTTTCTATTTTTTAATCCACTAGAAATCCCTTTAGGCACCATAGGGTCATCATACTTAGCTCTGTAATCATCTAACTGTGTGGATACATTTGCTGCAGAAGTTCTAAATTTATATAATGGTTGTTTACCTTCGGTGAATAATTTTCTTATATTTATACCACCTCGGCCAGTCATTTGTTTTTGTACTTGTTCTTCTGCCCACTCTCCGATCTCACCTTTGATGGGACTAATGCCTTTAATAGCAGACGTACCTGGTTTCCAATTTTTAGCTTGTGCTATAAGCCCCTCTATAGCAGCATCTTTTATCATCATCGACAATTGTTCTAAAAACCCTTTAAAACCCAGTTGATCTACTATTAACTGTGTCAACTCATTCCTTGGCATTTGACCAACATCTTCTCCCAAGCCACGGGCGTTGCTTATATCCCTCGCTACTTCCCTTATTAGATCAGTTGGTTTCTTACCTAAATTAAACATTATAGCTTCTTGGCTTGATTCATATAAATCTTTCAATTCGCCATAAGAATCTTCCTTCTCTATTCTCTCCCATAATCCCTGAGCACCGCCAACACCTTTAGAAATATAATTAACCAACTCACCAGCAATGGGTGGCGCTCCGGCGTGTTTAACATCCATGCCTTTTTGTATAGCAAATCTAAACATTTCATTAAGCATAGTATGAAATTCTTCTTCCATATCTATTCCTAAACTACCTATAGATCCTGGGTATCGTTTAGTAAACTTTTCTGTAGGTGCATATGTGCCACCTAACATACCAGAACCAAACCCTATAGCAGACTCACCGATACGTTGTAGTCTAGCCATAGATTCTGTTTCTGTACCAGTGTGTATTTTGAAAAGCTGTGCTTCTATTACATCTTTGTATTTCTCTTCGAATAATTTTGTGGTTATACCAGCACCAACTTCTTTGCCTAATTGTTTGTCTAAATTATTCAGTGTCGTTAACAATTTTTCTGAATATTTGTCTACATCGTCACCTGGTTTAATCTCTGATAACGCTTCTTTGATACCGGCTATTTCAGCACTGGTTTTACCTAAACCTTCTAACACTGATTCTATACCTATAAGAGGTGTCTCTATATCAGGTCTGGCCTTTGTCAATACAGACAATTTGTCTTTTTCTGGAAGATACTCCAAATCTCTTGTTAAGAATGGAGTTTTAAGAAATTCAAATCCTTTACCTGATTCAAATTTCTTTTCAAACGCCATAGCCATTTCGGCTATAACGTTTTCGCCCGTTGTGGGTAAGTTTTCATATGTGAATTTATCTCTATATCTGCCACCAGTTGTACTTAACGCTTTATCAACATTTGTAAGCGCCTTATAATGCTTTTCTATTTCTTTTCTAGCTTTGGCAAATGTGGCTGAATGTACTTCAATTTCATCACCATCAAAATCCAATTTCATTTGGTGTGCTATATATTTAGGAATAGCGGCCGAGATGGCCTTTTCTAATGCTTCCAAAGCAGCAGTGGTTTTTTCAGTAGGCTCTCCTTTAAGTCTTTGTGTCTCTCTAGTGCCAGTTAAACGTGTGGCTTCCTTCTTAAGCTGTGTAAGTAGTTTATCAAATCCAGCTACATCCATCTCTGGTACACCAGGAATTGATAAAGAACGACTCTCTAAACCACGCTCACCTCTTTTATCTAGTATTTTGGCCTTGAATGGTTGAATACTGGAGATGCCTGTGAATGGGTATCTTATAGCTTCTATATAAGGGGTTAGATTTTCTTCTATATATTTGTTGACAGCAGCTTGTGTTTTTGTGTCAGAGTTGACTAATGCTTCTTCTAAATCTTCTCGATATTCCATCAAATCAAGTAGGGTTTTACCTGTTCGGTATTCACCGGCTGAGTCTTTTTTTGCTGGGTATATACTAGAAATACCGGCTTTGTCCTGCTTGGTGCTGAACATTTTATCAAAGGTTGCTGGAACTTTAGCAGCCATGTTTGCGGGTATACCCAACTCATGTTGTTTTAATACTGGTAAACCAGCTTTTAATGTTTTAGCAATTTTAGATGCGTGGTCTTTACTTATACCACCTGCTACTTTTGCCAATGCTTTAAAATTCAGCTCTAATTCGGAACCATATTCAGTCCCCAAACTTTCTAATTTCTGTGCAAAGGTATCTAATTCAGTTCTTCTATCCACAACAGCAGTGGTGGCTTTAGCCATTATAGAGGGTATTTGTTTAGTAAACAATAATTCTTGAATAGAGCCAGTCTTGCCTAATGCAGCCTTAGCCAATGAATTATAGTAATCTATTTTAGCTCTAGTAAGATTGTCTACTCTTTTATCTATTTCTGCTTGAATGGCATCTATACCAAGATTTTGTTTAGCAAACTCATTCATTGCCTTTGAGCTGCCTAACTTATCAAGTCTGGTGGGTGCTTTTAATCTATGTTCGTATCTTGTACCTTTTGTTGTTTCATATTTTGGGCCTATTAAAATATCTGACATTTGATATATTCCTTTTGCCAGACCTTCCTTGGCCGAGAACTCATCAATATATTGTTTTTCAGTCAGTTTTTCTCTAGATTTTGGACCCATTACCAATAAAGATTCAACAGTACTATTAATGGTGTCTTCCATACCAGCGTATAGTGTATCAAAAATTTCTTTTAACCTATCTGTGTTTATATTTTTAGATTCAACCATATCCTTGGTTTCTTGAGACAGCCCACCTATTAATTTTTTCAAAATAGATTTCGTGTCCATATACGCTTCTGGGTTGGCTAGAAATTCTTCTAAATCTTTACCCATATTAGTTATATGAGTTATACGCCTGGCTATTACATCCATACCTTCTTCGCCAGCTATAAGTTTTTCTGGATAGGTACCTCGTGCTGATGCGCCTGGTATATAAAAACTTTCTCTACCAGACTCAATAGCTCCGCCAACGCCTCTCATATAGCTACCATCTTCACCTGGTTTAACTGTAGGTAATTTTAAATTAAACGCTGATGGATATTCTGATGTGTCTAACACTGTTCCTGTTAAACTTCTTCTAGCGGTTGTAGGTGTGCCACGTCTTCCAGTAGACTCTACAAATCTTCGTATACTACTTATGTCAACGTTTTCCAAATCCTTAGTCATACTATCTAACATGGTTTGGCTTTTATCGTTTAACATCTGTAATGCTTTTATATATTCCCAATGTTTCGTAGTATCTACACCACCACCTTGAGCCATTTCTTCTAATAATTTGGATTGTTCTCCAAAAATAGTGGCATAGGCTGGGAACGCCAATAGATTTAATTTAGCGCCTTTAAGTCCTTTTTCTATCTCACGTTCATCCCATCCTGGATCTTTACCAGGTTCTTCTATAATCTGCAGAAATTTTTCGCCTACAAGACCTCGACGAGCATCACCCATCTCATCTATAACAGTAGTATAGTAATTAGATATAGCCTCTAGCTCTGCTGCTCTTTCAGCTACAGCGGTTTTCTTTGGGTCTTTGCCAGCTTTCAGTTTGTCTTTTAACATTCTTAAGCTGTCAATTCTTTTCTCACTTCCTAGTTTACCCTTTAAAGATTCTGAAGGCAGATAACCTAGCTCCTGACTATAGGTTGCTAATACTCCTGCTTCACCACCTTTACCTAATAAATTCTCATAAGAAGTTTTCCCCAGACGGGTTTTCATAGTAGCTTCTTGACCAGTTCCAGTTCTGCCATAACCAGCAACGTTTGACATTATAGATTCTAAAGCCTCTGTTTGTAGACCACGTTTACCAGCACCGTATGAACTAATCCTAACTTCTATAGGAGCACGTTTTAATAAGTCTTTTTCAGATTTACCTGGGGTTCCTAAATAAAGTCCTTTTAATTTTTGTATACCTTTTATAGTTTTTTCTGAATCGAGTTTGCCCCCGGCTAAATCTAACTTAGGTAATTTATTACCAATAGCAGAATTGAATTCTTTGAAAAGTGATCTTTGTTCCTTGATTTCGCCTTCATCTGCTATTATACCAGACTTACCCCTTGATTTAAATATATCAAGTATGAATCTATTACCTGATGCTATTAATCTTTTTCTAAGCTTAGTGGATGCCTCTTTATCCATACCTGCTTCAAGAATTTCAGCAGCTAGCTCACCCATTGTTTTAGGCATAAGAGCTACACCTAATCTTTCATCAGGACTTATCCTAATTTTTTTATCTCCGAACTGAGATAATATATCTTCTTTTCTATCAGTTGGTGTTATACCAACCCCTTTTGAACCATATCTAGTAGTAAATTTTCTACCATAGTAGTTCATAAAAATTTCTGCTAACTGTGCTGTTTGTACCTCTACAGGAGCACCCCTTACAATAGACATAGCTTTCTCTACTTCTTCAATCAAAGCGGTGTCAGCTCTACCTTTGTATTCCTCAGGTTTCCCTAAGATAGTCATAAATTGTTTATGTGCGGCAGTTACGTCTTTTACTAATAGATTACTGCTATCCACTAATTTGCCAGCAACTATATCTGTGGCCTGTGGATCCTCAATACTCTCTAATCTACCTTCAGCATTGTATTCCCTTCTACCAAACATAGATGGTTTCACTAATTTTTTAGTAACTTCAGTCAACGCTCTTGCTAATTTACCAGATATAACTACCTGATCTTCAAATGTAGACGCTGTGTTGCGGAGCTCAGCAACTACATTATAACCATAACCTTGATCACCATATCTACCACTTTTTAATAATGCTTTCTCTCTTTCAGTTCTTAGTTTTGGTTCTTCTATCCCACCACCACTAATTCTTTTACTGCCCACTATAGCATTAGTAACATTAGATATATTTCTACCAGCCTGTTGAAATTCTGCACCAAACGGGGACAACTCTGATAAATTATCAGAATACATTTTTATAATAGTAGCATTTAGATTATCTAAATACTTGGTGGTTGAATCAAAATTACCTTTTCTGTAATCTTCTATATCACCAGCCTGCGATTCAGGAACACCCAAACTAGAAAGTGTTTTTAATTCTTTAGGTATGTCATCCCTTAAACGTTTGGCAAACTCCGAAGATAATTTTTTTGATTCTATTTTACTAGCTTCGAGTAGTATTTCATTGAATCTTAGATTCAAATCTTTTATAAGTTGTTTTTGTTGAGGAGCTTGCATATTTTCAGGACGGTTACCATACAAGCCTGAAGTTCTTGTCATAACATTAACCACTTTCTCTTGATGTATACCACGCCTGGGTCTACCTGGCTCGATCAGTGGTAATGTCCCTTCTAATTCACTTACTGCTTTTTCAAATTCCCTTATAGATTTATCAAAATGTGGTGTCTCAGCCACTCTACCTATGGTGGATGTTTGACCCGGCTTTTTAGTTTTTAATATTTTACCATAGATGTCATATATATTCTCCATCTTTATTCTATCTAAAGACCTTACAACATCATATGCCTTTACACCGGCTATAGACATTGCCTCAATAAAATCTTCTGTGCTAGCGCCTATATTTTTATTAGCCAAGTCTTCTATTTTTTTAGCAAATTCACCTGCCGACTTACCAGTAACCTTTTCATCTCTTAGCCCCACTGACACACCGGCTTTTTTATACTGAGATGCAAGCCCGCTTCTATTAATTTTATCATAATCAGCCAGCATTTTTTTAGACAACTCTTCACCTTTTTCGGCCACGTCGAATGCTGATGGTCTCATACCTAAATCCTGTATAGTGGTACGGTATTTGCGAGTGTCTAATTTTTGTATAGCTTGAAGTTGCTGACGTTCAGGTTTAGTTGCGGTTATATCACCTTTTGCTATATCTTTTAGTGTTTTTCTGGCTTTTGCTGATTCGGCATTTATTTGATCATATAGTGATTCAAAGCCTGTTTTAAATGTGGCGAATTTAGGTAACCCTCTCTGGGCACCATGTTGTGTTTCAAACGCTGTCCCGCCAGTTGTTGTAAGTTTAGCTGCGGGTATAGAAATAGTTCGCATTCTAGCCGGCACTATTTTACCTGTTTTTGCGTCTTGTCCTGGATCAACTAAACTGGTTCGAGCTAACGCGCGGCCGGCGGTTTGTTTAAATAGATTTTTTATACCCGTATTTGTGGTTATCCCTTTAATTTCATCAACCATGGCAGGAACAGGTACTGGAGATGATTCAAAATCTTTTCTAATTTTTAATAATCTAGCTTTATTAGTTTGATCTATGTTTTTAGTTTGTTTTAATTGTGTCTCTGTTACAGTTTTCAACCATTCAGCTATATACGTAGATAAATCTCTTGGTTTTTTATCTCCGTATTCATTTTGTATAAACTTATTTATATATGTCTCCACTAATTTTTTAGTAGACTCTTCATCAGAATCAGTATAACTCTTAAGAAATTTTATATTAGCTATATCTACTTTCCACTGTCTCCCGCCAGTAGACCCACCAGTGTGCTCAAATATTTTTTTAGCCGGTGTTTTCTTAGTGTCTCTTACTATATCCCAACCAGTGTTTGGGTTAGCTTTCCAAACATCATCAAGTTCTTTTATTATAGTTTTTTGTAAATTTTCTAATGATTTACCTAATTTAGTTATACTTCTATTTACTTCCATTCTGATCTTACCGGCTTCTATACCGATACCAGAAACATCTATCTCACCGATCATTCCTGGGTTTATTATACCTGGCTTGAAAACACGTGGTTTATGAGCGTCTATCGCAGCTTGGCTCTCACCAATCCCAGGACGCTTGTGTAATGCAATATTGCCTGTTGATTTGGCTTGTGGTAGTCCTCTCCCCTTAACCTGCCTGGAAGCATCTTTCATGGTTTTTTGTAAAGAGTTAGTGGTATTTATTACTTTTTTAACATTTTTTAAAGCTGCGACATCTTTAGCAGCCATCTCACTGCTTTTAGAAAGTGTAGTTAAAGACTCAGAAGCATCTTTTGCAGATTTACCTAATCCAGATTCTCCTACATCCTTAGTAATTTTTTCTGTAATTTCGCGCTGTTTTTTAAGAGCATTTCCAGTTGCTTTTTCTTGCTCTTTAATAGTATTCTGAAATATTTTCCTATTTTTGTCTGGGTTTTCAGTAGCATACCAACCACCGCCAGTCGAGGCTTTTAAATTAGATACTCTTTTTCTGGCCAACTCAGCTTGCGGTGCTGCTGTTTTAAGTGTAGCTGGCCATCTTTTTACCAATTTTTCAAGATTACTTATTGATTTATCTAAATCTCCCACCTCAATAGCTGCTATGAGATCTTTAGCTATTGGTGTTATTTCCATTTTAGTTTTAGCTTTTGTTTTACTTGCCTCACCGATAGCTGATCTAACAGCGTTGAGTACGTCATTATAAATTTGCTTGGTTTCAACAGAGACATCAATAGTTATTGGCCCCATTTTTTGCAATTTTTCTAATTTTTCTAATGTTTTTAAATCCTTGTCTTTAATTACAATGTTAAATTCTTTTGTAAGATCAGCAAATTTATTGAGTACCTTCTCTATTCTTTTAGCACTTTTCTCCCATTCTTTGGGGGCATTAGACCCAACCATTTGAGTTGGAAGACTACCCACACTTCTACTTATTCTGCCAAATTCCCTTAGTACTTCTTCTATGCCTTCAATTTTGACCTTACCAGTCTTTGCTTGTTTGGATAATGTGCTGTGTAATTTACTGAATTCTTTTGCAAGTTTGCTTAGATCCCCTTGTTTGCCTTCAAGACTTTTAACAACTTTAGCAAATTCAGTGTCTTTTAATGTGGATGACTTGCTTATAGCTTTGCTAACTGCAGATATCATTTCTCGGCTAAATTTAGTTGGATCGTCTTTAGCTCTTTGTCTTACGCCGGAAACTGTTTGACCTGCAGATTTTTTGAAATCATCTATAGCTTTAGTAAGCTGTCGTATGGTTTCTTTGCTTTCCATACCTAATGCTTTTAAAGATTCTTTGGCTTTTTTTGACTCACTGCTGAGCTGTTGGAAATCTTTGAATATTACTTTTAAACTTGAAACTACCGGACCAATTTCAGCTAAATCTATTTTGCCGCCTGACTTTCTCATGCTGCCTATCACTTGTACTAATCGGCTTATGTCTCTACCAAGGTTTTTAAGAGATCCTGCGGCTTGTGTGAAATCTTTTAATGCTGTTTCGCTTGTTTTGGGGAAGGCATTCTTCACCGCTACAGACATAGCTCTAGCCAGCGCGGACTCATCAATGGCGACACCTGTGTGTTTTCTAAGTTCTGCTGCTAATAATTTAGCTTGTTTAACTGATGATTTATCAATACCAGCGGATATACTTTTAGATAATTTGGTTTCATCTATTCCACCGGTACCAATGTTTCCTGGAGATTTGGATACAGCACCACTAATAGACTTTAACGCACCTTTAGCTACACTGTCGCCAACTTCTTTAGACATTCGCTTAATCATTTTATTCATCTCGGCGGTGTCTATACCTGCCCCAGCACTACTTAAAGCAGTGCGGATCATTTTAGCAACGGAACTCTCTAAAATTTTGGCTGTTTGTTTACTTTGTTCTTTATATAATTGTGTGATTAATTTGGCAAGCTTGGTGAGCATAGCAGAATCCGCTGAACTTGAAGCGCCAGCTTTTCCAGCTATGCCTCCGGCGGATCCGCCGGGAGCGGGTTTAGTAAACTGATTGAAATTAATATCGTACGTGTCCGTAGCCAAGAGTGCACCTCCGAAAAATTAAATGATTTAAATTGCTTAAATCGTTAAATCCTATCCCTTCTTAGTCCGCTTCTTAATGTCGGCTCTGTCCTTTATCCTTTGTGCTTCTCTTGGTTTGTTGTACTCTATATCCTCATATAGCTCGTTAGAACGAGTTACTATTACTTCTTCGTTATTGAACGCAGATAATTGACCCTTATTCTGATGTTTACTCCGCCGTGAGGCGTCCTCTCTATTCCGTTCCTCATAGTAGGATTTCATAAACGCGTCAAGCGCTGTGTCATCCTCTATTATTAGATCAGAGGGTCTATCTTCTGGAAGCATTTCATAAATATTTTGATAATAACTGGACCAGTAAGTCAAATGCAACATATCAACGGTGTATTTTGACGTCGGGACCCCAAATAAGGGGTCCGATGTCTTCTGACTATTTATATAACGTATTCGCCAAATATTACTTCTAGCTAATTCTCTAATAATAGTAGTATTAATACCACCGTAAAATTTTATAAATTCATAAAGAATATTATCTTTTAATATAAGATCAGTTTCATTTAATGCATCTTGATAACATGGCCAATATAAAATACCATCTTCATTGTGTGTGCATGCACTACAAAGAAAAAATGAACGTTCTTCCTCAGCCTTGTTCTCAACTGACATCGCTAATTTAGATGTCTTCTTAAATCTAAGCTCTGTTATTTCAGAGGTTAGTTTACCTATAATTTCTTTTATACGGTCTCTGTTGGCTTTAACTTTGGTTGTTTTAGACAACAAAAATTGTTGAGCTTCTAATTGACTTTCTAATTTACTTAAACGTTTTTTATTTGCTTCTGAAAAAATCTGTCGCTTATCTATTAGTTCAGCCAATTTTTCTACTGGAAGCATGCCTAATGACAGGGCTTCTTTATAGGCTCTATCATATATGAATTGGGCTTCTACTTTTGTGTCAATATCAGGATGCTTGAATTTTAATAAAATTTCACCAGAACCTTTTTGTACATACCTGTAATCATATCCTACAAAAATCTTATAAAGATACGCCTCTAAATCATTTTCACTGATATCCATTGTTAATCAGTTTTTTTCTTAGTGGCTCTTTTTTTATAGGTTTTTTTCTTAGGTGCTGGTTTGATTTCCTCATCAGCCACAGCTTCTGCTGCTTTAATGGCTTCCTGAGCTTTTTCTAAAATCTCAGTTTCTACTTCTTTCATAGCCATAGCTTCGGGGGTTTGGTCTAAGAAATTGGAATCCAGCCCCTGGAGATACAACATTACTTCGAAACGAGATTTCAAAGCTAGAGCTTGGTTCTTTTCTTTAAGGTAAGCCTCATAGGAGTCCCACACTTTAGTGTTATCAGCAACCTGAATCATGCTTGACGTTAGATATTCAAGTCTAGCGTCGTCTGCAATTTGTTCACAAGTATTATTCATAGGACCATTCAGTCTTTGATTCCATTGGAATAGTTCTTCTCGAGCCTGCGCTACGTCAACTGATAAAATCCTTTTTTCATCTACATCAACGGCTGCTTCCAAAAGTATAATCTTTTCATTTAAAGTGTCCGCTAATTCTTGGGCTCGTTTTTCAAACTCTGGTCCAATAATACCTCTTCTCATTAATATATCCATCATTTCAGCACTTGTTGTAATGCCTTCTACTAAACAATTAGTATAGGTTTTACTGTACTGCCAGTCCGCACCTTTGATGTCCTCTGCACTGGGGATTCCGATGTAATACTTAGTCTCCTCATCGGGGCCCATGAAAAATCTTCTCTCATCAATTGTTTCTACCTTTTCTTCTGCCATTGTAAAATCCTCCTTATCCTTATCTTTTTACTTCTACTATTTCCTCAGACGTTGGCACAAATTCAACATCATAGTGTGCTGTCTGTTTTTTTATATTT
>Ga0164311_10000079_pt1 | contig 34835 bp, 41 predicted proteins | sample GuaBasSedimGuay2_FD_121796 | JGI IMG/M metagenome (GOLD analysis project Ga0164311, IMG submission 121796) | Subseafloor sediment microbial communities from Guaymas Basin, Gulf of California, Mexico - Guay2, Core 4569-9, 9-12 cm | ecosystem: Environmental > Aquatic > Marine > Hydrothermal vents... | reverse complement strand
TATGGGTATCAGCCCTACCACAAAACAATAGACTAAAGTTTACTTGAAACCACAGCGTATAATAGAAAATGTGATTCAGGGTTTAGGTCGAGACATTCTACAAGAAGCAACGCCTCAACTACGACGAGCAAACTACCGAATTATATTTACAGTGTATGATGAAGTCGGATGTTTGGCTCCGGTTAAGGGTAGTCAGCAACGACTACAAGAGATGATTAAAATCATGTGCATCCCACCAGCATGGATGCCTAAACTACCATTAAGGGCTGACGGCTATATCAGTCAGCGTTATATGAAAGGATAATACTATGGCTAATGTAAAGAAATGCGATAAGTGCAAAGAGTATTATGACGATGAAAAGTTTCTTAGTTTTAACGTCAAGCATAAGTATGAGACTGTTAGCATTAGCTTCGTCATTACTAAAAGTGGCGGCGCGTTCATGGATTTATGTGAAGCTTGTTTAGCGAAAGAAGTAAGTATACATTTTGGATTATAAGGAAAATAAAAAATGAAATTTAAATGTAATACTTGTGAGCCATACGAAACGCCGTGTGTGTTATGGGTATTAGGTGACAGTATACTACCTGTCCACTGTCCATATGAAGCAGACAATGAGCCAGAATGGTATGAAATAGAGGAGGAGTCAGATGGCACGAGATAAGAATGCTACTTATTATGATGAAGGCGGTATCGAGACACTCGATATCATTAAGGCTAAGTTAACTAAAGACGGGTACCGAGGGTATCTCTTAGGTAACTTGGTCAAGTATGTCTGCCGGGCTAACTATAAAGGTGCCTTCTATAGAGACATAGAGAAGGTGAAAATATATGCAAGTGAACTACTAAAAGACGGAGGAAAAGATAATGGATCAGCTTAGATATTTTAAAAAACTGACATTAGAAGATGCCTTAAAGAAACCATTTGGTAATCGCTCAGCACCTATCTTTATCAGTAAAGAGTTTTCATCAGATCATGAGTATCTTTGGGATAAAGTACAACGTGAAAGAGCAGAAGACCACCCCAAATACAAGGGCGGGCGACATATTGAAGTAGACTATAGAGAATCCTATCATTTCAGAGTGACTGCTTTTATAGGCGACAATCCTAAGAACCGACCAGCCGGATCAACTGACGGTACTGGTGGGTGCAGTGTGTGGAAATGAGGAGGCGTAAATACGGGGGCGTACCTGAAACAGTCATTGAAGAATACCTCAAGGAAAAAATTGAATCTATTGGTGGTATATGTATTAAAGGAAATGCACATAACCAACGTGGGATGCCGGACCGAGTGTGCATACTACCAAATGGGGTCATTGTTTTTGTTGAGGTAAAACGGCCCGGGCTTAAGCCTCGTCCTAATCAGCGACTGATGATCAAGCGGTTTAATAAGCTCGGTCATACAGCGGTGTATGTTAATACTTTTAGAATGATTGATACATTAATCAAATGGTTGCAGCGGATAATGATAGCCCATCAGGTAGTCAGCACCGAGCAGGTATGCAATCGAATGGATTGTTCTGATCGAGTCAAGGAATCTTGGAAAGAATACGTAACTAAGTATGGAGGAGGATAAGGGTATGTTAAATATAGAACCAGAACATCAGTTACTATTACTGATAGCAAAGGAGCCAAGAAGCACAAGAAAGAAAGCTGCTCTCATGGCCTATAAAGGTAGTAAGAAGCTGCGCAATATTTTTAGTTATGCTTTTGATCCGTTCAAAAAATATTATATTAAACTCCTGCCTGGTTTTAGTGATGCAGGTACCGAGATTATAGGCCCAGAGACATGGGAGATATTAGATAATATTATAAGTCGACGATACACCGGAGCAATAGCTAAAGAAAAATTATTTAATCACATGGGTGCATTAAAAAAGAGTGAGCGCACCTTGTTAAAGAAGATACTTAAACATAAACTATCTATTGGAGTAGCAGTTAAGACAGTTAATCAAGTGTGGCCAGGTCTTGTACCGGATAAGCAGGTACAAAAAGCAGAAGATTGGGAGCCAAAGAAAGCTGTCTATCCTTGTTATGGTAGTGTGAAGTTGGATGGCATAAGAGCAGACTACCATAAGGGGATATTTACCGCACGCTCCGGACATGCTGTATCTGGCTTAGGCCATATAGCGGAGTACCTTAAGGCCCGAGGCGAGTATACTAAATGGGATGGTGAGTTAATCATACCACACTTGGATTTTGATACAGCCTCTGGCATCATACGATCCAACGGGGATAAGCGGAACGTGCATTATGCTGTCTTCGATATGCCGGGGATACCTGATATTTCGCTACGTAGTCGGTACGGACTACTGTCCTCAAAGTTAGTAAAACACCATCCCACTGCTTGTATATACCCGGCTTCGTATCTATACCATAAAGAACTATATAATGAGGAACAAGTATTAAATTTTTATAATCAATGTCTGTTTGCGGGCTTCGAAGGTATCATGGTTAAAAATCCTAATGCCTATTATACTATGGGGCGCAATTTTAACTGGATGAAACTCAAGAAAAATGTTGAAGCAGAATACGAAGTAGTAGACTTCTTTGAGGGCGAAGGTAAGTATGCCGGTATGTTAGGTGGTGTTATAATAGACGTCGAAGGAATACGAGTTCGTGTTGGAGGAGGATTCACTGATGGGGCTCGAATAATAATGTGGAAGGATCGCTCTTTCCTTGGTAAGCGGGCTACTATAACAGCAATGGAAAGAACTAAACACGGTAGCCTAAGACATCCGGTGTTCAAGACTGTAAGGTGGGATTTATAGGAGGTAGACTATGATAAATCTATTACCGAAAGAACTGCTGACTGTAAAACAATGGTCTTATTCACACAGTATAGGTGCCTTAAAGCGTCCAAGACATAGCCACTATACCCCTAACGGGACACTGAATTATAAGAAAGCAAAAGAGAAAGCTGGAGATCATAGCCTCGTTGGCTTCTATGTAACAGATGAAGATGATTATATTCTGGGGGACATAGACCACATAGATCATCCTTTAGATAAAGAATACGTAGGAGGAGTACTGCCTGTCGAACTGGCCGACATTCTATTTAACCACAAAGTCTATAGTGAGGTAAGTCCCAGTGGTAAGGGTCTGCGTTTTATAGCGAAGATACGTCATGGTAGTAAGGACGACTTAGAAGGCAGATACTTCAAGAATTATATTGATATGGGTGAAGATGACGAGGGGGTATCACGAGAAGCACAAGTACATATAGGCCCCCCGTGGAATACTATCACTGGCAACCGCACACCCTACTCGTCTGATATCATCAGCGAGATCGAGATCAAGCAGCTCGATAGTATATTTAGAATCTATAGGAAGGGTGATGTAGTCGGCACCGACCACATGCCACCGCCAGACAAGACTGAAATTGGTTATATCCCGCCCGTGACAGAGGTAATTGATGCTCTCCACTCTCTTCCATGGGACGGAAACCCCCGAATCAAACGAGCCTTTGAACTAACTTTCTCCGGAGAAAAATATACTCCGTATGAATACTGGCTCAAAGTCCTCATGGCCATGTCAGACTATGCGTCTAAACTGGTCAATCCTAATGACCAGATCATATGTTTAGAGAATGTGACCAAGTGGTCAATAGCAGATGACGAAGGATTCGAGAGTGAGAAGGATGTCATTAACAAGTGGAAATCTTTTATGAGAGTAGAGAGTAAGGTTAGCTTTCATACCCTGCTATCTCTGGCTCATTACAATACCTTACGCTGGCCTCAGTGTAAGGCACCATCTAAAGCTCAGATCGAAGCGGGCATGACACAGCCGATACCTTTGGTTGCTCAGTATTCTAACTTTCAAGCATTGACTCGATTCTATAATCTAATATTATACCGTGACATCAACACTCCTCATAAAATGTATATCACCGGGGACGAAGATATCATAGAAAAGAATTTTAACCATTTAGATATTCGTTTATTCTTTAATAAGTATCATGGGCCTTGGTCTGCCAAAACTTTAATCCCTAAATTCCACGCACTATGTCAAGACCATGGCTTTCTTAATATTAATCATAATCACGTACAGCAGAACATAGCTATATGGACAGGTAATATTAACAGGACAGTGGACATGATGAAGCTGTACTTTGATACACCGTTTAATAAACTACCTAAAGAATACCGATCCAGTATGTCAGATACATTACTTAGTACAGTTCGGTATCTATATGAATGCCTTGACATAGACTACCTGACTGACGATCCCGAACGAGAAGGCGCACTATATTATAGATACTATAAATCCTGGCTAATGGGGATGGCTCGTAATATATTTTTCCCTCATTCGTTACATATGAATAACTGTGTGTTACTATTAACAGGACCAGAACAGATACGTAAAACGTCACACTTTAAATTCATACTACCAAAATTCATGAGAGACGACCGGATAGCTTTTTCAGGTCATGGGTTCAGTACCGAAGCAGCCGTCCGTGATGTAACCAAACTATCAGCGGTTAACAATCTGATAGTATGGGATGAAATAGAACAGTACCTAACCAGTGATACAGAAAGTAATTTTAAGAAACTGATAGACAACAACCCTATTAAAGTTATAGATAAATATGAAGTCATTGAATCTTATATCCGACCCATCGCTATCTATGGAGCTACGTCTAATAGTCGGGAATTTAATTTATCTGATAATGGTAGTAGACGATTGTTTCATATACCTGTTAAGTGGGTAGCCACTGATAGGATGGAAGGAGTAAACTGGCATAAGATTATAAATGATCTACGTTATGAGATAGAAGCATCCGACCCAAGTAAACCACCTTGGCTATTGACTGATAAAGAGTTAGAATATCAAGCATCCCTCCATGCTAAGATCAGATCAAAGACCAGCCTTGACCTGATAGTAGAGGATATGTTTAATTTCCATACTCGCTTTCCTGTAACCTCAACAGCGACAATAATAGATAATTTTGATTTTAGAACCTCCGAGTTCTTATGGACTGCGGCAGATATATCCGCCCGTATCCGATCCACTAATCCAGGGATGAAAGCATTCTCCCGTAAACATTTACTCAATGTATTGCATAGGGAGTGCAGTAGGTGGACGGATACGATAAGAAAGATCAGGGAATTTAAACAACCTAAGATACAGATAATTCGTGGGGCGATTACTCTACAAGGCAGAACTAAGTTTTGGATGCCGCCCTTAAATAGCGACTATATAAAAAAAGGATATTTTGAAAGTGAAACTTATTAAAGTTCGTGTTAGTTATGAATCAGAAATACTTGGCACCGACATATTTTGGGAGGGCTATCCCGAAACAGAGAAAGAAACTATAGCAAACTTACCTGCTCGGGCTATGGCTCTTCAAACTGCTAACGATTATAAGACACGGGTTTGCGGTATGTGGAAAACAGAGGTCATAGAATAGCTATGCTACCATTATATAACTTCCAAAAGAAAGCAATAAAATTTATACACTACCATGGGGGCTGCTACCTGATGCTTGACATGGGTATGATGAAGACTCGTATATGCATAGAGGTGGGTAAAACTATAGATCAACCCCTATTTATATTGGCACCTAAGTTTGCGGCTATTGAGACCTGGCCTGATGAATTTAAAAAATGGAATCCTTATGAGAAGATAGCTGTATTACATGGGCCAGATAAGGAGAGGATATGGGCCAACAGTGACAAGTATACTAATATTATTCTAAACTATGATGGTCTTAAATGGTTTAACAAGGTAGCTAATAAGAAGCTACGACCATTGCAGAAATATATGTTTGTCTTTGACGAGGCATCCATGATTAAGAACTGGGAATCAAACAGGTGGCTGATACTGAATAGCATGATGCCTATCATGTCTAACTATCGAGTGGCATTATCGGGTACGCCCACACCACAATCCTTACAAGATCTATGGGCGCAGTACTATATGTTGGATAAAGGCCGGGCGCTCGGTGCCGACTACTATGGGTTCCGTAACCGCTTCTTTGACTACACTGGGCCGGACGGTAAACCGCCTTATCAAACTACCATAAAGTCCTATAGCGACACCAAGATACATGAGTTAATAAAGCCTATAACTATGCGACTCAAGGCCGAGGATTACCTCGATCTGCCTGAGGTCATATACAACCATATTAAAATCACCTTGCCTAATAACCTCCGCCGTAAGTATAATCAGATAGAGGACGAATTCATGTTGGAGTTCCCTAACGTTACGGTGATGGCCAACAGTTCTGCTGTTCGAGATCATAAGCTCAGGCAGTTCTTGCAAGGCGCAATTTATGCTACATCTAATAAACAGTTCGGTGCTCCTTGCCGACTACCTTCAGTTGTCCAGCCTATCCATGATATCAAAGCGCTGGTTGTTAAGCAGCTATTGGAGACATCAGCAGGTAAACCGCTGCTTGTAGCTGTGCAGTTCAAATTTGAACTCAAGATATTAGAGAGAGTTATACGAGGAGGGAGAAAGATACCAGCTATAACAGGACAGACATCTGGGGTAGAAGGTAGTCGATTAATTAAGAAATGGAATCGAGGAGAGATACCCCTTATGGTAGTACACCCCAAGTCTGTAGCGTACAGTTTAAACCTACAGTTTGGGGGTAATCAGATTGTATGGATGGCTCTACCCTGGGAGCTTGACTTGTTTCTACAATTAAACAAGCGGTTAGTTAGACCTGGACAGGCTTCCAATAATGTAGTTATCACGACTATAGGATTTAGAAACACAGTAGATGGGAAAGTGTCTTCATACTTAAGAAGGAAAGACGGGACACAGGAAGGATTATTTAACGCAATAAACGAGAGGAGGGCAGCATGAAATTAGTTTGTGACGATTGTGGTAGCGATTTAAAGTTCGATGTTCATCAATTAGGGTTTGATGTGGCATTAAAATTTAAACCGTGTAAATGCATTTTAGCAGATATCCCCGACTGCGATAATTGTAGTAACCTGGCTAAGACGAGAGCAATCATAAGTCAAGTAAAGGAGGTGGTTAATAGTGATTGAGTTTAGCTGGTGGGCAATAATATCGGGCATGAGTTTATTCGTACTCGGTGTTATTATTGGTAGTATGTTTACTTCCATGACGAACATAGAAAAGGAGAAGGCGGAATGGCCGCCACCCTGCTATGCAACTCTGGTAAGTTACCAAGATGTAGCAGAGAATGATTGTCTTACTTGTAGATATTATCGGGATTGTTTAGTAGAAATGCATAAACGATACCCCGGTAATGAAGGAGAAAAGAATGCCTGAATTTAAGTTAACTAAAGAGCAACATGAGAGTCTACTGGTATCATGTTCGCCCGTACGTATGATAAAGATTGCAGGAGAGTGGCCTAAGTCACCACAAGAAAATGCTAACGCAGCATGGCGGAGACTGGGCGAGGAGTTAGGCTTTGACCATATGACAGTTAAACCTGTCCCCGGTAGGAGTAGTAGATATTTTACAGCAACATTAACAAAGGAGGAAAAAGATGGCGATAGGAGTTAGCGGCGGAGAAGATAGTAGGTCAACAGCAAGTAAGTACCTGACATTAATGAGTGATGCTTTACAAAAGAAACTTTTCGTGCGGATGGAAAAGCATCTGGATAGTAATAATATGGAAGTATTAAGTATTAAAATATTTCCGATAGATAGAGAACCCCCATGTCTTTTCTCTAAGCATGCACACTCTGACAGTAGTGAACTATACTATGCAGTATTACATTTCATAAAAGACTATAACTTAACAAAGGAGGAAAAAGATGGAAAAGAAAACGAAACTACGAAAGAAACTTGAGAAGGCATGGATACTGTACCTCATTGACGTATCCGTAGGCCCACATCTCATGATGATTAATATGAGAGAACCAGAACGGGCCGCCAAATTGAGTGACATTATGGTGCGGGCTATTAATGATCTGTATAAACAACAGCGATTAGAGATAGCGGGACATCCGGAAACTTTTGCTAAGACGGCGAACAATGTTTGTATAGAATTGCTTAGTGCTTTTATGAATCGAAGATTAACTCTCCTGTTAATTGAGGGAATGCCCCCGCCAAGAAAGATCATTACTCACCCAGGACAAGAAATAGGAAACATGGGGAGGATGCAATAATGACAAAGCGAGTAACGACCATTAACTTTCTAAGAGGAATCACTCATTTAAGTGATAGTCAGCACCGACTAACAAAGGCAATAACCCGTCTTGTAGAACAGGACGGGTTAAGACCAAGTGATCCGATAGATCCTAAATATTTAACAGACTACCAAAGGGCAGTAGAGGAAGCCACCAATAAAATCTTTTCTAACAAACCTACCGATGAAGCAGTAAAAGATATCGTTAAATATGTGATTGATAAGATTTTAAGTAAGACAACTTAATATTACTTAAGTTTGTTACCTACGTACAGGCTGACTATAGCTATTACTGAAGTAGTAATCCCTGCTATAATCTTAGCCTTGGCGTCCGTAATAGGGATGCCAAACACAATAGTAGCTATTAGCGGTAGTATTAATATTAGTACTACCGCTATCGCTAATCCTGCTACTATGTAATCTACCGGCTTCCAATCTTTCACTGAGCTGCTTCCAGGACCTTGGGCAGTTCAGGGCACTCCCCGCATACTTCAAGAGTAATCCTTTTATCACTCTTGACATACCTGATACTATTCTCTCCTGTCATACAGCACCCTGTCATAAACAAAACTGCACATACTACCATAATCAGTCTAATCATACTAAATCCTCCTGTTATAAGTTAGTAGTCGCCACCGACTACTCTATAATGGTTGAGCCAGAAGCATCATACCTTGCTGGCTTATGGGCGTTAAGTTATCTCCATCAATAAATAAAGAGATATCATTCGGCGTAGAAGTAAGCACTCCCCAATTCTCTATGAACACCGCCTGTGAAACTATCGGTTGCGGGCCTCCTGCTCCTACATTGGGCTGTACGCAAGACGCATGTAAGTCGTACATATAATTAGGTATAGTGATTTCGTCAAATTGAAAGACGACTGGATCACCATGACTTCCAGCAGATACAGGGTTCGACGAACTCATGGAGGCTTGACATTCCTCAGGGGTGAGCATGAATGCTCCATCACTCCAACGGGGCGGCTCTATATGAAATTGACATTCTTTGCCTATCCATTGGCCCGCCCCATTTTCCCCGGAGCCAAGACGAAGTTCACAAGGCCCCACATACCCCCATAATTCTTCTGGTATGGGGAAGGAAACCTGCCAGTCCACCCTCCAAGAATCAGAGACAAATACAAAATAACTTGCTGAATACATCCCTCCGGGATTACCGTCTGCATGGAAATACGATCCAGGTATTATCGCACCTGCCGCAGGCCGGCATATCATATTCCAACCAGTATCGTTTGTTTGATCCAAGACCTCAGTATAATAACTTCTTTGATCTCCTACGGGTATTAGTACATCTTCTGCCATTTCAGTTTCTCCTTATTACGGTGCGAGATAAAATTCCCCAACTGCTCCAAAGAAAGTTGCGCTATCATAGACCATACTTATGATTGTGTGGGTATGTTCTGCGGGTGCTTTAGGGGCTTCCCCATTTAGCCATTGTACGTCCACAGGATACGTAGTCGGATACAGACTACTGTTAACTATTCTTAAGTAACAATGGGCTACCTGTGCTGAATCTACGGGGGGAGGAAAGAATATAATATTAGTAGCTTCTGATATAGTTAACGATTGGTGTAGTCCTAATGCGAAATCTACTACTGCTTCTGCAACCGGATTCTGATCTATCCGAGGATGCACTGTAGGCTTATCGAATAGAGTATTACCTGCATTACAAGATATATTCCTGACTCCATTAGCATACAGAATTAAATTCAATCCCAACGCATCATCATTAATGACCAAGTTATTTCCTGAGGTGAGTCGCATCACCTGACTCCATTCAGTATCCTCCATATTACGGAAAAAGATCGACTCGTCATTCGGGAAAAAAACAGACCCCCCAGTGGATATCGCCCCACTAAAGGTAGCTGCTGTAGGTTCTAACTTTAAAGCCAAGGTATCTGTAGCATAAATCAAAGTATTCAGAGCATCTGGGGAACCCCCAATATAAATCTCGTCTGCTGAATTTAGGTGGACTAAATTTACCACTTGGCCCCCTGATGTAGTTGCTTGCAAAGACACCCCGTGGGGTAATCTAATTTTTCTATCTGTTATAATTTCATTCTCTAATATACGTAAAGCTATAGCAGCATTTTGGTATATTCTTACTTCACCTATATGTTCAGCTGAGCCACCAATATAGATATGGTTATTAGAAGTGAGTTGTATTAAGTCATAGGAAGCTGAGACATCGTTATTATGAGACCGTAGTCGAACGGCGTTAGATAAAATTACGTCGCCGGATATTTGGCCACCGGATTTATTATACTTAGAGTCTATCGAAGCATCAGCAGCCTGGTTCCAGACCTGAACATTTACACCTTTAATAATAGTAGTTGAGTCATTAAAGATAACCGAGTCAGCAAAAACCTCATCATCCCCTACGAATCTTTCCAGCCGGTACCATCCTGCTGCTGTCACTCCGTCGGCCCCATCAAGGTATATAATGCCATCCCCGTTAACTATACTTTGTATTTCATATAACTGGGTTTCGGGATTAATTAGATTCATCTGATTAAGTAGAGGTTCTTCATCACATTGAACTGTGGCAAACCAGTCGCCTGATAAGAAAGATACTGAGGGTACCCTCTCAGAAGGATTACGAGTATCAGGCTCAACACATGCCGTTTCATCCGGTATCTGGTACTGGTATTTGGGACATCTATTGTGGCCTTCGATAGGTGCTATAAAACGTATACTACCATCAAAGGGCATATGCTCCAGCGGTATATAGTTATTATTATCTAACTTAACCATACCTCCCGCCGAGCCTACGATAGGTTCGATACTTCTATAACGAGGATCGGGAGTATTAATTCGTAGCATCAATTCATCATCAGAAAAGATGTCTATGATACCTCCTTCTTCTGCTTTCTTCGCCCAATGGTATGCAGAGAAACCAGAGGGATGTACTCCGTCATCTACCGGGACATCTTCATCTTCTTGTGCCCATAGATAAGCATTAACAGAGGCCTCTTCTGATATGGTTGCTGCTTCTTCAGCTCGATTAACCCAGGACAAGAAGGATTCTTCTCCCGGCGCATTATCAAAACCTGATCCGGTTACATTCCAAACAAGAGTGTACCCTGGAGCGGGAGGAGGCAAAATACCCGCTTCTGGCTCACCATTAATCGGCATCTTAAGCGCCCTACCTAACTCTTCATCCATCTGTTGAGTTATCCAAGTTAACTTATCTAATGCACTCTCGTGAGATTTAGCAGGGAACGGGCCATACACGGGATACACCACTTCTTGTGTTAAGGGCAGTATCCGCATAAGAGTAAGTATACTTATAGCCCCATCAGGGGCAACTGTGAAACTGACCACTCCTCCTACGGGGTCACCTAATCCCGTTATGCTAAACTCTTCCAGATAGTCCGCTCCATCTGCATATACGTACATCAGATCAGTGGCATTTACCTGAAAATCGAACGGGAAGTCTGTTTGAATCCCGTCCGGGTCATGGTCGATCCGGTTACTTAATGATACGACGTAATTAGGTATAATACTCATGCAGCCTCCTCATTTAGGTAGTCGGCAATGACTACTGAAATAAATTAATATCGGGCATTCTTTGTTCTTCTAAGAATCTTCCTCGACCTTGGTCACTCATTCTCTGGTCTACTTGAGATCGCTTATCCCAGTATCTGGGGTCGATAGATTGGTGCATAAACTTGCTTACTGTATGGTCCCATGCTGCCCTGGCTACGGGTAACCGAGTAAAGAAAGCATTCTTTTCTGCTGCTGACAAGAGTCCGGCAGGATATATCTCTTTAAAGATGCTCTCGGCTGATGCTTCTGCATCATGCCACGGCCCGGCTATCATGGTAAACGCATCTATAGCGGTACCTAACCCAGGCCCCACAGCTCGCTTAGCTAACCCACCCCATAATGTGGGGTCAGTCAATATGTAGTCTCCTAATGGCCCTACTAATCCTGATTTTAAGAAGCACTCCATTAGGTATTCTTTGTCCATACTACCATCAGGTAGGATCAACTTACGAGGATCGTTACCTTTGTTAATCTCGTTTAAGGATAAACTTATATGACCCATCATCATTCCTCCCACTAACAGAGTTGGTCCATATAATGCGCTCGACCCCCTCTGAGCGAAACCATCCAGAGTTCTTACCATATGAGTAAAGAACTGAGACACACCAAACCCCTGGAATTGGGTCAACGTGGAGAATACCGCTTCTTTTCCACTACCAACCTTAGCTCGACCAGTTATTATAGCTGCTGCTTTTACTCCCATCTCAGGTACCATGAGATTGATCTCGGAATGGGCCATAGATAGTACTTTAATTTTTAAGTCATCGGGTATTTTAGGGCTATTGACATCTACAAATTTAACTCCGCTAATGGTAGTAAGGCCGTCTTGTAGCACTTTATATTCTTCTGTAGATATACCGTATCGTTGCAGTGTTTTAAGGAACTGTCCTTTTGGGTCAGAAACCGCCCCTACATTAGCCAGTATATCCAGCCCCGCCGCTCTCTTCATCATCTGAGTCCAGGGAGACAACAAAGATATATTAGTAGACATATTGGCTGCTTGTTTAAAACCCCTGTGAGCATTCATAGCTTTCCAGTCCGTGCTATTAGCTAAGTATCTCATACCGTCGTCTACTACCAATCCCAACTTACCTGCCGTATATCTGTCCGACTTTGATCCGGGCTTAAGTTTAGCCAAATTACGCTGGAATCGTATTAGAGGCTTATAGCCGTGCATGAAAGTTACGGTAGATGTAAAATTAACATCTGATACTGCCGTTATTACAGTAGCAGGGAGTTTAGTAATAACCATGAGAGCGCGAACATCGCCTAAGAGATTCACTAAAAGAGTAGATTCCCCCGGTAACGCTCTATTCATAAGCCTCTCCCACATAGCGATACCCGTGTTAGCTACCTTGGGATTCTTGGCCGCCTTACCTACTTGATTAGCTAACCACTTGACATTACTGTCATAGTCTATGCCGAATTTACGGGTGGCCGCCAGTTCTCTGCTCACCATATCTATCTTACGCACCATTGCATCGTATATATTGTCCGCAGCTCCGGCAGCATTCATGTAATCCATCATACCGTCCCCCGAAGTAGGCTGCAGTATACGTTCTTTCATGTAAGGCTTCCGGTAGCCGGTACCGAGCACCTTGTTCAAAAGGTCTTCGTCTTGTATGACTTCGTAAGACGTTATACTATTATACATCTTTCGTAATATAGACTCACGAGTTACTCCTTTAGCTGCTTGAGTAGGAGTAGGGATTACTGTATCGGCCATCCCGGAATCTTGTACTAATTTCACCCAGGATTCCTCCCCCATAGCCTCCATTTTAGCAGGGTCATGCTTTATAGGTATACCGTATTTCTCCCGATAAGTTACCTCTATGCCCATATCAGTTTTTAACTTGTACATTTCATCGTCAAGTTTCTGTAATGACTTAGCCGCTAATTCTGCTTGTTTAGATACCGCATCAGCTCCCTTACTCAAACCCTCCGTGCCTTCGTAGTATGCTTTCATGGTAGCACGCTGGAGTCTTTCAGTCTGTCGGGGTCGCATAAACTTAGGCTTAATAGATTCCATTAAATCCATTGCCGCTATCATGAGCCGCCCTTTATAAGAGCTTATGTCTGTATCTAACGACGTACCCTTGCCCCTGGAGCGGTAGCCTTTACCAGAGAACTCGTCTTCAAAAGACTTCTGTCGCTCCTTAGCAGGGTTCTTGGCACCAGCGGCTCGTTCTGCATGGTATTTTTCTAACTCCGCCCTCTTTTTTATCCTGTTTTCCAGTGCCATTTCCTTAGCATCGTACCCTTTTTTAGCCCGATTAAGGAGGCTTTCGAACATTTCTGTGTCACCTTGTTCGACTGCTTCCATTAGCTCTTCTTTAAGCTCACTGTCTAATGCTGCACTGTTTATTAAATCTTCGCAATCGGCCATGTTGTCTCCTTACATAGTACAGTCTGTTAGTTCATCCAATACTTTAGAACCCTCTTGTACTTGCTCCAGTTCTTTAGCTACTTCTTCCGTATGTTTTGCTATTATTGGGTCAGGCTCGACAGCTTTAAGCTCATCAACCAACATATCAAATTCATCCATTTCCCGCTCAGTAAGAGGACCAGTCTGTTCTTTCTTAGTCAGCTCGTCTAAACGAGATTGCTTCTGTAAGTTCTCCGCTGCTATAACTTCATCCACTATTTGCTCAGGCTCCGGTGCTCGTTGCCGACTACTTGCCGCCTCTTCCACTTCTCCATCCGTCTTTAACGCAGCCGGTTTGCCATCCTGAGCTTTCTGAGAAGTGACAACGTCGTCTATAAATTCTGTCACAGGCCTGTCTGGAGCCATTTCCTTAACACTGGTTATTAAATCTAAATCAGGTTTTACAGAAGAACCCACTCCCTCTTTATCTGCAACTGTTTGGAATTTCTGTATCCAGGAACTTTTTATCTGTTTAAAAGGAATGGTAGTAAGACCAGATATAACCCCTGCTCCTCCTACGCTCAACAGGCCGTTAACCAACATATCAGATTTCCCGTATTTAATACCCGCCTGCTCATGCTGGTCGGCTATAACAGGCTGAGAAATAAGCTGTGTTCCTAACTCGACTACTCCGGTTCGTAAGAAAGCCTGAGAAAAAGTAGCGGCGGTTCCAACACCGTATACCATCCCTGGCCAGTAGGCAGGACTGACCATAGGTGTCATTATTTGAGCTGACCAATACCCTATGTCCCCCATTACCCCCGACCGGTCACGGACTTCTTCATCTTCCATATGCTTCCGCTCATTCTCTGATTTAACATCGGCCCATAAATCTTCTACAATAGGATAACCGGATAACTGAGTCTCGGTATTAATATATTCAAGAGCTTCATCAATCCCCATTGTCATCATATTATTAAACGTTCCTTTATCTATCAAACCAGCTTCGACATCTTCATACATTTTAACTTTTAATTGTTTTTCAGCATCGGAGTCCACGGGTATCAGAGGAACATTTCCTTCCCTAAACACTTGAGCAGCAGACCTATAGGCGTTTTCCCAGAAGCCTGCTTTTTCTGTTGTATCTGGCGCATACGATGGTGCGCTCAGATCAAATTCATCTGCCATATTTCCTCCTTACTACCATTATTCAAAACTAATACCAGTTTCCATCATCTTCGTAGCGGCTCGTCTCCCTGACTCTAATCTCTGTAAAGAACCTTGAACGTTTTTCTGAGTTCGCTGTTTTCTTTTATCAGCGGTCCTCTGATCAATAGCGGTTTGAGTCTGCCGTTCAGACAGTTCAGTACCTTCTCCAAACTCTTTTACTGCTTTACGAGTAAAGTATGTCTCTGGTACGCTGAAAATAAATTCTGAGTTATTAGCATACCGGACAATAGAAAACGGCTGACCGTCAGTGCCCATTCCGATAACCTTGTATCTGTTGAAAGATAAACTCTTTAACTTGAGATCGCCCGACACTATGTCTGTTAACAACTGATCATACGTTAAACCTTCTGCCAGAGGTTGAGCATCCTTATATGTGGAAGGGTGGATATTCTTAATCTTTCTTTTAAAAGTCTTAGTATTCTCTCCCCTTTCTGATGGTAGTATGCGCTGACTATTGAATACCACAGGATCGCCACCGAATACCGTTCTATAGGCTCGTTGGGCGTATTTGATTTTATGCTTACCGTCCATGTCCTGAGCTTGATAAGCATGAAATCGGTAGGCCGAGGTTAATGCGTCTATATAATCCTGCTGATTACCGTCTAAGGCAAAAGTCTCGCCCAATTCTCTCCGTAAGGAGGCGTTACGAGAAGTAGCATCTCGCCCGTCTAAGTCGTAATCTCCTCCTATCAACTGATTCCCTTCGATTATAGCTTCTGCTGCGGCTAATCCACTGGCTGTCCCCGAAGCTGCGTTAACTCCCGCTATTACGAGATACCCCGGAAGGCCTTTATCACCTAACCGATTAAATAAATCCCTGGCATTATTTTTACCTATGGATTCTACTACAGTAGTTACGGACTGTAATTGTTTACCAGGTTCAGCAGAAGTCACAGAATCAATATATTCAGCGGCCATGCTATTAGATAAATACCATCCTTTCTGATTCAAACTGGATTCTATATACTTATTAGCCGGACCCTTCTGTAGGAGAAACCGACCAAAGTCGCTACCAAAGAAGTCTTCCGGGGGTTCTACGTCTCCCCCTATTTTCCATTCTTCCGTCACTCCTGCAGGATCATCATTTAAATCTTTCCATGACTGTTCTGCCACCCCATTCAAATAGTCCCTCGCATCTTCTTTCTTAACATCACTAACATTCATAGAATCAATGGCCTTGTCAATAATAGCTGGCTTATCAGATATATGAGCTTTCTTAAGACCGGGAATTTCCGGCTGCATCGTCCGTGCTACCATAAGGTCTCGGTACCTTTTCGGATCATTTTCTTTAGCCCACGCCTCCTGCTCCTCTTGTGTCTCTGTACTTGGAACCACTCCTTTTTTCATTTGCTCTACGTTAAGGTCAATATCCTCTCTCATAATAGGATCATTCTGTGTAAGAGTGGCATCTTCTGAACTCTGGATTTCATTTAAAGCAGTCTTTAGCTTATTCCGAGACGCTACTAATTTATCTTGTATGTGTGATGTTATTGAGGGATCGTCATTTGTGATACCCTCTATCCAAGACTCCAATTCTACCTTGTCCCCTCCCACAGCAACCGCTTCAATCTGGTTAAGCTGGTGAGTCCGAGTAACTTCATTAGTCAGTTCAGCCTTGTGCTCGGTGCTGAGCACCTTCGAAGACTGGATAAATTGTAGCGCTTCCAATGCGTTGCCCGTCGCCATAAAGTCGTTAACAGTATCCACGGCCTGAGTTACCGCATCCACCTTTTGTTGATTATTAGTTTTCTGGACAGAAGATACATAAGTAGTCATGGCTTTACGTGTTTCATCTGCTACCCAAATAGCTGCGGCATCTTTATCCTCTATGAGTTTAGCCCCTTCTTCGATATCATTTCGAGCGGCATGTAACTCCATTTCAGGACCAACCTCGTGCATAGCTACGGAGGTCGGTATTTCGAATGATTTTCCCATACTGGCTAAAACATCGGGAGGTATTTCATTGCTACTAATATGAGTCATACTACCATAACGCCGAGATCGGTTCGCCTGTTGTTGAAGAGTAAACTGGGAGGCTTTGTCCTGTTGTATCTTTAGCTGCGTGGTATTATACTTTTTCTGCGCTTCTGCCATATCTTTGGCAATCTTTGCGGATTGTGCGGCATCCGCTTTACGTTTAGCCGCTGCATCAGCTTTCTTTAAATCGCCGATCCGCTTATCGTATGCGTCCCTCTCTTTTTGAGAAGCCAGCGCCTCTCGGTCTTCCTGCTCTTTTATTCCTGTGATAACTTCCCCTACTTGGATAACGGAATCTAACATGGCCATCCGAGTATTAGCTGTAGAAACAGGTAGCATCACATCCTGCTCAGCGAGCTTACGTACAGGCAGGTTCGTATGTCTTGGTAGTCTCATAGTTAGACTCCTTTTAATTAAGTGGTTGCGGGAGGGCTTTGAAAACTCTGATAGGCCTGTCCTCCGTACTGAGCCACATTGCCCATCGATCCCCAGAATCCTGACATAGCTTGATTCTGGGCTCCTACCCCTGCGGCTTTGGCTGCATTAGCCTCGGAAGCCCCCACAACAGACATCCAATCTAACTCGTCCCTGCCTGACTTTTCTAAAGCAGCCATATAGATATCAGTAGTCCCTCCTCCTACGCCGGAAGCGGCTGCACGAGCACGAGCTAAGGACTCTGTGTACTTCTGTTCCTTAGCCGTCTTACGTTTAAGCTCCTCCGTCGCCTGCTGTGAAGCTGCCGCATTTTGTGCCGCTATCTTCTTAGCGTCTTTACCGGCTTTATACTGCTGAATCGCTCCTGCTGCTGAAATAAATAACCCTGCTACTGCTACTGCTACTGGTGCCATGGTACGCCTCCTTATAATCTTAAGTGATCGGTGCCGAGCACTTTAGGAAAATAGGCGTATCCTACCATATCCTGGTGCTCTTCCCCGGCATTTTTCATTACGTATTCTTTTACAAACCCTAATCTCTCAATCCACATCCTATACATATCGTTATCATCTCTGACCAGAGTATATACTTTAGTCAGTTGGTCTCGTATTGAATAGAATTCCAGAGCACCTAAAACAGCTTTAGAAAAAGCTTTAGGACATTCCCTTACTCTGTCATTAACCACCATGTTTACTCCTGCTACATGGTCGTTGTGTCGGGTCATAGACATGATTGCGATAACCCTCCCTTCGAGAGTTATAGTCTCCGATGCTGTGGCCGCAAACCCTGCTTCCAGAGCCTGGATATCGAAAGCTTCTCTCCACGGAGCACCCTCCGACACGTCTCCTTTATGATAAGGCCGAACCTCTACTGCTCCGTGTATTTCTATAGTATCTTCAGTACCCATTATAACGCCTCCTGATCTGACTCTCCATAAATCCCCACTACTATAGTTTTTAAGGGTAGGTCTTGCTCAATAGTTATTACAGGATCTTCCGCCCACCCCAAGTTAACTATCTTAACATTCTCTGTAATGGCCGGCTCTATCACATTCATAGTAGAACTTCCTCCCCTCTCTGGAGGTCGTCTGCCATTAATAATAGGCTTCCAGGAATCCAGAATACGAGCATATAGCTTAACCCACCTTTTTGTAGCAGGTAAAGCACTCCCTTTCATAAAACCTCCCATGGACATACCGTCATCCCTTGGTAGAGTTACCATCTTAGATGATATCTGCAAGCCTATGTACACGTCGTAAGCGGCATAGTCTAAAACAAAAGTCCCGTCCAACTCTGGAGTCACGTTTTTATGAACGGCCCCATTAGCTAATACCTGACAATCCATACCCCCTAAGTGAGGGGATGAAAAAGTATCGGTAGGATCATCGACGTCTCTCAAGAAATGCTGATAGCTATCGAGTTTTATATTATCCGTGTCCCCAGTAATACGCTCTAATGATAACATGGGACCTTCTTCATCTCGATCAACTAAAGCCCATATCTCGTCCCGGCCTGCATAAGATAACACACATGTACTCATTACTTTTCCCTTGGTAGTCCGATTAAAAAACCCACCATTCTGGGATTGAGGTTCAAAAGAACACCCTATAATTTGATTTTGTAGAGTACGCCCTACTATTAAACTATGGGGATTAGCGGCATAGTGAATTTGTGCCAGTTGATTATCCTTGGTTATGTGCTCACTTGCAAACGTGACATCCTTAGTAGCCCAGGCTTCTTTAGTCCATTCATACCCCATTGATCGGAGCTTTCTACCGTCAGAGGAAACAAATAAAATTTCGTTTCCAACCTCGATCGCCTGCATCTGAATAGATCCGTGAGTACTCTGAATAGTAGACTTAATATCTCCTGGCATTATCACTCCTTCAGAAGAAGTAATGATATGCTCAGAATTTTCAGTCCCTATAACTAAATTCTTGGCCCCGGCTATCCATCTAATAGCCCCCCTGCGCTCAATGAAATGCTCGATAGCATCGTCGGGGTTGTCTCCCAAAGTAAAATGTAAGTAGGAATCGAGTGTAGCAGCCGAACGAGGACGTGAAGCCCAAAAAGTTTCAGGACTATCGGGAGGTCCTCCTAAATACAAACGACCCTCGAAAAATTCCAGAGCTACGGGATAGTTACGATCCGTCCATACTGCGGGAGGATCGGTAAAAGCAGCTGCCCCGAAAGTCCAATTCTTAGTCACCCTGTCATAGGATATTATTTGCATAGGAACATGTAGAGAAGTCATATATAAATCAGTCGTTCCAGGAGCCATCTTAGTCTGAATTTCCGCTATCTCAGAAGCACTGGCCCAAGGAGACGGGAAAACAACGGTTTCAGGAGTAGTAGAGGTATTAAGACAGACAATTTTATCGAGTACCTTAGCCTCTGAACCACCAGTACAAACACACTGTAGCCACATAGTAGTCTCCGAAGTCGTTATATCCGGTATAACGATAGTGCCTTCCCCGTAATGAGTTGTTGCTGGATACAAGTTATCTAACCCCTCAGCTGTGCCTATAGATACTACCATGGGGCCGGTGCCGCTAACAATTTGAATCTCGAATGAATGAGGTTCGCTAATAACGGTAGTTATTTCTTGGGTTATCCCCGCATTATGACTCGCCGGATTCCCTGGACTAAGAGAGCAGGCTCCTCCTATGAATATTACTTGAGCTGCTCCTACATTTATTATAGTCCAGCCTACTCCCCCATCTAAGAAATCGCCATTAACCGTTAAATCCAGTTTACTTACAAACCCGTTTTGGTCGTTAACATATACGGAGTCCGTAGTAACAGTAACAATGAAACCAGAAAACACCGCCACATAAAGAGGAAATACCCTGCCAAAATTGCCCATCATATCTTCTACATACTCAAATCCGTAAGAAGTTTCCACCGGACCCTGGAGATGGATAAAGAAGTTAACCAACTCTCTCAATCCGTATGCTCTGGCCTCTAAATCAAACCGCATCTCGGTCAAAGGAGATACTTCTCCTGCTATAAATGCGTGCTGTATGGGATGAAGTTTGGCCATTAGTAACCTCCGATATGTCTGAATCTTGCTTTCTGCATAGTATTAGCTGTTACTTTCTGAGGCAGACTTTGTACTCCGTCTGATCCTCCTGCTTGATCAATCAGCATCTCCACTTTTCCCCTCAACATTTTCTCCTGTGTTTTAGATGCCGTTAAGGGAACACAGATATCAGCGGCTAACTGTGAGGCCGCTAAATGGATAAACTTAGAAGTATATTTATTAGGATCAGTGGCATACTCAGTGTACTTAATAAACAGTACTTTATCATTTGCCAGAAGCTCATGTCTCTCTTTTTCCCAAGTAACAGTGTCTCTGTAGGTACCTGTAACAGACACAAATCGAACCACCAAACAATTTGGAGGAAGAGCAAACCGAGTACTGTAGTCGGTACCGATCACTTCACCTACTAAAGGAACCAAACGAGCTCTCCCTCTCGCGAAAGTCCAATCCACCGCTTCTAAGGTAGCTTTAATAGAAGTTTCGTAATTAGCTTGGCAAAGGTCTGCCTCGGTAGTGTCGTCATCCATACTCATTATAAGGTTTCCGCCCAACCACCCTAAAGCTATATTACATATATCTGTATCTTTCATAATGTTTCTCCTTATGGTAGTCTACCAGTTACGCGGTGTATCAACTACGATTATTGACTTAATGATCATGGGGCGCAAGTTCCCCCAAGCCATACTGAAATAAGCCACTGGGTCGAAGGACCCATCGAAGTCTAATATATCAGATGTCCATACATCCACTCCATCAGTTACCGCTATCTGCATTTTGCCTGACCCTTCCGTTGAATGAGTACCCCATGCTATTTTTATCCGGTAGCCCTTGTTTACTACCCAAGGAACCGAAGCAAAAACCGCCGTTACGCCGTCATAGACACGAAGTGCCCCCGAAGAATTGGTATAACACAGCCCAGACAACCCCTCCCCAAGTACATCTAATATACTTATATTCTCCGTAGCCAGAAGGTCACTGGGAATATACGGTATCCAGTCCATTACAATTCCACCTTGACCGGTGCCAAGCGTATACTCTTGGACCTCTAATGTAAAGGTAAAGATGTTGTCTACGTCGACGGGGGACCGGGCCATAGAAAGGTTCACCGCATCCGCTTCAAAGATGACAATTTCTGACCCCCCATAAAGTGGCCACTCTGAGGCTATGCCGTCTACTATTTTAGGATAGCCGCTGATATTACTTATCTCAGTATAGCTCAACTTATAAGTTTTACCGATCTCCAGTACCCCGTCCCATGTTGCCACTGCATAAGCCCCATCCGGTTCGTTAAATACTACTTCACCGGCAACGAAAGATACTGCTCCAGACGAAGTATCAAACGTGCCGGGGGTCACATTAACACCCAACTCCTGCCTTAATACATCAAACAACTTTGGCACGTTTAAGAAGTCCCACATATAGCCAATACCAGTGTTGGAGAAGTTATCTGGTACAGTAACTGGTACGGGAACCACCTCTTTAACAGAGACATTATCAACAGACCCTATAAAATCGAGATCGCCGTTTAAATTAATATTCCCTGACCCAGTTGTTGCCGTTCCCTGATATACATAATCTCCTATAGCACCCACATAGTCTGTTACAAAATCCCCTGAAGCGAATCTAACTAATCCCGCAGTTCGAGCCGTCACAGTAAAACGCACTTCATAGGTACTGCCCAGAGTTAAACCCGGCTGACTCAGAGACGTTCCCGATACTTGGGTTCCATCACAATGAGCTTCTCCTCCAGATATCGTCCAACCCGGTCCTTTATTCCAAACAGTATCAGTAGCAAAATCTCCATTAAGTACCAACTCTATGTCTAAGGGCATCAAGGTATTCGTCGGCATGTAAGGCATGCGATACGGAGTTTCAGTAAGCTGAGGATGCCGCATTAATACAGAAGATAGTCCTCCTTCCAAACTACGCACCCATACTCCTGGCCGGGACTCAGTTTTTAAAAAGCCAGTTAAAATGTACGTCTTCCATTCTGAAGTCAAGTTACAAATAACCTCAAGAGTAGGAGACAGCTGGCCACTGGAGTCGGCTAACCTAACCGTACCCTCCCCTGTATCCGATCTTAATTCAACCGATAGCATCACTGTAGTGTTAATAAGTAGGGGGTCTGGAGTTACACTATACACTCCTATCTCTGTAGCCGGGTCATCAAAATCTATTCGCCAAATACTTTCTCCTTCATCAGCAATAGTAACTCCGGCCTGCTTAGTCCAAGCTGCATTGCTTATATCCTCCGACCACGGAACCAGGTTTGTATAACTACCATAAGTTAACAACCCCTGAGGGCCGATTGTGGGTTCCCCCGCGCCTGCCAGTTCGCCACTGTTCATATCCTTGGGTCTACCCGCCAGCAAAGCAGCTAAGGCAGTAGCATCCATTGGCTGTCCTGTTATGACATCCGTGGGCGGAGATTTGGTAAAGTCTACCTTAAAGACAGTGCCTGCAACCCCACCATCAATACAGAAAAATTGGTACAGCATATCATTAACTGTACCTTCATAACCCAGCCCGGTTAAAAATTCATACCAACAATCATTCAGGTGGTCGGCGCCGACCCCCTGAGCAATAAAGAACTCTTTAGCCGCATCATTAAGAGTGCCACTAACGGCGCCATTAGCTTGATAATAGGCCAGTAACTGATCGTTATACTGACCCCCACCCTCTAATGCTGCTATACAATCATTTATCTGATTCATGTCTTAATCCTCCTTATACCGGAAAGCCGCTCTTAAGCTCTCGAAGATAGTCCCTCAACATAGCAAAGGCACTCTCGTGCATATTAGTCGCACCTTCTCCAAACAAGTTAATTCCGATACCTATCGCAATCATAGTGGAATTAATGCCGGATACGTTGTTCCAGGAGGTAAGTCGAAACGCCTCCACCAGTCGATCAATAGGAGCGGCGCTATACAGCGGGCCAAAATCCGGCTGCGAAGTTATGGGATTCAATAAATCCCTGTCCCTAATTCCATTCCAAAGCCACCGTAAACCTTCCAAGACTTCGAGCTTCCGATGCATTGCTACATCGTCCCCCATATAGATAACACAGTTATCTGGGGCTGCTGGTAGTACATCCCCCACAGCCTGAGAAGCTACACATGATAGCTTATCCGCCTGCCTGTCTGGAGTTACTGCAATTATAATTTGTTTTGCCATTTTATTTCTCCTCTGTTTTAAGGTGTACTACCATAAGGTGTCGGCGCCGACTACTTACAACTCCAATGAAGGAGACGAGTCAGACATAACCTTCGCGGCAGTCTCTACCAGGATATCTGCTTTCTTTTTGTTTTCTATCCTCTGTTGTCTCGCTTTCTCCTCTATAGCCTTGCGTTTCTTTTCTGCTGCGGTCCATGCTTTGGGGTTCAGCCGTTCAAGGACAGCGACACTGGTGTGTAATCTGCGGGCGATCTTTTTTAAAGGTACTTCCGCTTTAAGCCATTTATGGTATTTCGCGATATCCATTACATTCAATCCTTCTTTCATACTTTTCTCCTTATGTCGGCCGATTTTAAGGGGTTTCCATCCTACAGTCATACGACCTCCGTAAATTGGAGGTAGCCGTTGCCGACTACCTCCAGGTTAATTAAAGAGTATCGGCCACGTGGATGTGGACGATTTCTTCGTCAATGATTCGGGAACATCCAGCGGTGAACTGGCTGAATATCTGAATCATGTAGGACAAGTCCGCTCTCTCTCCTACTCTGGTGAATATATCCTGATTAATAACCAGGCTCAGAGCTTTAGAAGTGAACGCAAGACAGGACAATTCGCCTACAGCTGGAATCAACAGGCGGTTAGTCATAATCCAGGTGAACCCCATCCAGTTGGGGACGATACCGTAAGCACTCAGTTTCTGGAGCGCCTGTGTGCTAACATAATCAGCACTGGTCTGCTCTGTTAACTGCAAGAGCTTACGAACCTGGGTAGGCCCGACAAGACAAATTTTGGGAATGTCCATGTCGATTTCATTGGAGAGGAATTTCTCCTGAACAGCTGTCATCATATCGAAACTGATGGGCGACAAGCCGTCCCCGACTACCTGCCCTGCAGGGAAAACGACGGGAGTTCCGTCTCCGTCCAAGGCGTCTCCGGTAGCTGCTTCGATGATAAGATCATCGTACTGGCGAGCCATGGCCATAGCCTGATTAGTGGTATAAGCCGATTCCGGATCAGCTAACATCTGAACCTTATCCTCGTGCTCGATAGTCAGGGCATGGGTGAACGTACGGGGCGTGGTAACACGTCTGTCCCATACGTCATCAATAAGATCAGTCGGATGACGCTGAGCGGTTTTCTCGATAGCGTCTGTAGCAGCCAGTCTCTCATGGTTAAATGCTTCTCCCGTACCTGCTTCCTCGGAAACGTACGGGCGGATTTTAGCAAAAGTCTGCTGTGCCAGCTGAATAACATTGGCTTTATAAGCCTCGATAAACGCGCTGTCTACACTGTAATTTGTGTATGCCATTTGTTTTTTCTCCTCTTAGAGGGTTAATAAATAATGAAACGTCTCAATGGCTACCCCCTAAGAAGAGGACCGGATACTACTATGGTACTGTGGGGACCCGGCCGGCTATCCCCCTGCTGATTTCAATTTATATAAGTCGGTCATTCGTTTAACTGCGTCATTATGACCGGGTAAGGATTTGTCCCAGTAAGGGTGTTGTTTGTTATTCTTAATCTCATTGATTTTGGTAGAAGCTTCGTCTGGGGTCATTGATACATTTTTATCGTTTTTATCATCACTAAGATTCTTCCCTTCACCTTTGAAACGAGAGGCAATCTCAAACAACCATTTATAGTCCTGAGGCGCTCCCCGCCCTTCTTTGAGTGCGTTATACAGCCCTTCTGGGGCATCCGTCAACTTTGCTATGTTAGTCGCTAACGACATTCTGCGATTATAGTCTTCTCCCCATTCTTTTTTAAGTTCTTTATGGGCCGCTATATTCTCCTCCGCCGCTTTGTGACCCGCCTGTACATTAGCGGTTGTAACAGCTGTAACAATCTGGTCAAACTGACTACCATTAAGTCCGACCTTGTGAGCTATATTCCGAAATTCCTCCGCCTGAGTCATGTCGATAGCATCATCATAGCCTTCGACTTTCACTTCTGGTATAGCATACCCATCCGGCTTATCCGGTCGACCCAAACTACCATAAAGGGCGCTTCTGGCATCGTCGTCCTCCAAATCTGGTTTGGGCATTAAGCCCGGGACTTGCTTAGTAAGTTTTCCATGAAACGTGTCCCAATCTTCTTTTCCCGCATCTTCGCCAGGTATCGTGATTGATCTGCCAAGGCGGCTTCTCTGGTTCGACATTTGATCCCAGAATTTCTCAGATGAATCGCTGTTCTTGACTTCATCCCATCCTTGCACTGTTTCAGGCATAGTTTTTGCCCAGTCGGGAACTCCAGTATCTCCGCCATCGCCTCCTCCTTTGTCGCCATCGCCGCCTTCCGCGTTGATGAGACCCATTTTAATCTTCTTTAACAGGCTGTCTCTCCAATAAAACATTAATTAACCCTCCGTATAATCACTATTGTTAATATCCACATCGTCCAGGTGCTCGTTACCGACTACTTTAGCGGCATTGGCCCCCGCAACAAGAACCAAAGCCAAGGAACGCTGTCCTTCTTTGAAACTCATAACGTGTGGATCGACGTCAAAACTGGTCCGGTTCACGAACTTACGATTAAGTAGTTCGCGAACTTCTCCGCCTATCGGAGAATGGAACATCCTGACTATTAAATCCATTTCAGTATTTGTTAATTCTATAAACATCAGGTTTCTGGCCCTCCTTCTTCTCCAGTAGCTTGTATCGCTTGAGCGCCTTCACCCACCGCTTTCATAGCCTCTCCGCCCTGTTGCGCCATCATTATCTGCTGTTGCTGTTGCATAGCAGCCATTCGAGACTTCCGAGTTTGTTCTACAGTGACCCGGCTATTCCATATCCGGGCAGGTGCTCCGACTACGTCCCCTAATTCGCGGAGAGCTTCATCCGCATTGATGTTGTCCGTTATGCCGGGATACTGTTCCGCCATACCAGCCGCCGTACCCAACGTTCGTTCAATCGCCTGAGCATCATCAAACCTCTGGGATTTAGCCAGTGGGCCCAGATAATCTATATTTAGCTCCCACCCATTCTGCACCACAACCTGGGGCACGGGAGGGAGGATACGATTCCGATATAGAATTTTAAAGGTGCGGCTCAGTAGCTTATCTAAGAAGTCAGACTGTAACCGTCCATAAGTTGGACCTAATAAACGCTGCATGAGCTGGATACGAGCATGAACCTCAGTAGCCGTCATAGCCGGGGATTCTTTCAACTGAAGCTGGTCCATAAAATACGCTCTTTCTATGGCCTGTTGTAAATCTGCTTTAGAAATAGCCGACACATCAAACCGAGCCTTGGATTCGAAAGTCTGCATAGACTTCATATCACTGACTATAGTCACTCCGGCGGCAGATAAATCGATATTTCCGAATATACCTCGCTTAGTAGTCATTATAGCAGGATCAATAGCTTTTTCACCCGCACTGAATACTAAATCAACTAACTGATTCAAAGAAAGGGTGTCGTAAATAGCAGTCATAGAAGGAGACCAGCCCCAAATAGAACCAGTGGCCTTACGCCAGCGAGGTATGTATACAGGAAGTTCATAGTTCCCCCTTCGGTACCCAAATCCGTCAAATCGTTTTTAAGAAAATACTTTTCTCCGAAAGGCCGCGCATCAGGCTCAAGGATACTGAAAGTATCTACATTTTCAAAAGCCCCGCCTCGCCTTTTATAGACACAATATATAATTTCGTGTCTTCTTTGGCTCCGGTTCCCGGATATAGCCTCGTCATGTATGTTCATAGGAATGCCTTTATCTCCGAATTTCTCCAGTATCTGTTCCGACGTCCAATAGAAATTCCGATAAAAGTTTATGGCGTTACCCATATGATCTTGATCAAAATACCACTCGTCAATAGGTAATGTTGCAAAAGCCATTCCTTCCAAACTACCATCAGGGCGGGATACCTCCTCCTGGGCTAACGCTCCTATCCCAAATGAAGTTAAATCCAAGTAAAGTTCATTGGCTTCTAACCCAAAATTAGAGGAATTTAGATAAGTATAGGTAATACGATTACAATCCTCCAGCCATTTTAGTACATCTACGTAATTCATTGCTTCCGGTTCTTTAAATACATAATGAAACCACTGAATAGCTGAATTAGTCAAACTACCATCAAGGCTGGCAGCTAAATTCTGGTTGGCAAAGATAGCTGTACTATCGTACAGCTCTCGTAGACGCCAGTCCACGCTCATTTCACTGTCTTTACTATGGAAAAACATAGTCCTGTAAGGGCTGATGAACTGTTCTACTAACTTCCACATCCCTTCCAGGTTGGCTCGTTCTCCCGCCCGCTGAGCTACTCTCTGTCTGATCTTTACATTATCCATATCTTCTCCTTTAGTAGTCGTTGCCGACTGCCTAAGCTCGTCGCCTTATTACTTGTGGGCGATATATTCCATTTTCCTGAGTATATATACCACTCACTGGAATTCGACCACTTGGGTGACGGAATCTGTCCAGAGAAATGACGTTCGATTTACCAACACACCTGATTACCTGTGGAGGGGCGTTACGGAAAGCGGTAAAATCCGCAATCGTATCTATCATCACCGACATATAACGAAAAGCATCCGAACCGTGGTTGGCCCAGGACTTGGCTGGTCCTTCACTATAGACTTCTGCCTTCTTATCATACGTTTTATGGTAGTGTTTCAACGCTTTGACCCCATCCTCACAGTGCATTTGATCAAACCAGCACCGTGGTAGAACTTGACGTACCGCTTCCACTCCGTCTGCTATAGGAAGCTTGGGCACTACTACAAAATCAATCCCATGCTCCGATGCAGTATCCCACCGGCTGACTTTAGTAGACATCTCCTCAACGGCTATGTCATGAGGAGCGAAATGGTCGCCATATATGTACGGTTTAGCTAAAACCTGCTTGATATGGTAAATTAAGGACTTTTCTACTTGCTCATAATAGTCGATCAGGCGAATCTGCTGATCTATTACTTGAACAAACCAAATGGCGCAGGCGTCCTTCTTACCTAAGTCCCAGAACGTGTAAACCGGGTATCGTGAGTCCCACGGAACCCGTGTAAAACGTTTCTCTTGGCGCAGCATTTCCATTTCTGTAGAATAATACGTACCGACGTTGCCAGCCAGGAAAGATGTGTAATATTCCTGGAGTATGAGCGCTTCCGGCATACCCGATTGCCTATCTTCCTCAATCGCTTCAAGGGAAGGAAAACCTGTATCATCCCGAGATAAATGTTGAAGATACCACGCACTCGATGGATCATTAGCGAGATCGTACAACTCGTAAAACTCATTAGCCTGCCCCCTTGGTGTTCCGTTAAATAGTGACCAGCCCCCATTTTCGGCCAATACCGGCCTCAGATAATCCCAGGCTCCGCGTTTATGGAGGCTAAATTCTGTAAACACTATGCCAATTGGATTTGTACCAACGATACTGTCGATTTTATCAGACCCTAAAAGCTTGATCATACTACCATTAGGGAGTCGTTGACGCATCTCCTGTTTTTCGCGGCCTTTATTTCGCTGTCCTGCTATCAGCCAATCAGGGCAGTAATCAATAAACCGACGACCACCGCCATCGATGCCCTCCCATATGATCTGGCGGGCCTGATTATAATAAGGCGCTATATAATAATATAAACCTACTCGTTGCATAGCTTTGGCAACAATCAGGTTCCAACATGTCAGATCCTTACCATTACGCCTTGGCCACACCATCATGCCCCTCATAAAATCCGGTTGCATAACCGAGTTCCATAGAGGCGCTTGATAGTGTTTACGTGGCACAAAGCCGTCGGGTAAGGACCTACTCATTAGTTCATATCCTCCGTATCTGGTATTTCGATTGTAGTGTAGTCGTTGCCGACTACTTGACCGGCACTCTCACCGATAAGGACCGCATTAGGCGCGATATAATGATCGTCACCTGGCTGCGGTACTGGAAATTGGTTTACTACCATAATCCGACCGCTGGACCCGAATAAGCCGCCTTCTGCCCCTTTAGCATTCTTGGCATCGGCTTGTTTCATTATGGCAGGTTTGATGATAGCCAGTGTGTCTGCTATCATTTTTGCCTCTGTTGCTTCCGTGAAGTTTCCCGCTTTAGTCTTTAACCGCGATAAGAAGGTAGTCTCGATCTCAATGTACTTGGGAATCAGAGTATTCTGATGTCGAGCGTGCAGTAAAGTAGCTTTCTCGTTCAGCTTCTCTAATTCACTCTGCTCTGGCGGTGGGGCAGTCGGTGCAGACTGCCCATGCATACCGACCGCATGATCCGCATGATCCGCATGATCCGCATGATCAGACGATGGGGAAGTCCACTCACCATGCTCAATAGCAGATTCGAGGATGCCAGAAGTGACGTGGTGAGCATCGCATAGCTCCTTGACGCCCTTTCCGAGAACCTCATACTGTGTTTTGATTAACTCCCAATCAGTCATTTCATATCATCTCCTATTCTTCTATACTACCATAAGGGTTCGGCAGCGGCGGTAGAAGGTTTTTAGAGTCCTCATCTGTGGGATTAGAGAGTGCTCGTTGCCGACTACCGCCGTTACCGGCGGCGGCCACGGAGGCCATGTTCTTTCTTACTTTTTCTTATACTTATATTATACCATATTCCAATGCAAATGTCAAGTAATTGGACACTTTTTTTGGGAAATAATTGCCCATTACCGGGGCGCTGTAGTAGGAAATACGTGCCTACTATTCCATAATATATAATGATCGCAGCATTCCGGGGGGTGGCATCAATTATATACACGACAGCAAAAAGCACTTTTCATCCTGATTTATGCAGTTATATATACAATTATATAACCAGTCAACCAGTCAACCAGTCAACCAGTCAACCATACTACCATTAGTCGGTAACGACTACCTGTTAAATGGGCAGGTTATTGCCAATGGGCAGAGTAGCAGGTAAAGCTTTTCAAAATGTGTAAATGTGTCAGAAAGACCACTTTGCTAAGTATCTGTAATCATTAGATATTTTGAGTAATTATACACTAAAACACATAAACACATAAAGTCTATAAAAATATAGGTCCAGATTGTTAAATGTCTAAATTGCTATAGGGGTTTTACTCAGAGTGCTTGAAAACGTGTAAACGTGTTTTCTTCAATGATTTCAGGTACTTACAAATACACGTTTACACGTTTTACACATTGTGGTATACTACAATGTGGTGTTTTCGCCCTGGGAATCCCCTCTGACAGGTAGTCTGGCCCTATTCCACCTAAAGGTTTCAAACTATTTTGCCCATTGGCAACTATTTTGCCCATTGAAACATTGTATGGCATGTTTCTTGCTTGATAGTCGGCACAGACTACTGCCCCACATATCCTACATAAATGTAACAAACGGGCTGATTATGGTAGTTTGTCCAGTAATATCAGGTAGTTAGGGACGATTAGGGCAGTTATTTAGTTACAATTATGTAATAATATAGTGGAGGTAGTCTGTGCCGACTATCGGTAATGATATCGGATAGTTATGGTAGTTTGTCTGGTTTTGTGGAGTGTCAAAGGTAATATTATGGGACGATTTTATTACATTATTGTAATATTAGGGTAATATCGTCATTTCGCCGCTACGATATCGTAACGGTCAGTATGCATGGGCAGAATATCGCCAATATCGTCAATATCGCCGTTATTTTTATGGTAGTTTAAGTAGCTGATATCGTTACATATAACAATGTTATCATAAAATAAACATCATTTATTTTTACCGGGTGGCATGGCAATTGCTTTTATATATAAACGTGCGATCGATGTTTGACAATTTGTGAGTACCACCAAAGAGTATACGAGAATATACAGCCTTGATTATAACCTTTCATTAGGGTTACAAGGAAAACAAAATTATGTTTTTTGGTATCCTACTTTTATATAGGTATGGAATTACGGTTACAAGGTTGTAACCGTAAATAATTACGGTTACTTGTTGTAACCGTAAAATTCAATCGCTGCCATATTTTATGGTAGTATACATTATATATAAGGATATTAAATAAAATGACTGATACAAAAAACGACAAAAACGACAAAAACGACAAAGTAACAAAAGTTGAAATTGCAAAGTTTAAAAATGACACAAATTTGACACATGACGACTTGGTTGACATGCAAACATGGCTTAACACTACAAGGTATGACAATGGTTTAAAAAACCTTCAAAGTTTAATGGCTTTTAGCAATACTGTAAAGGCAGCGATTGAAACAAAAGGCAATAGAAAATTCAAACCCTTACTCAATACGCTGTTAAATTGCGACTATGACACATGTTTTAGCAAACCAGACCAGGCAGCTATTACCAAGATATCAGAATCAAGTCATAAAGACATGGCAAGATGGTATCAAGACACAATGCAGACATGTGTTAGTCCCCGCACAATATGGACAAAATTTGAGGATAAACAACCGGAAGAGAAAACCGATTTTGAAAAATTAAAAGCCATGCTTGAAAGTTTGAGCAAAAAGTCAGACAAAGCCCAAAAAGATAAAAAGGTGTCGGATTCTCAATGGTATGAATTGAGAGAATTAATGATACCCATAGCAGGTACTATCAGAGAAAATTGCCCAATTTCAATCATGGAAGCTGAAAGTCTGGCAGCGGAAAAAATGGAAACGGAAACAACCGAATAAAACAGTTTAACTATAAAAGTAGGGTATCAAAAAACATAATACACAATTAAAAGGTAGTCTTTACCGACTACCTTTTTTATTTTTTCTTTTTTGCTATCATACTACCATATAAAGGACGTGATTACTGCCGTTACTTTATGGTAGTATGACAGTAAAAAATAAATTACGGTTACAAGGTGTAACCGTAAATATATATAAAGGAGGTTATCATATGTATAAGATTTACAGATCAGATGGCGACTTAATTTTTAGAACTGACAGTTTTGAAGTTGCTAAAAGAATAGTTCAACGGTCAACACAAGGGCTGTATTTTGAATGGATTGATTAAAAGGAGACAAAATGAAGGAATTTTTTAAATGTACGGGTGTTATTGCCGGGATATTTACGACCGGGCTTGCAATATCATTCCTGTGTATGTTTGGCTTTAATCTGACACCAAGAGAATCGGGCGCTGTAGCTACTGGAGTTATAGTGCTCATAGTATATATATGGGCGGATAAACAAGATAAGGAGTAATAAAATGAGTAGTTTAAATGGGGTAGCGTTAAATCCGGCGTATGGTAGAAAATATCAAACTGCCAAAGCTGTGGCCAAAGATTTCGAGGATGGTAAAGATTTCAGGATTGATGCTTTATTCAATAAGGAGGATAATCGTTTATGCAGTATCCGGGATTTTAGTATAGAGGATCGGGTAAAATTACGGTATGTGAATAAATACGGCTATACTCAATACAAGAATCATGTGGTGAAATAAAATGGAATTTATAATTGATACTATAAATGAAACAGGGGAATTTTACCTGATTATAGGCGGGATAGCATTAATGGTGCTATGGACTATGTGGAAAAACAGGTAGTCATCACAGACTACCATAACCAAGGGCTTGAGCGGCTTTGCTGCCGTTGAAGCCTTTCATTATGGCAGTATGGACGGTCGAGATGCATGGGCACTTTTTCTTGATAATAATTGCCCATTAGCTTGACTTTTGTGTTAGAATATGGTATAATATAGGTAGATAAAATGAAAAAAGAACAGTGTTTCGGTAGTCATCACAGACTACCAAAAGGTAAAACGAAAGTTTGCCTGAACCCGGCTCCTATGGTGGGTGCCGGTAGTAGGGCAAACCTTAAACGGGCAGACGAAAGATGGATAGAGCATCCCACCATGAATAGGAGCATTTTTAGTTATGGACTCAAGCAACAAGTTATATATAAAGGAACGCCCGCACATGAGGGACGCAGGCGGTGGACAACACGGAGGGCGATTACAGTTACATGGTGTAACCGTAATCGACACAATTTACTCGGTAGTCGGCAACGACTGCCACATTTTAGCTGCCATACTTTATGGTAGTATACTTTAAAAGGAGGCAATATGCCTACATTAAAACTTAAGAACATCCTTGACAATCCCAATCGTGATCGTGTACGGTTTCCAACTCAGGACACTAAAAAAGCAGAGATCAGAGAATCTATTGAACAGACTGATTTCTGGGACAATCTGCTTGTAAGGTGCAGGAATAACGAACTGCCTGACGGTACTACCATTAAAGATGCCAAACATCTTGCTGAATTGCTGGATACCGGCGTTTTGGATACAAGTAAAGCGCAGTTTGAGCTTGCTTATGGTCATCACAGGATTGACGTATTGAGAGAAATGAATTGGGACACAATGGACGTTCCCATCAAATTCATATCTGATGAAAAAATGATCCGGATCATGGCCAATGAGAATAAAGAAGGTTGGGGTGGTGGTATTCACTCCATTCTTGAAACTGTAAGACAGGTTCATGGACAGCTTGAAAAACAGCTTGCTGATTTCTCCGGTTTCAATGACTATATAGATGAACTGGGTGATAATGCTATCTTTACCAAAAAACAGTTCAAAGATGCCAAAACCCAGGGTATCGGATACAGAACTATCCAGGCATTTCTTGGTGAATCTTGGAGTCAGGCCAGTGTTCGTATCCCCATGACTGTGCTTAACGCTGTGAGTAAAAAATATTTTACTCAGGAACAGGTCATGGATGTACCGTCTCTTGGCTTACTGGATGCGCTTACAGCATGTGCTGTTGCCATGTATGAGGGCGGCAAAGTCAAGGAAAAAGTCGAAGTCCCCAAAAAGGACAAAGACGGAGCCATAGTCAAAAAAGATGGTGAAACGGTCATGGTTAAAGAAGATCGGTTTGTCACTCAACCTGGACCGAACTGGCCCATGTATTACAAAGATAAGTTTATTTCCAATCTGATTACTCAATGTCTGCCGACCGCAGTAAAAGATAATGATCGGGGTGATGAAGGGGCGGAATATCTGTCAGAGATTACTCTGACTCAAGCTGCTCTTAAT
>Ga0164311_10000075_pt1 | contig 34905 bp, 28 predicted proteins | sample GuaBasSedimGuay2_FD_121796 | JGI IMG/M metagenome (GOLD analysis project Ga0164311, IMG submission 121796) | Subseafloor sediment microbial communities from Guaymas Basin, Gulf of California, Mexico - Guay2, Core 4569-9, 9-12 cm | ecosystem: Environmental > Aquatic > Marine > Hydrothermal vents... | reverse complement strand
TTGGAACAGGAGATGGTGAGGTCAAGCTTCTCGTCAATGAGGAGGGTTCCTTCACATATGATGCATCAGCGTACACTGACATCAAGGTAAGTGGACCGGCAAAAGTTGGCGCCGGTGACATAGACCATGATGGCAGAGTAGAGCTTGTAGTTGGAGACTCAGGTGGCAATGTATACCTCTACGACTCAGAGCTTACAAAGCTCTTCCAGGTAAGTGGACAAGCGTCACCATGTGTAGCAGATGTTAACAACGATGGGAAAATGGAGATAATAGTTGGAGATGGAAGTGGAAGAGTATACTGTTACGAGGAGAAGAGAGGTTCATGGGTTAAAGAGGATCTCAGTGACCAGTTTACGGTGGTTTCACTTGATGCAGAAGCTTCTCCAACAATGGGCGACATAGACAATGATGGAGACCTTGACCTAATAGTTGGAGATGGTGATGGAGATATACGCGTCTACATAAATGGAGGAGAAGCAGATTATCCAAACTTCTCACTTGGAATCCCACTCTACGTAATTTCAACACAGGACGTAAAGTACTGGGCAAACGCCATTCTAAAGGCATATGAGACTGATCCAAAGATAGTCGATGAGGTGGCATTCCAAGTTGCATGGACTCCACTCAGCTATGTAACAGATCCAACAATGAAGGGATACCTGCCAGACTTATTCATCGAAAATGCACTTGCATTATATGAAATAGATGCCCTTCTACCGTATGTCAACGTAACTGAAACCGCCGTATATTATGTAAGTGAAACCGGTGAAGTCAAGGAGATGCCACTTGAAATATACTACCACTATATAGTTGATCCAAACATTGCATTTAACACGCCTCCAGCGTTCGTAGATGGCCAGTTCTGGAGAAGATACTTCTTCTATGTATGGTACAATGACACCTACAAGGGAACAGAATATCATATACAGATCTATGACATGCTGAAGAACTGTACAAATCTCAGAGAAGCTGTTGAGGCAATTTCAAAGTGGGTAATGTTCGTGGTCAACTGGGACACACCATACTATAGGCCAGATGAACAAGTTATAAACATTTACAAGAACCATCAGGGATTCTGTGGTGAAATCGGCCGACTAGTGGTGGCAGCCGGTAGAGCAGCCATGATACCAACCAGAGTTGCATGTGACTGGGGAGAAGATCACGTATGGGATGAATTCTGGCTTGACGGTGCATGGCATCACTGGGACTGTTCAAGTGCAGGTCCAAGAAACTCCCATCCAATGGCATGGGGATCATATCACATAGACAGGCCATGGATGTATGAGAAGAACTGGCACAGAACTGTTTCAACGATATTCTGCCTTAGAGGAGACGGTGAATGGATTGAATCGAACAGATTCGTCTATAATGGACCATACACGAACGTCAGCAAAGTAAGGATACAGGTGACTGATAAGAGAGGAAAGGGCTTGGACGCTGTAACAGTATATGCTTACTCGTGGTGGCCGCAGGAGCACGGCTACGGAACCACGTTCCTATGCCTGATCAATACCACCGACATCTATGGAGTCTGTGACATGTATCTTGGAGAAAATGGATACACATTTAGACTGAGATCACCGATAAAAGCTGTAGATATAGGATCCGAGTCTCCAGGATATAGGATAGTCGAGTTCACCGAGTACCTTATAGCTGAGAAATTTGACTTTATAGCTCCAACCTTAAGCTTCATCGAGGCATATCAGAGCAGCGGCCCATTGCATTTAACAGTCGATTTCGAGGTTGTTGAAGCTTACCAGTATAGAACGCTCATAACTGGAGCTGACATCTACCTAGGAGACTATGGCCATAAGCCGCTACCAACAACGTATAGACATAGCGTCAATGGAAGGATCATAGATGTAGCCTTAACCACGCCAGATGCTTTCAAAGGTCATGGTTCGTCAGTTTCAGCTTATAAGGCTGTAAACGATGCCTCAAGTGGAAGAATAGAGGCTAACATTGATTCAAATAAGGATTATCTACTGCTTCTCTCAAATGAGGACTGCATTGGAACATATAAGCTTGTAAAGGTAACTATCAAGGGAGAACTCACAGAGAATATTTCTGTTTCATATGATGCCAGCTATAACATGACTGCAAACATTCTAACTATGATGGTTAACGCAGTTTCAGACATTTATGGAAACCTCGTTGAAAAAGCCAGTGTAAGCTACGTCCTAAAAGATGCTGAAAACATGAGCGCGATAGATTCCGGAGAACTGCCGGCAACGGATACGGGATGGTTCCTTGAAAAGAGCATCAAGCTCGAATACGATCACAAGTACATAGTAGAGTTCAAGATGACGTACATGGATGAAGAAATTGACATAGGCTCAGTAGAGTTCACAACTCCAAAGAAGCCAGCTCCGCCGCTGCAAATAGATGTCACAATGATTGGGATAGCGGTGGCAATCATAGTTGTAATAGCTGCAATAGCCTTCATAGCATTGAAGAAACGAAAATAAAACAGTTTTATTTCACAATCCCTTTCTTTTTTATAACTCAGATGGTTGCGAGATGATATTATGAAATTTACACTTGAGCTGGACATTCTATTCAACAAGGAACTTCCAGCTGAAGCCCATGAGAAAATAAGTGAATGGCTCAGGGAAGCTGGAGAAACAATCCTTTTAAAGGGATGCCCAAAGAATGCCATTGAAGAAGCCTGCAGAATAACCGAGTACAAGATCCTAAATGACAGGTTACACCTCAAGCTTGAAAGCGGTAGAAGAGTTAGAGCGCACGTGGGCTTAATGAGGTTATGGAAGTTCCTAGCCCCCAGAATTGGGAAAGAGTTTAAGGTTGGATTAAAGGATGTAAAGGTGAAGAAATTTCTAATAGAAGTTGAGCTTGACAGGAAACCTCTTAAGCCAGTTACGCTTCCATTCACTGAATATGTAAAATTCGAGAATGGAAAAGCTTATCTTAGTCTCAAAGACATTGACATGACAGCTTTCAAGAAAAATTATATAGACAAGCTTCTCACAAGGCTGAAGGAGAAGATAGCTGCCCAATATGTAACTGGAAAGGCTGCTCTCTCAAGAGTCGTGAGAGAAAGCCCTCCAAGACTTGAAAAATATAAGTTAAGAGATGATCCAACACCGCTTCTACTTGAAAAGAAGTGGATCAAGGAGTACCCGCTTGCCGGAGTATGGCTTATACTCCCACCATTTACAGCTCTCATACGTGCAATAGAGAGCCTTGTAATCGATAGAATAGCTAAGCCAATGAACTTCAAGGAAGTACTCTTTCCAAGACTCATTCCACTAGAGGTCGAGTATAGGAAGGGCCATATAGCCATCGCAAATGAAATATGGTGGGTTTGCAGGCCAAAGTCAAGGGATCCAGCATTCTTCGAGGATGTAGTAGACTATGCAATTATAACTGGAACAGTTCCACGTGAAAAGCTCATGGAGAAGCTTGAGCCACCATCCTGTGGGCTATCATATGCCCAGTGCGAGCCATTCTACCAGATCTTCTTCAAGGAGGTAGTTGACCTAGATGAGGAGCCTATCAAGTTCTTTGACAGATTCGGCCCAACTTGGAGATACGAGGCCGGAGGACTGAAGGGAATCGAGAGGCTGACAGAGTTCTATAGGATAGAGTTTGCATGGCTTTCATCGCCCGAAAAAGTCATTGAGATAAGAGACGAGATTCTAAAGAGAGCGGAGAAGATTCTCGACAAGATATTCGACGTTGAATACTATGTTGAAGCTACTACGCCAGTCTATTTAGAGCATGCCGGCATGGTTGAGGAAAAAGAGTCCAAGATGGAGTACGTGAAAACATACGACCTCGTAGTCAAACTACCATTCCAGACAAAGAGTAGGCCAGAAAAGATTCTTGAAATTGCAAGCTTCAACGTTCACGAGGACTTCTACGCTAAAAGATTCTACTTCAAAGAGAAGAGGAACAGGCCTGTATGGACAGGATGCGTTGGAATAGGCCCCAGCAGATGGGCATATATCTTCATAGTTAGATGGGGCCTAGACTTCGATGAATGGCCAAAGGAGATAAGAAAATATATTGGTGAAAAGCTTCCTAAGTCTCCGAAGCTTGTCACATGGTAACATGAAAACCACTAAACTGATCCCCTATAGTGGAGTAGATGAGATAGGCGGAGTAAAAATACTGGTGTCAACAGATGAAACCAGCATCTTCCTAGATTTTGGAAAGCCAATGTCGAGATGGAAAAAATATTATGATTTTCCATACCTGATGCCGAAAAGCATAAGCCAGCTAATAGCGTTCAACATCATCCCCGGAGAAGATGACAACCTAAGAGGCCTATACACTGTAAAGCACGATGTTGAAGACTATGGCATTGAAAAAGAGCCTGAAACATGTATTGAAGCAGTCTTCATCTCCCACATGCACCTAGATCACTTTGGACATGTTCCGCTTCTGAACAGAAAAATCAAAGTATATGCTGGGAGAGTAACTTATCTGCTATGTCAAGCCTATAAACTTCACTCACAGAAAATATCCGTTGAAAACGATTTAGACCACTTAGATACCAAGCATGAAAACTTTAAAGTTTTCAGATACGGTGACAAGATTAAAGTAGGCGATCTCGAGGTGACGCCAATTCCAGTTGACCACAGTATTCCAGGGGCATATGCATTTCTCATAGACACTGGAGAGCATAGAATAGTGTACACAGGGGACATAAGATGGCATGGGCCAGCAAACTTTCTAACGACAAACTTCGTGAAGAAGGCCTCTGAGTTCGAGCCGGATCTCATGCTATGTGATGCGACTAGATTTGACAAAGCTGACCTGAACACTGAGGAGGATGTGCGAAGACGCATGCTAACTGTGGCTAGGGAATGCAGGGGAGTGCTTGTCACAAGCCTGTCACCAGTAGACATTGACAGAGTCAATACTGTATGTAAAATCGCAGATGAGGCTGGCAGAACAGTTGTAATGGACATGTCAATGGCATCCAAGATAGCTAGACTACATGGGCTTGGAATAAGAAACTATCCCAACCTATCAAGAATCTTTGTCTTGAAACCATCCAAGCTCTACAGGAGGTGGCAGAAACTATTCATGAAACATCTCACGGGAGAGGAGATTACTGCTAGAAATGGCCTCGAGGAGGCTGAGGAGAAGCTGGGTAAATTGTTTGCCGGGGCAATCGAAATAGATGAGATAGCTGAGAAACCGCATGAATTCGCTCTAGCGACGACGCCATATTCCCTCAAGGAGCTCTCAGAGCTGTCCCATAGAATAGGATACTCGACAAGTGGAGGAGTATACATTGCAAGCATTTCAGAGCCCTTTGAAGAGGAAATGGAGATAAAGTTTGAGAGAGTGAAGAACTGGATCGAGAGCCTAGGTCTCGCATATTATCACATACACTCATCTGGGCACGCTCATCCATTTGACATAGCTAAAATGATAAGTGAGATAAAGCCGAAGACGGTTTCACCAGTTCACTCAATGCATTCAACAGTATTCCAGAAGTTCATTAACAGATATGCCAACGTGAAACTACTGAAATGCGGTGTCGAGCATTGCATAGGAAAGTAAAGATATGGGATAAATTCGCTTTGATCATTAGGTCACCTCCAAAGGGATGCCAGCTATGCCACATAGGGGCAAAACTCGTCCTCTTTATAACGGGATTATGCGCTGAAAAATGTTTTTACTGTCCACTAAGCTCCGAGAGAAGGGGTAGAGATGTAATCTACGCCAATGAGCGAAAGATAACAAGCGTAGAGGAGGCATTTGAGGAGGCCCATAGAATGAAGGCCTTGGGAACAGGGGTAACTGGCGGTGATCCTCTAGTAAAACTTGACCGAACACTCTCCTACATTAAAGCCTTAAAGAATGAGTTTGGAGATGATCATCACATCCATCTATACACTACACCAAAGCTGCTTACATTGGAGAAGGTTAGAAAACTTGAGAAAGCTGGATTAGATGAGCTGAGAATACACCCTCCCCTTCCATTATCCAGTGGAGCCCTAGACTCCATAAAATGGGTTCCACGGGAAACTTCAATGGATGTTGGAATAGAGGTTCCAGCTATTCCAGGAATGCTTGACACACTGATCACTATAACAGAGTTCGCTGAGGAACATGATTTCCTGTTTGTCAACTTAAATGAGCTTGAAATGTGTGATGAAAACGCATTTCAACTTATGGCAAGAGGCATGGAGTTAGCTGGAGAGGATACTTCAGCTGTTAAAGGAAGCAGAGAGGTGAGCATCAGCCTACTTAACTGGGCTTCAGAGAACACTTCAAGGATAACTGTACACTTCTGCCCCGTTAAGGTTAAGGAGAGAATGCAGATGAGGAATAGATTTATTAGAACCGCGATGAGCATTTCAAAGCCCTATGAATATGTCACCGAGGAGGGGATAATCGAGTATGCAATAGTTAAAGGCAACCTCGATGAAATCAAGGAGTTTCTAGAGGAAAACCATGTTCCAGAAAACATGTATGAAGTAGATGTGGAAAAGCAAGCTATCCTCACAAGCCCAGAAATAGCGCTGACACTCCGTAAATACGTTGAAAATATAGAATGCTACGTTGAGGGAGTATATCCCGACTATTATAGAACTGTAGTTTACAGGTATGAGCTATGCCCCTCAGGGTAGCATATATCTCAAAATTCCCTCCACAGGTTGGTGGAATAGAGAGACACGTTTACGAAATAGCTTGTAGACTGGTTAAGGGAAACAATGATGTAAGAGTGTTCACATGCAATGATGCAGGAGAGACGTATACGATAGATGGCATACAAGTACTAAATTACAGACCCCTTGCAAGAATAGATACCTACTACTGGATAGCGAGGCCATGGCTCATCAGAAGCTTTCTGAAGGATATTGAATGCTTTAACCCAGACATAGTTCACTTTCATCTCTTCTCCAATACACTGGAGCTTCTAATGCCCAAGCTATGCAAGAAATATCATGTTGCCGTTACACCACATATAAGCATTGGAGCAGGTTTCTACGGGCTTACAGTATGCCAGATATCAGTTGCCATACTTAAAAAAATCGCTGGAAATGCGAGTCTACTAATATGCGTGAGTGACATGTTATGCAAGTGGCTTAAAAAATGCAATCTAAACTTCAGGGGAACGATAAGGGTAATTCCAAATGGAGTAGACACTGGAAAATATACTCCTCCAAGGGAAAGGACATTGGAGAAACCGTATAGGATAAGCTTTGTAGGTAGAATAGCCTCTGAAAAGAACATTCCAACAATAATCAAAGCATTTGAGAAAATTAGAGAAAAGTTAGGCGAGGTGGAGCTTATAATAATGGGGAAAGGCCCTCTCCTCAAAAAATACCTTAAAAAATATGGAAACATCAGGGGAGTTCAATTCAAGGGATATGTACCGGAAAAGGAGAAGATTAGAATTCTGAGGCTATCGCATCTCTTCATTTTCCCCTCTCTGGCGGAGGCCCAAGGAATATCACTTATAGAGGCGGCATCATGTGGCCTCCCATGCATAGCATCTAAAATTGGTGGAATGCCATCCATAGTTAAGCATGGTTTCAACGGCTTTCTGGTTGATCCATTCGATGCAGATAAAATAGCTAATTACGCTGTCAAAATACTTTCAAACGAATACCTTTATCATAAAATGTCCATTAACGCCAGAAAATTTGCCGTCGAAAACTTTGACTGGGATAAAGTTGCCGAGAAAACCATTAAAGCATATATGGAGATCCTAGATGAAAAGGGAGTACATTAAAAGCTTAGCATTGCTGATAGTTGGCGTTGCTGCATTGGTTATTTATATAGTATATGCCATCGACGTGGAAAAGTTTCTAAGGGTGATCTCTGGAGCAAATGCCCTATTTGCTCTATCAATTTTATGCGCCTTCACAGCAACATTTCTCTATTCATATGGATGGCATATACTGCTGAAGGATAGGTACGATAGTGTAAGCTTCAAAAAGGTATATATCTTGACAACGGCCTCCATTTACCTTAATTTAATCATTCCATCAGCTTCAGCAAGTGGCGAAGCATTCAGGATATATGAATCCTCGAAATCACTTGGAGATCCATCAATAGCAGTTTCAACAATTCTACTACATAGGCTTTTCATGTTCATTCCATTTGTAACAGGTGCCTTCGTGGGGTGCATGTATCTGAACTCGATAGCGACTACAGGATATGCATCTAAAGTGCTTCTATTCTCATCCATAATCTTGACAGTTGCTTTCATATTTTTCACAGTATTGATCGTGAAACCATCGTTGCTCTCAAAACCTATTGGGAAAGTATATAGATGCCTGAGAAGAGACCCCAGCAAAATTACTAAAATGCTAATCGACATGGAGAAAAACATGAGACTACATGGGAAGGCAACTCTGGCTAAGCTGCTTATAGTTTCCTTCCTATACTGGTTCATAGACAACATGATTCTCTTCTTTGCATTGGCTTCACTGGGGGTGTATGCTAGAATAGAGCTTATATTACTCGTCTATGCAGTAACCGTCCTAATACAGACCATTCCAATTGGAATCCCTGGAATGATAGGGGTGGTGGATGTCGTTAGAACAGAGCTCTTCACGGTTGCTGGCATTCCACGTGAAATAGGCATTTCAGCCAGTATTTTAACAGATATAGCGATGGTTTTCTTCCTAGCTCTTTACAGTTTCATATTCTATGTTCTCCAAGTTGGAAAATTTAGAGGCTGTGAGATAACACATTAATATTTCATGGGTCGTATTATGATTGATGCGTGAGGGAGCATGATGCGAAGAACAGCATTTTCAATATTTGTCATACTGCTGTTAACATGTACACTACTTCTCCCATCGATGACTGTCCGCGCATATCCAGAAGAGTCCTCGAATGAATATCCCATAGAAGAACGCATATACAATGTAGACCAAGTTTTCACCATTCCACCCTGTTCAGCTTATATCCTCTTTATAAACGGTGGAGATGTAGCGTATGCAAAGGCAACAAGTGGGGCATGGCTTGAATTATTCGATGAGGAAAGCCTAAATACAATTGAGTCTGCAATAGCATCCATAAGTGATGAAAGCAATCGACAGGCATTTCTAGACCTACTATATGATGTAAGCGTTGGCTCGCTGGCAAAGAACATATCTAAGAGGGGATTTGCTAGTGCATATCTTGCAGACATAGATGGCGATGGAGACCTTGATCTAACGCTTGGAGGAGAGGGCAATACCATATACTTCTATACAAATGAGCTTGGATCAAGCTATCCAAATATGTTCCTGTTTGCTGAAGGTGAGGCCTTAATAGCTATTCCAAAAGCATATACTGTGGCTCAGGCCTTTGGAGATCTTGATGGCGATGGGATCCTAGAAATGATCATTGGAACCGACCAGGGTTACCTAACAATATATAAAATGAAAGGCATAGTAGGTGGAGTACCCACATACGCTAAGCTTATGGACGTCATCAATAAAACCAATTCGATAGGAAGCTACCTAATACCAGACGTGTATGACGTTAATGGCGACGGGCAACTCGACATAATCGTTGGAACCCAAGACGGTGAGATATATGTCCTATACAACTACTTAAACCTTAATGGATCATTCACAATACATGAGCTTTTCAAATGTGAAAAATACTCTTCACCAGCATATGCCAACATATACAAAGATCCAGGATTCGAGAATCCACCGGAGGTAATAGTTCATTCAAGAGATGCCATTGTAGTCTACGATGAACATGGCAGAGTTAAGCATGCCCCATCGCTTCAATTCCTAGTGGTTAAGGGAAGGAGTCCATCATCCATCCAAGTAGTAGATATCGATGGTGACGGCGATCTCGACGTAGTACTTGGCAGAAGCGATGGAACAGTATACTTCTACATCAATGCTGGATACGATGATGTTCCACATTTCTCAGAGCCCATTTCTCCAAAGATCTTCACACCTGGTCACGCCTTGAAAATTTCATCCTTTATAGTGGATGTGGCTCAAAGTCACCCTGAGCTTCTAGATACTGTAGTTAAAACCATGTTGAAGCTTCCAAGGAGATTCCTATTATCAATGGATTTGAACCTTCTACTCGAGAATGTTCTTCAAATAATTGAAAATGCCAAGGAGCTTCCATACGTTGAAGTAAGAGATGGATGGCTATACTACAAGGATGGAAGCGGAGAGTTTAAACCATATCCTGAGAACATATACTATGACTTCATAGTGGACCCATACATATATCCTGAAACGCTTCCAATGAAGGTCACCAACATCCATGGAAAGACAGTTTTTTGGAGAGAATATCTCCTATATGCAACATATGATACTCCAAACTATACTAGGCCTATAGACTTGCTTAGGCAATCCTCAGATATCATGGAAGCAGTCGAGAAGCTATGCAAGTGGCTTATAGACAACTTCAACACTAGAACAACTACCAGCAGCTATCAGCCAGTAGAGATCGCTGATAGGGGGGACAAGAAAATCTCTCCACTTGAAACATCTATCCTATTGACAGCTCTCCTCAGGTCAGCGTGTATACCTGCTAGAACCATAATAGAAAATGCTACCCACCTTTACTGGAATGAATTCTGGATGGATGAATGGCATCATCTCGACTGCTCATATCTTGGAACAGGAATATCTCCAAGTGCTCCAGGAGAGTATGTCATAGATGATCCAAGCATGTATAAGAGACAAAGTATTCCAATATATTGCCCAGAGTATTTTGTCCCACCCAACAAATTCAATACATCAACCATAGAGTACACTGTATATGGCACGCTTAAAGTAACTGTCACGGATAAAAACGGTGACCCGGCTGATGGAAGCCTAGTAATAATCCATGTATACGTTGATGGTAGCATCCACTTGATCAGGAAAGTCTTCACGGACAGTCAAGGATCATGTCTAGTAACGCTGGGAGATGGAACATACCTAGTAACCGTGTACGGATACTCTCCCGGGCTAAATGGCATAAACCGAACCATAAGCGTTGAAAGAGGATCACTTACAGAATGCAAGGTAGTGGTCACTGAAATTGCATACGATGTAAAGTTTCCATTATACAAGGTAAGCCACTACTTTATCAAAGAAGGAGATCATATGCTGTTAAATGTTTCAGTTAAAGTTCTATCAGCCTACGTATATGAGGATGGAGATCGGTATACAGTTGAAAGCAATTTCATAGATGTATTCATTACGGAGTCATCGAAGGATCAGGAAAACATTTTCTCATCGGTTATAAGCTCCTTCAAGTACTGTAAGGATGCCACAGAATGGAATACTACATTGATGCTTAGCAAGGGAGAGTACGTGCTTAAAATATTCAATGGAGAAGATGTAAAGGTCTGGAAAGTGGTCAAGATATCCGTCACAGTCATAGAATATGATACGCTTGTAGTAGAGAAGCCTGAGATAACATATCTGAAAACTCTTAAATCAGTTGGAGTTACATTGTCAATGTATTGCAAGAAAATAGGAGACTTAAATCCAGACATGCTTGCAGGTTGCGTTAAAGTCTACATTGTAAACATCGAGTCTAATGAGGTAGTTTACGAGAGCATTCTAAACTACATTGGAAAAGGAAACTGGAGAGGTTTAATTCCAATATATAACTTGACAACTGGAACATATTATGTGGTCTGTGAAGCACGATTTAAGGGATTAACTTCATACACTATGATCACTGTTGCTTCACCTAAATCAGATACATTCGATGTATATCGACCAGTCGAAAAGCCTTCGATATTCACAATCATAATAGAAAGAATTAGAGAAACTCTCAAAAAGATTCCTGTAATTGGATGGATTTCACTCGAGGTGTGGGCTGTAATAATATTCCTGCTAATACTGTTAGGCATAGCACTATGGATTCTAAAGAGAGTGAAGGAGTGAATCTTGAAAATAAGCTGAGAGAGATACTGCACGGAAACAAAGTGGCTATAATAGGAGTCGGTAATCCTCTCCGCGGAGACGATGCCGCTGGCCCATATGTCGCATCGCTCATAGAACAGTATGCCAAAGGGAGTGTACGCGATAATTTCTTAGTGGTCAACGCCGAAAGTGCGCCTGAAAACTTTCTCGGCACCATAGTAAACTTTAACCCGGATGTAATTATCTTCATAGATGCTGTTGAAACAGGGTTAAAACCTGGAAGCGTGATTATATCGTCTATAGACTCTCTTGAAGATACGGTTACGATCTCAACACACAAGGTTTCACTTAAAGCTATTGGAGAATACTTGGCAGCCTCCACTAAAGTTAAGGGAATTTACATGATAGGCATACAGGTTAAAAATGTGGGGATGGGAGCCCCTATAAGCTCACCTGTCAAAAAATCCTGTGAAAAATTATCCGCTACTCTGGCTAAACTCCTAAAAGAATTCTGTTAGAAGCCTTTGCTTTCTATCTACAAGCTCTTTTTTCTCAGGAACTTTTTCAATTGATCTCCTCAGAATCTCCCTTAGATTTTCATACACCTCTTTATCCATGTGAACGCCGATTCTAGTAAGCAGTACCCTAAGCTCCGACAAACCATCTTCAACACTTATTTTCCCGTGATATACGTCTCTGAAGGAGGCTATTATAAATGCCCAGAGAGTCATCGAGTCAAATCCCTTTATGTCGTAAACTTCCTTTAGAAATTTATGAACTTGGGATAACTCCTTTATAAAGTGCCTCCAGTGCATTACTCCCAATAAAATACTTTAAACTTGTAAAATTATATCTTTGCCATTACGGGAGAAATTTGTTAAAGATATTTTCTAAAATATTATTCTCTTATTTTGAGAATCATGAGAGAAAAAATGCTCATAACACTTACAGCGTTGCTGTCAATAACGCTCGTGATAGTTCTCGTCTCGAACCCCATGCCCGTAAAGGCACAGGAAAATGGAGACTTAATAGTTTCCGGGAACAGCGTTGTCATCATAAATCAAACTGAATATGAATGTAGAGGAAGGGTGATTGTAAAAGATAACGGTACACTGATAATATCAGAATGTGAATTTGTCTTCAACACATCTTCCCCAGGAATTTTCGTCATGGATAATGGCACTTTAATAATAGATCACTCAGATATAGACTCCATTCAAGCAGTTTATTCAGTCATAGTTAACTCCTCTGCTCACTTGCAAGTTCGATCATCTAGACTTTTCAAATTGTCAGCGTTTCACACGACACAGAATGCTATGGTATCTATTTCAGAATCGCAGCTGTACATTAGCAATGATCTAATCATATCTGGATCATCTAATGTTGCAATCTCTGACTCAATGGTTTCATGTGCAGTAACATGCTATGACGAGGCAAATATAACGTTTAAAAACGTCGATAGAGTCCCGCAGATATCGATATATGATTCGGTAGTAGGTAGCTTAGAGAGCTTAAGCTTAGATATGCTTCAAATAGAAGGTTCCATAGTCATTCGTGGAACCCACTTAACTATCAGTCAATTATCGATCAGTGGTGGAAGTATTAGGTTAAATAGCTCAAACATATACACAGCGTCTCTCACCATGGGAAACATGACGCTTGAACACTCAGAAGCCTCCTATGTCAAGCTTCTAAGTTCTGGTTGTAGCTTAAGTGTGATTCGATCGACAATATCAAATGGAATATACATTCCAGTATATGAGCTCGACCATCTAACAGTTAAGGTTCGCTCAGGATACATAGAGGAATGGCATAGTATTGAAAACATATTTGGAGTAGGTGTAACCCCCACCGTTTTCATATATCACTCGAATATTGAAAGTTGGATGTTCGAGGTATCAGATAACGCAATACTGGAAGTGTTCAACTCCAGCGGAGTTAAAATTTACGGCCATGGCAAATCTACAATCATGGCATTTAGATCATACATACTTGAAACATCGTTAAGAGAGTCAGCTGAAGCCTTTCTCTATCAATGCAGTACAGAGGAGATATCCGCCGAAGATCAGACATCTATTGTACTAAATGAAAGTAGAGTAGTTTCAGAGACTATCATATGTGGTGAAGTTAATGTAACGATGATTTCCTCAACAACGCTGCTGGGGTCTAACAATACTCCAAACATAATCTACCATGTCAGAATATACTCATCTAATGTGAGACTCTATAGGTGCAATATCAAGTTCCTCTCAATATACAGCTCCAACGTCAAGATCGTAAACTCCCAAGTTACATGCCTTCACAATCATATGTCAAACTCAACGGTCATTCTCGTAAAAAGCAATGTAGCATATAACTGCAAATGCCTCAGAGTAGAAGTTGTATCCTATACAGGAGTTAAAATTAAGGGGGCTGTTGTTGCTGTAAGATTCGGCAATGTGTTTGTATCAAATGTAACAGACGAAAACGGCTATACCATTCTAGAATTCATACCAGTTGACACAACAGTGTTCATAACAGTTGCAACAGAGGATTTCAGCGAAAGAGTTCAGGTATCGATAAGTGAATGCTCTAGCATTACAATCGAAGTCGGGCCTCCTAGGATAATCAACATCAAAATACATCCTGAACGCCCAACGGACAAGTTAAACACAACAGTCACAGCTACACTCTATGATCCATCGGGCATAAACTATGTGAAGTTAATGTATAAAGCCGCAAATGAAGCTTCATGGAACACAGTTTACATGAGCAGAGTAAATGACACAACATTTGCAGCCGATATTCCTCCATATCCAGTCAATACCGTGGTTAAGTTTTACATTATAGCAGAAGACGCTTGTGGACAATGGACTACAAGCGATGAGCAAATTTATGTTGTCTCTCCATCAGATCTCGAGCCTCCATTAATCTTGAAAGTGTACTGGGAGAACATATATGAAAACGAAACAATAATCCTATACTGTAAAGTATATGATGAAAATGGAATAATGAGAGTGGTGTTCCACTACAGGATAGGAAATGGCCCATGGTTTAATGTTACAGGAACAATTTATCGGCCAAACGTTTACAAGGCGGAAATTCCTGGCCAGAAGGCTGAAACTAAAATTCAAATCTATGTTGAGGTTTGGGATACATACTATAACAGAGCAGTATCCGAGACATACACTGTCACAGTTAAGGCTAGACCAATCTTCACGTCGCTTGCATTCATAATTCCACTGGCAATGGTGGCCGCCATCGTCATAGTTTTAATAGTTTCAATGCTTATAAGCAAAAGGAGAGAAAGCTATTGATAGAATACGTGATTCTGGGCCTGATACAGGGGATTCTTGAATGGCTTCCAGTAAGCAGTGAAGGAAGTCTGGTTCTAATAATAGTCAATGCCCTCAAGATAAATTTTTCAACAGCTATTTCACTATCAATATACGCCCATCTAGGAACAGCGTTAGCTGTAACTGTGAAATATAACAGAGTTTTCAAGGAGACAATACTTCTAAGAGACCAGGAAACATTTAAGCTGCTTACAATGTCAACGCTTGGAACCTGTATTACTGCAGTCCCCATTTTACTCTATGGCTTAAAAAACATAGAGTTTAACGAAACAGTGAATGTCTTGATAGGTCTATTGCTGATGCTGACGGGAGCAATACTCCTAATTGGAAAAAAGGCACACTACACTCTTAAACGTGAAAACCCTTCCATAGTGAATTATTTTGTTCTTGGGCTGCTTCAAGGATTCGCCGTGATGCCTGGTTTAAGCCGCTCAGCTATAACTGTCTCATATCTGCTATATAGTGGGTTGACGCCCAAAAAAGCGTTGAAGTATAGTTTTCTGGTAAGCGTTCCAGTGGTGTTGGGTGCATGCGTTCTTGAGGCAGTTACAGGTGAAATTTATCCAGTCAGCATCTTGATTTGCCTCACTGTATTCTCGTTTATTACAGGTTTGCTAACTATGAATGCCCTCCTTAAAGTAGCTGAGAAAGTTAACTTTGGAATGTTCTGCATTTTCTTTGGCTTACTAGCTTTACTGCTAAATATTGCTTAAAAGTTATCTTTTACAGGATCGAAATATATTATTGGCCCACCCAGGATTGAGCCGCATGAGAAGCATGAATGCGGCTCCTCCAGGTGGGCTATACTTTTTCCCTTCCAATTAACATTTTAACAATTTTTAAGGCTCCGAGAACTTTCACGTTCTTTTTAATGAATATTCTGGCAGCTTTCCTAATTTTCTCAGCGTCTAACACATAGTCCTTAAGCCCTTTATCACTTTTCTCATATTCAACGCCTCTAGCGATTACAACTGGAATTCCTCTGTTAGTTTGACCGAAGAGTAGAGCAGATGCACATGCAACTTCATGAACCACAAGATCAACTCCACCGTACTTTGGTTTCCCAAACCTATCCAATTCTCCAAACTCTCTTGTAAATGGAAGTATTCCAGAGCATCCTCTACATAAATCAATGCTTCCAAACGCTGGGAAAACCTCAGTGTCAGCTATTATGACTGCAACATCTTTTCCAGTAAGCTTTCTAATGCTTTCCCTTATCCTCCTAGCGCTTTCATCAGGATCCTTGGGTGGGAGACTTCCCTGTCCAGGTGGGTGGTTCGAGAAGTCTAGCCCTGCATCAGTATATATCTGATTGTTAACGTTTAAGGTTATGAAGAAACATGGGTCATTGTTTATTAACTGTATACTCCCCTCAAGGTCTTTAGTATATTTGCTGAGATCCCATATACCTTCCTCAACAAACTCCTTTATCGGTATTACAGCTATTATCTCCTCGGTCTCATCAAGTATTGCCTGTACTTCCCTAGGGTCTTTTCCAGTTTTCCTTGCAAGCTCTAAAGCCCTCCTAGAAGGTTTAATTTCATCAAGTTCAATTATTCTCCCTTCAGCTTTTGATACGACCTTACTTGTGATCACTATTATGTCATTATCCTTTATTCCACTGCACTCCCTGTTTGCAGCATCTACAATCAGCTTGGCAAGATCGTCTCCAGGTTTAATCTCAGGTATGGTCTCCAATCCAATAAACTCTATTCTAGCCATGTTCAATCTAAAATAGATTTAATTTCGGAAGTATATCAACTCTATTTTAGCATGGAACTACTGCTGACGGCAATTATAATATCGCTCACACTTATACTGGCGTTCAGTGACGGGGCAAATGATGAATCGATGTCTCCTCTCCTAGGCTCAGGAATCTTCTCTATGAAAGCTGCATGCATTGTTGGAGCTCTTTCAATAATTATAGGGGCGCTACTTCTAACATCAAGAATAAAACACACTCTCTCGATGGAGCTTATTAGAGTTTCTCTAAGCGGGGAAGCTGTTTTCATCATACTTGTTAGTTCACTTGCATGGCTTCTAGTAACCGCCTACATGGGGTGGCCTTCATCTCTTACACAGGCCATAATTGGCTCAGCTGTCTCAGTTGCACTTGTAAAATATGGGATACATGCAATCGATGCAAACATACTTTTTAAACTTGTCACAGGATGGGTGCTGTCGCCGATCATTGGGCTTGTAATGGCATTCACTATTTACAAGACTCTACAATTTGCCGTAATTAAAAGAATCAAGACGATAAGTGAAAGAGAGTCTATTGAATACATCGCAGCGGTAATGCTCATCCCATGGAGCATATTGATGGGCGCTAGCAGATGTGGAAACGATCTTGCAACTATTCTAGCATATCTACCTTTGCAGTTTAGGACGCCCATGATGGATTTAATCGGTGGAGGAGTTGTTGCACTCGGTCTTCTCACACTTGGAAGAAGGGTGTTAAGGTCAATGGGATTCAAACTCGTCAAGCTTGTTCCATCATCCTCTCTTTCAGTGTTGATGTCGTCCTCACTGATAATGTTTCTTGCAACGCAGATAGGCATTCCATTCTCTGCAACTCATGTAATGTCTGCCTCAATAATAGGTGCTGGAGCCGCTAGGGGCTCGGCGGTTTCAACATATAATGTGCTTAAACTACTGGTTATATGGATGACTTCTTTCCCAGCTGTATTTGGAATATCTCTGGTGCTAGCTGAAGTATTTCTCTAATTACTTCTCGACTCTCGTAACTATAACCTTTAAAATGTCAGATGCATTTTCACAGCTGTCACATGCATTCTCTATAGCCACGATCATTCTCTCCAAAACTATCATCTCTCCAGCTTCAAGTCTTGTCTTCACAAGAACTTTCATGGCATCCATGTACGCCATATCAGCTTCATGCTCTATCCTCTCGACGAAATTGCATTTTTCAACAGTGTCCCTTATATTCTTTTCAAGAGTTTCCAAGGCTTCATCCAATGCTCTAACGTTTTCCAGCATGATGCTTGTCAAGTTAAGAATTTTCTCCGCCAATTCCTCGCATCTTATATGCTCCACAAGTGCCAAAAATCTAGCGGCTTCATTAATCCAATCAGTAACCTGATCAACTCTCCTAGTCAAATGGATGAGATCCTCTCCGCTCAGGGGAGGTAAAACTCCTCTTGTAAGCTCAGATGCTATTCTACGCCTTATCTCATCAGCTTTATTCTCCAGCTTTGCAATCTGTCTAATAATGCTCTCAGGATTTTCACCCTCTATCTTAGTTTCTATAGCCTTCTTAAACAACTCAGCAACTTTACATGTAACTCTTAAATGCTCCTTCAACATGTTCAATATAGGCAGCGTTATCCTTTTACCTATGATCCCCTTTATTTTAACCATACTGAAAAATAAATCATGCCCAGTAGGCTATATATTTTAGGGACAATGAGAGCCTCCATGATCATAGCAGGCATAATGTTTGTAATCATTGGCTTTGGACTAGTTGCATACAGTAGCATGATGATCGAAACTACTAGTATGCCACCATTAATCGATGAAAGCGCTATTATAGAACCATTAAGTGAGCGAACATTCAGCATCTTCCTAAGACAAGGTACCTACTACTCGCTCATAATAGAAACCTCTAATAGCGTAAGAGTGCTTCTAATGGATAGGGAAAACTACGACAAATACAAGTCTGGGGAACAGTATTCGACAATAGTTAATAGAGCGGTAGATAACATTTTAAACTTCTCAAAACTGCTCTTACCATCATCTTCAATATACTATCTAATTATACGTAACATGTGCTCTGAGGCAGTGGTTGTTAATGTGACTCTTTCAGAGTTTTATGTTCAGACTACGGTTGCTGATCTTGCAGCTGGAATATACAAGTTTGCAATGGTGGTGACAGGCTTCGTCCTTGTGATCTGCGGCGGAGTATGCATGCTAATTGGAGTGCTTCCATCAAGGGAGTAACCTAACGTGAAATCCTGTAAACTCTAATTCTCTCATAGAAGAATGCTCTCTCGGCTACGATATCCCATTGTAACCTCTCATTTTCCACTATTCTCTCGAACTTGGCACTATCCGAAAGCGTTGACAGCACCACAAAAGTTTCTCCCTTAAACTTTTCCTCAGAGATCTTATTGACTATCTTCTCTACAATTCTCAAACCACCCTCAACTCGTCCACCAGACCACTGTATATCCTCATTAACAGGAAGATAAGGTGGATTACAAGCTATCAAGTTAAACCTGCCAAGCTTAATATGCTCTAAACAATCCCCTAAACTGAAAAGAGCAGTTCCCAGAATTTTCTCTCTATTCAATTGATAATTTAGCATACTGTTCTTTACAGCTGCTACATTAATGTCTGTGAATAAAACTAGAGATGCCCCCTTTAACAGAAGCTTTAAGCCAATTACACCAGTTCCACAGCATACATCTATACATTTAAGACCATTTACATTGATCTCCTCTATAACATCCAAGATAAGAAATGTATCGTCTCCAGGACTATATACTCCATCTAAGACCTCAATGTTTATCCCGTTCACCTTCATGTCAATATACATTTAACTCCTCCACTGATTTACTTTAACTAGCTTTCATATGGCTTGGAGATGATAGTGAATGGAGGTAAAGCTTATAAGGTATACAAAGGATCCGGAAAGGGTATGCGCCGCTGCTGCTCGATCGACTATCTCAAAGAAAAGCATGGATAAGCTTATGAGGGAACTTGACGATGAACAGGTCAGGAGAATTATAAGAAACGTTCTCAAATGGGGGCATCTGTCAGTAATAGAGCATGCATCCTTTACATTTTCAATATCTGGAATATCACGTGTCTGCAGCCACCAGCTTGTAAGGCATAGAATAGCGTCATACTCGCAGCAAAGCCAGAGAATGGTTAAGGTAGGTGAAAAAAGCTTCGTAATGCCCCCATCCATAAAGAAGAATCCACATGCAAAGGAAATCTTTAGAGAGGCCATAAGAAAGGCTGTATCCTCATATCAGATGATGATAAGACTAGGCATTCCATTAGAGGATGCACGTTTCATACTTCCACAGGCCGTTAAGACAAACATCGTAGTGACAATGAATGCAAGGGAGCTTCATCATTTTTTCAATTTGAGATGCTGTATGAAATCTCAGTGGGAGATACGTGAACTTGCAAATAAAATGCTCTCCTTAGTGAAGAAGGTTGCACCTACACTTTTCGAGAACGCTGGTCCCATGTGCAAAGCTCATGGCTACTGTCCAGAAAATGATAGATCCTGCCCGCTCTATAAAAAGTACATAGGAGAGAGACGTTCAAGGAAGTAGCATAATATTTAATTTTCGACGTTACTGAAAATGATTTAGCATGAGGGAAGATGCCAGAGACATCATCATAGTATCAATAGTGACAGTGTTAGCAGCGGTCATCCGATTCAAGATAATGGATCTCTGGCTCTTCCCCTCTGGAACGGATCCAGCAAACCTCATTTTCTTTGCAAAATGCATTGCAACTGGAAGCTACTGCTTCAAGTATATGCCTGTTTTCCCATTAATCCTTGCAGTGGCAATGTCATTCATTGGAGACCCTCTTCTAACATGTAAGCTGATAGGTGCCATCCTTCTCTCCCTCATGTCTATTCCAACATATTTTCTGGCTAGGGAACTTTTCAAAAGCAGAAGTGTAGGGTTGATTGCCTCTCTTGTAACAGTTTTCTCACCAGCCTACGATATAATGCTAAGCTGGGGCGGCTATACCAATATTCTCGCTTTCATATTTTTCATATTTGCTACCATCTTCCTCTACAGATCCATTCAAAATAAGCAGACAGTCTTTGATAGAAATTTAATGCTCTCAATGTTGTTCTCGGCAATTTTATGCTTTACCCACTTAATGGCTGTGATTTTCATCCTTTTCATAGCTCTTAACATGTTTCTAAACGTCTTTAGAAGGGAAAGTCTGAGCAAGTTGAAGCTCATAAACCTGAAGCTTGCAAGTCTCCTCCTTTTCTCAGCACTTCTACTTTCAATCTCTATATCCGAGTTCATCAATATAGGTGCAAAAGTCGAAGTTAGCGGCCACCCAACGTATATTCCAGATATTGCATCATCTATCGGTTTCCTATTAGCATGCCTCATAACACCCTCTCTCACATTAACTTTTATCCTATACCTTACTCTCCTCGCTACAGCTATGATATCGCTTCACATTATGAGATATAGAAGATTAAACGATTACCTGTATCTTTCGGCTTGGATTTTATCAATAGCGCTTCCACTGTCAAGTCCCTTGCTAGGTGTATCAACTGACTATTATAGGCTGATATTCTATTCAATACAGCCTATAATCCTAGCAAACATGTACATAGTATCACTTTATGTTAAAGGCATGCTAGATAGAAAATTGCTAAAGGGAATCTGTATAGTTGCTCTTTCAGTGATGCTTGTTCTCTCATCTGTATCTCCAATAGTGCTCTATGACTCCTGCAGCTACTATCAGAAAATGGATGAACAAGAGCTTCAAGCCATAAAATGGATAAGTGAAAACGTTGACGATGATTCTCTGATATGCGCATCCAGTTACATGGCCTACTGGATAAGAGCGTTAACGGGGAAAAGAGTGATCCAGCACAAGTATGACCTCGTAAAGATATCATATACAGAGTCGCTCTCGGAAGCCTATTCAGTTCTAACGGGAGCCGATATTCTCGAAAACAGCTACCTTAGACTTACGCTATATGAATATCCTGAGCATCCCATCATGGGGCTCATCGAGATAAGACATATGGGAAACTTTATTCCAATGATGGAAATGAACTTGACCGCAGTTGTGCCTTCGGAGAATGTGACATTTAATATCGGGGATAAAACCTTGCTAATAAACTTTGGAATAGGAGATGCGCTTAAATCTCTTCTCTGCAAGACAAGCAATGACTCGATAACCTTGGTTACAGAATCCAACTGCCCATGCATACAAGTTAAAATGCTCTCTCAAATAGAGTTCAAAAATTTCACATATAATGGGAAAGAGATTCTAATTGAGTGGAGCACAATTCCATTCTACCATCTTTCAAGCAAAGTTAACATATCAGATGTTGCAACGCTCAAAATAGAGCTCATTGGAAATGCTACAGTTGATCCACTAAGTATAACCAACTCATCATTTACCCTTCTAATTCCCGCTGGCTCGATGGTCAAATTTTCAACGCTTTCAAATGTTGCATATGAAAGGTACTGCTATGTCATAGGATTCAGAGAGACCATTTTCAGGAATAATATCTCCTATATCGTGTACTGGAAAAAGCAGCCTGAGCCAACGCTACTAAAGGTATTCACAACATTCCCAATGTTCAAGCTCGTGTATTCAAATGATGTTGTAATGATATTCAAAGTTGTTAACATCAGAAAGTCTAAGACACGCTCTTAAATTTTACATCCCTTAGAAATGCTTTCTCAATTTTCTCAACAGTATCAACATCCTCAAGCGATAGGTCGGGCCTAATTCTCACGATTCTAGGGAATCTCAAAGCATATCCGAGAGGATACTTAGGTGAAATCTGAATCTCACTTGCAGCTACGTCAACTACTATCTTAGGCTTGACATATATACGATTTCCACTCTCGTAAAGGGCGATCTCCTTCAATCTCTTTGTCATGTAAGCGATTTCACGATCCTTCAAACCAGTATATGCCTTCCCAACTGGGATAAGCTTCTCCCTATTCCTATCCCATGCAGCGAAAACATAATCACTTAAAAGCCCAGCCCTCTTGCCATGGCCATACTCGGCAGCTATTATGACGAGCGTAAACTCGTGGATGTGTCTGCCAATTTCTCCCTTGTATTTAAACCATAATCTCTCCCGCCTACCTGGAACATATGGTGAATCAATGGCCTTTATCATGACCCCCTCAAACCCTCTTTTTGTACAGTTCTCAAAGATTTCAGTGCACTCCTCCTCGGAAGATGGAAACTTTCTCTCAGCTATTTCAATAACGTTCCATGCACCCTTCAGTACTTTCTCCAAGACTTTAACTCTTGAAATATATGGTTCATCTATTAGATCTCTCCCTCCAACTTTCAAAATGTCAAAGGCAAAAAGTTTCACGGGATAAGTCTCTAACAGTTCATCGCTTAAAGTCTTTCGTCTGAGCCTTCTAACTAGGTACTGGAAGGGCATTGGCCCATTCTTCCAGCATACAATTTCCCCATCAACTATAAATTCTCCCTCAATGTCTACAATTTCTCTAACAACCTCTGGAAGACTATCGGTTATATCCTCCATTCTCCTAGAAAATATCTTCACTTTGTCCCCAAGCTTGTGCACTTGCACTCTAGCTCCATCATACTTGCATTCTACGGCAACTCTCCCACTATGATATCTCCAAGCTTCAGCTATGCTCTCAGCCTGTTCAGCTAACATGAATCTAACGGGTCTGAAAAACTCTATTTTAACGTCTTCAATTTTCGGGGGCTTAAGCTTTGAAAGTTTAGCCACATACCCTATATCGCTTAAAAGCATGTTTGCCTTTCTAATTTTCTTGACGTCAATGTCAAATGCCCTAGCTATGGCATGCTCGAGAAGGCCTTCATTGAAGCCACATCTAAGCTCACCCAGTAACAGCCTACATATATACTTTGCCTCGATAGGCGACGCTCTTACAAGCATGTGCTCTACAAGCTTAACTCTTCCCTGGAAGCTTCCCTCGCCACTAATACCAGCTATTTTTTCAAGAATCTCATGGACTTCGAGAACTGTTAAAGGCTTCACTGGGGAGAGAAGCGTAGGCTTACGCTTTTCCAGAATGGCCTCTACAACGCTTCCAGTATCGCCGTATCTCTTAAACAGCTTAACTATTTCACCTGAATCGACTCCAGTTACGTTAACTGCGGCTTTCAAAACAGTCCTCCATCCAACATTAAGCTCTTTTCCACTCCACTCTGGAAAAGGTTTACCTATCACAAACCTACTGACGACATCAATTTCCTCTGGAGCAGCTCTTCTAAGGAGATCTCCTATAATTTCAACTTTCTTATTTATACTTTGCTCAAGCGAGATTCTCTCAAGGGTTTCAGCGACATCCTTAAACAGCATCCTAACAATTAATAGCTTAAAAGGTAAATTATTGATATAGCCATGATATCTCCACAGGAGCTGGCCTCTAAAATCGACTTAACTCTTTTAAAGCCAAATGCAAGGAGAGAGGATATTAGGAAGCTATGCGAGAACGCTGTAAAATATGGCTTCTACGCTGTATGCGTCAATCCATGCCATGTAAAGTTTGTCTCTGAGCTGCTCAAGGATGCTGGAGTCAAAGTATGCACTGTTATAGGTTTTCCGCTTGGGGCAAATACTGTTGAAACAAAGGTTTTCGAGGCTAGGCAGGCAGTTGAGAATGGAGCTGATGAAATAGATGTTGTGGCAAACATTGGAGCAATAAAAGATGGAGACTTCGAGTACATTGAAAATGAGATACGCAAGATAGTGGCTGAAGTCAAGGAATTGAAGCCTAATACTATCGTCAAGGTGATCATTGAAACAGCGTATCTAACGGATGAGGAGAAGGTTAAAGTCTGCAAAGCCCTTATAAAGGCTGGAGCTGACTTTGTAAAGACATCCACTGGATTCGCCGAGAAAGGAGCTACCATAGAGGATGTAAAACTGTTAAAGGAGGCGGGGGAAGGTAAGTTAAAAGTGAAGGCTGCCGGAGGGATCCGAACCCTGGAGTTTGCAGTTGAGCTGTTGAAAGCTGGAGCTGATAGACTTGGAGCTAGCAGAGGCGTGGAAATAGTTGAGGAGGCAATCAAAAGGGTCTAGTAGTAATAGTGATATGCAATAACAACTGGTCTAATAAACCTCTTTCTAGCATGGTATCCGTATAGAAGCCCTGTAAGCAAGCCTCCTAGATGAGCTAGAATATTCACTCCAGGCATGATGCTGTTTATCAGGAATATCAAAAATGCCCACATGAGAGCCTGCACTGTAGTAGCATATGAGTAGCCAACTGATAAAATTACGAGGGCTCCAAAGACTCCAAATATAGCTCCAGAAGCACCAGCTGAGATTATTGGTGCGTATGGCCCCCATAGAAGAGTGAAAAGGTTTCCAACCACTCCAGCGACGATGTAAAGTAGCAGAAACCTTCTCCTACCTATAAGCTTCTCAAGTCTAATGCCTAGAATGAAGAGGAAAAACATGTTGAAAAAGAGATGAAGTATTCCGAAATGTAGGAACATTGACGTAAGCAACTGCCAAATCCACCCCTTTACAAGAACATAATAGTTTGAAAGCGCAAATAAACGCACAAACCAGTTTACTCTAATGTAGATCACCGACATTGAGGTAATGCACTCAATCACGAAGATAATGACATTTAGAACTATCAAGTGCACTGTTGCTGGAAGCTGGCTTAGCCTTCTCATGTGCATTCTAAGCTTCAAGTATACAAGGTACAAATCCATACCTTAAACCCCTCTATCACCAATACTCTGTACAAAATTTATATACTTTTTAGAAATTGTCTAATTTTGATGAGGGTCTCATTTACGGAGTCAATATATCTCACGGAAATCTACAGGTTAAACGAAACTGGTCAGAAGAGAATAATCAAAACTTTATCAGATAAGTTCAAGGTTAGGCCAGCAACAGTTGAAACAATACTTAAAAGACTTATCGAAAAGGGGATGATGCTGAAGCTTTCAAGGGGAAGATTTCACTTGACAGATAAGGGATTGAACGAAGCCTCTAAGCTTATAGCAAAGCATAGAATTCTCGAGTGTATGCTGGTAAATATATTAGGCCTCCCCTTGGAGAAGGCTTGCTGTGAAGCCTCCAAGATAGCCTATCACCTGTCAACTGAAACAGCTCTTAAAATGCATGATTTTCTAGGTAATCCAACAAAGTGCCCATGTGGTAGAAGGATTCCATTGGAGGCATTGGAGAAGTGAGGCCAGGGACACTTCCTCTAATGTTAACATTGATTCTTGCCCTAGCTATATTCAGTAACGATGCATATGCAATAGATAAAGAATATCAAATAGTGACATCCATAAATATATGGTCCAATATAATCAACATGCTAACTTCTCCACATGAAATCGCTAGACCCCTACTAACTGGAATGGAGACTCCACACACCTTCTCCCTCAAGCCTGAGCATATTCAAGCAGTTAAACATGCCTCAATGATAATCTATACAAGCGACAGAATCGAGCCATTTATGAAGGAAATTCTCTCAAGTGTAAACCTTGAAAATAAGACCGTGGTAAAAGTAGTTGATCTACCGAATATAACAATCGTGAATGACAATCCTCATATATGGATGAATCCACTAAATGTCAAAATCTTTATAGAGTATGTCTCAGAGCTAATCTCCGAAAGATTTCCACATTTATCGGAGACAATAGCCAAAAATCGTATCACCCTCCTAGAGCAGATAGATAATTTAATGTCATACATTAACTCAGTTTCTCAAGATCTGGAGGATATCCCAGTAATAGTTTCAATACCCTGCATAGAGCCGCTGGTTCTCCAGCTTAAGCTCAGAATAGTCAAGATAGTAGTTGAAGACCCTGAGAGAAGCCCATCGCTAAAGGAGATTCTTGAGATAAATGAGCTGATAAAAGAGTACAATGTTACTTCGATCATAGACGTCATTCAATTGAACTCCCCTGTCATAGAAAAAATAGTGTCCATGAACAATCTTAAGAGAGCATATACGTCGCCGCTTCTCATTTCATCAAAAGGATTGGACAACTACTTTAAACTAATGAGATATAACATAGCTGCTATACACTATGCTATCTTCTCCCCCATGGAAAATACAAGTGAAATTGAATGCGGCTACTCTCTGGCATTGATATTCTCCATTCTAGCCATTGCAATGACATCATTTCTAATGATAGTGCTCTACTGGAGATCAAGATGATGAAGTATGCAGTTGAATTTGATAAAGTTACGGTTGCTTACGAGGATCGGATAGCTTTACTAGATGTAAGCTTTAAAATCCCATGCAACAAGTTTACATGCATTCTAGGTCCAAACGGAGCTGGTAAAACAACTCTTTTAAAGACTGTTCTCGGCCTCGTTGAACCAGTTACTGGAAGCGTGAAGGTGTTTGGAAAAGAAGTTGCTACTCATAAATCCGAGATACGTAAACTCATAGGATATGTTCCACAGAAGGATGTAATGGATCTATCGATTCCAGTAACTGTTAAGGACGTTGTCTCAATGGGCCTCTATGGAAGATATAGCCTAATGCTGATAAGTAGACGAAAGATAATGGAGAAAGTTTCAAAGGCTTTAAAGATAGTCGGTCTCAGTAACTTACTTGAAACTCCATTTTCACATCTTTCAGGAGGTCAGCAGCAAAGGGTGCTAATTGCAAGAGCTCTTGTAAAATCTCCGAGAATGTTGATCTTAGATGAACCCTTCTCCGGAATTGATGTCGCTTCAAGGGATGTGATAATCAAAGTTTTAAAGGAGTTTGTTGATAAAGGGGGCACTGTCATAATGTCCACGCATGACATAAACCCTGTCCTAGACTATGCAGATTACATTATGCTCCTGAATAAAAGTGTGATCACCTTTGGACCCAAGGAGGAGGTTATGAATGAGGAAAGTCTCTCCAGGCTCTATGGTTTAAAAACAAGGTTCATCTCTCTAAATGGTAGGAAATACGTTTTCATAGGTGATGAAAGTGCTTGACCCATATCTGATTCAAGTATTCATGTCGGCAGTACTTGCAAGTGTAATATGCTCAATAATTGGAGTATTCATCGTGTTAAGAGGTCTATCGTTTGTGGGCGCCGGATCAGCGCATGCATCGCTTGCAGGGGCTTCACTGGCGCTCTTCCTAGGCTTGGTAAATCAACCACTTGCAACCATTCTCCTGGCAATGGCATTTGCAATTTCAATGGCTCTCTTTACAGCATATCTATCTGATAGAGGCGTTAAAATGGATGTAGCTGTTGGAGTAGTTTTTGCTCTCTACATGGCCTTAGCCGTCATAATCATTGGTATGATACGAGAGTATTCATCCACGGTCTGGGGATATGTTTTCGGGGACATACTCGGGGTATCCAGTATAGAATTGATGGCTCTCTCAGTTACAGCAATTGCCGTAATGTTGATCATAGGCCTTTTCTTTGATGCATTTAAGTTCATAACATTTGACCCAGAGGGCGCTGAAGCCTGTGGACTACCATATAAAACGTTAAACTATGTCATGCTTGTACTCATAGCGGTCGTTACATCAGTGAGCCTTAAATGCATTGGAGCAATTCTTGTGTTCACACTCATAGTCACTCCAGCTCTCTCAGCTCATCAATTTACCCATAAAATGGAGAATATGGTGATATTATCCGTGATCGCTGCAGTATTCTCATCTATAACTGGTCTCGTTATATCGTTTGTATTCAACATTTCAGCAAGTGCATCCATTGTCTTAGTATCCTCAACTGTCTGCATGGCCTCAATTGCCCTGTCACCGAAAAGGAAACTGTGCAAGGAATGTCTTGAAATTAAGATTTTTGAAAGGTAGCGTTACTCTACGTTTAAATCTAAACGTAATAAGAGTCCTCAAAATAATTATTCTATAACGGTAGGGGAGGGGTGCTTTAATGGGTCTAAAGCTTAGAATGTTTCTTGCAATTGCACTTCTCTTCTCCATATTGTATGGATTCGGTGTATTGGTTTCAATGTTGCTTGGTGTAACTGGAAAATATCTTCTCATATTCAGTATGTGCTTTGCAGTTTTCCTCTCAGTGACCCAATGGGCTATAAGTGCACCTTTAATGGATGCCATGTCAAGAGCTACGTGGATAAGCAGAAACACCCATCCAAGACTCTGGGATATGGTTCATAGACTAGCTAAAAAGGCTGGTGTAAAGGTTAAGAAAATTGGAATAGACCCCTCCCCCATCCCGAATGCTTACACTTACGGAAGATGGAAATCCGATTCTAGAATAGTTGTAACCAGGGGATTGCTTTCAACATGTACAGAGGATGAAGTGGAAGCTGTTATAGGCCATGAAATAGGGCACATAGTTCACAGGGACATGATAGTTATGACAATGCTTGGAGGAGTAGTTGCCGCCTTATACTGGATGAGCTATTCTCTCCTATGGGCTGACATAGGAGATTCCGACAGAGATAGTGGCTCAATATTTTTAATAGCTCTCCTAGCAGTCATTGTATACTTTATTGGCCAACTGATCCTCCTGCTGATAAGCAGGATAAGAGAATATCATGCAGATGAGTTCTCCGCGAAGCTAACTAGGAAGCCACATTGCCTAGCATCAGCGCTTGCAAGAATAACATATGGGGCAGGGCTTTTCAAGGCCAGAGACAGAGCGGTTGAGAAGTTTAGGTCATTCTACATAATTGACCCAGTTCAGGCAGTTCATGAGGCAAAATATCTAGCTGAGACTTTCAACAAATGGGATCTGGATAGAGATGGTGTGCTAAGCGAATATGAGCTTAGAAAAGCTATGGAGCACGAACTTAAAACACATGGTATCATAGAGATATTCCAGACACATCCATTAACTGCTAAGAGAATCATGCATCTTGCAAAGATAGCTAGAGAACTTAAAATTGCATGGACGCTTCCAAGGTTTAAGTGATCACAATGAGCAGCTTCGACCTCCTAGCACGGCCAATAAAAAAGCTTCTAGACGAAGTAGGTTTTAAAGAGCCAACTGAGCCTCAGGAAAAGGCTATACCAGTTATTCTCTCAGGTAAAAATGTTCTGTTAATCGCTCCTACTGGAACTGGTAAAACTGAAGCAGCTATACTGCCTGTTCTACACATGTATATTTCAAAGCCTAGAAATGACGTTGGAATAAAAGTACTCTACATAACCCCTCTAAGAGCTCTTAACAGGGATATGCTTGGAAGATTGCTGTGGTGGTGCCAGAAGTTAGACATACGTGTAATGGTGCGCCACGGAGATACGGAGCCGCGTGAAAGAGCTATACAGGCAAAGCATCCGCCAGATCTACTGATAACAACCCCCGAAACACTGCAGGCCATATTAGCTGGAAAAACTATAAGTCAGCATCTAAAGCATGTCCGCTGGATCATAATCGATGAGGTTCATGAGCTTGCAGATAATAAGCGTGGAGCACAACTGAGTATAGCGCTGCAAAGACTTAAGAAGATAACGATCGAGAAACCTCAGATAATAGGCTTATCAGCTACTGTCGGCTCTCCCAAGGAAGTTGGTAAATTCCTCATAGGAGTAGATGATGAAATCGAGATCCTTGAAGTTCCATGTATAAGATACATGAGATTTAGAGTTAAATATCCGAAGCCTACTAGAGAAGATTATCGTTTAGCAGTTAAGCTATATACGCTGCCAGAAGTAGCTGCAAGATTAAGGGCGATAAAGGAGATCGTTGAGAAAGCGAAATCCTGTCTCATTTTCGTGAATACACGTTCAATAGCTGAGGTGCTTGCTTCAAGATTCAAGGTCTGGAACATAGATATTCCAATAAGCATTCATCATGGGTCTCTTGCAAAGCCATCTAGAATTCTAACAGAGAAGAAGCTTAAATCCGGCGAGCTTAAAGGTGTTGTATGTACATCCTCTCTGGAGCTTGGAATAGATATTGGGCATGTTGACATCGTTATCCAATATATGTCTCCAAGAGAGGTCACTAGATTAGTTCAAAGGGTTGGAAGAAGCGGCCATAGAATAGGTAGAATAGCTAAGGGAATCGTTATTACTATGGATCCAGATGACACGTTAGAGGCCATAGCCATTTGTAGAAGAGCTAAAAATGGGCTACTTGAACCAGTTAAAATCCCAAACAAGCCCTTAGACGTTTTATGCCATCAGATAGCTGGCCTCCTAGTTAAGAAAAATAGGTGGAAATTTGAGGAAATATTTGAAATAGTTAAGAGAGCATATCCCTATAGAAATCTCACAATGGATGACCTTGAAAGAGTCATAGAATACATGCATAACAGGTATCCAAGACTTGCATGGGCAAGCTTTGAAGACAAAGTTGTGCTTAGACCCCGAAATCTGCAGACGCTTTACAGATACTATTTTGAACATCTATCAATGATACCCGATGAAAGACAATATCTTGTCATAGACGATAAAACGGATACTCCACTTGGTATTCTCGATGAAGCATTCGTAGCAGAGTATGGAGAGCCTGGAACAAAGTTCATTATACGTGGAAGCCCTTGGAAGATAATCTCCATAGTTGGGGACAGAATATATGTTGCCCAAGTAGATGACCCTACAGGAGCCATTCCAAGCTGGGTTGGAGAGGAAATTCCAGTTCCATTTGAAGTAGCTCAGGAAGTCGGTGCTATTAGAAGGGAGATATCCGAGAGGCTCAGTAAAGGCGCTGACTTGGACGAAATAACTTCAGATTTGGTTAAAAGGTATCCAATTAGTAAAGATGACCTTAAGAGAAGCATTAAAGAGATAGTTGACCAATTTGAGCAGGGTTTACCAGTTCCAAGTGATAATGTTGTCACAGTTGAAAGTTGGGACGACTACACCATAGTCACAACTCACGCTGGAACACTAGTTAACAGAGCCCTTGCAAGGGCACTTGCCCTCAAGCTATCTGACAATATAGGCATTACAGTTGCTGTACAAGAGGATCCATACCGGGTAATACTTAAAACATTGAGTCTTGTGTCAAATGATGAAATCATTGAAATACTAAAGAGTATAGCTGATGAAGACCCAAGGAAACTATCTATTGAAATAGCGAATGGAAGCGGCCTCTTCAAGAGAAGGCTAATACATGTTGCCAGAAGATTTGGAGCAATTAGCAAGCACGCCGACTTAACATCAGTAAGCCTGCGATCACTTATATCCTCATACAAGGGCACCGTGATATATGATGAAGCGCTAAACGAGTTCCTGCAAAAGGATATCGACATAGACAGAATGCTTGAATTTCTTAAGTCAATCAAGGATGGCAGTAGACTTGTAATCGCGCTAAAGGCGGGGGTGCTTTCCCCCATTGGGAGACTTGGACTCGAAAGAGCTGCGAGGAAAACTGAGATAATAAAACCCGAGAGAATGTACAAGATACTCATAGAAGCTGCAAAGGCTAGGTTAAAGGATGAAGCTCTAACATTCTTCTGCATGAATTGCTGGGAGTACGTTGAAACCATTAGAATAAAGGATCTACCGGAGAAGATTAAGTGCCCAATCTGCGGTTCTGGAAGCGTTTCAGCGCTGAAAGAGGATGAGGATACTGTAAGGAAGTTCTGTAGAAAGAAGGGTCAAAGACTGAATAAAAGAGAGCGTAGAATGTTTAGAGTGGCTAGGGATCTACTAGAGTTATATCAGGAGTATGGCAAGGTGGCGTTCATAGCGTATGCCGGCAAAAACATTAGAGTCTATGATGTAGAGGATATCCTATGGGAGGTAAGCACGGAATCCGATAAATTCTACGAGGCCATAATCAAGAAGGAGAGGGAAGCTCTCAAGAGAAGATTTTCATGGTGAATCAATTAATCCAAGCTCTTTTAAAACCTTGCATGCTGCACATATTTCACTTGACGAAGGTGTTCCACAGATCTTGCATGTTCTAAGGGCTGGCACATAAATTTTTTCAAGCATCTCCCTTAACTTGTCAAGACTTGAGAGTATGCTAAACTTTATACCTGGCCTTTTAACATCCATGTAATTTAGGAAGTTTCTGATATCCCTTCTATAGGCTTCAACTAGGTACGGGCAGTCACCATAGTGATAGCGTATATCATTTAGGAATGCAAATATTGCGATTTCCTCTTCAAGACATTCCCTAAAGGGCTTTATTCTTGGAACAAACCCCTCTGTATGCTCATGAACTGGCTTAAGTCTCAAGATTCTTGCATAATCTCCTCGTGTAACATTCATTAGAAAAGCCTGTATCTCATCATCTAAGTTGCTTGCAACAGCGATTTTATCAACTTCCTCATCTAATGCAAGCTCGTTTAAAACCTTCCTCCTCAAAACCCCACAGTATGTGCAAGGTCTTCTCCTAAGCCTTCTCTCACTGATCTTTAATCTCATCTCAACGATTTCATCCATTGTGACTCCAAAAAACTTTCTGAAACTTCCAATGACATATGGTAAATCCAAGCTTCTACAAGCTTCAACCACGAGCCTTATAGACTCATCTCTGAACCCCTTGATTCCCTCATCTACAACCAAAACCGTGACACTGCAATCCTTGATCTTTGAAGCCATCCTTGAAACAACGTGAAGCATAACCATGCTATCCTTTCCACCTGAGACAGCTAATCCAATATTTTCACCGCTTCTAATCATCCTATACTTCATGACCGTCTTCTTCACTTTTCCAATAAAGTACTTGTTAAAGCATCCCTTGCAAAGCCTCAGGCCAGTATATCTCTGAAAGTATACTGCCCTATTTCTTCCACATTTGTCGCATTTAACCTCCATGTGAAACCCCCAGCAAGACAATCTCACAGCTCTGCTCAATAATGGCATCCAATCCTCCAAGAATCAGGTAATCCACTCCATTAACGAAGATCCTCAGATCAGGTCTCAAAATGTTAAACCAAAAAATATCCTCATTTCTCAAATTAAATTTCTCACAAATAGCTTCTAAAACCCTTCTAATGCTTACAGGCTTGTCAAAAAGTAGCGTAACTTCATCACTTCCAACTTTATTCTTCAACCCTGTGAGAATCCTTACCTTTACAGTTATCATATCGAAACTAATCTTTAAAAGAAGCAGTAATATTTTAAATAACGCTACCGTCAAAGCTAATGGAGGCTAAAAATGTCTCTGAGATCAATAACCCTGGCCATAATAGTAATCGCTGCAATATTCACGTTTACCTTTGGCATGTATATGCATGTGGAAAAGGCAGCTGCCTTAACTGAGAGAATACACGAGGGAGATTTAATAGTTAAGAATGGCACCTTCACGATAGCAGACTCTAACTTCACAGTTAATGGGAATATATATGTGATGAAGGATGCTGTGCTAGTTATTGAAAACTCTATTCTTATAGTCAATCAGACAGAGGATCTTGAACACGTGATAAAGGTCAATGAAACAGCTAGAATTGAAATAGTGAATTCAAACGTCTGTACATCAGTTGGCTCAATTCAAATGATTATAACGGATAATGCATCAGCCACAATATCATCCTCTAAGATCTCCAATGATACGATGATCGAATGCAGAGTAAACTCTACCATAACAGTTAGTTCATCTAAGATTGCAAGCTTAACCATAGCGGATAACTCAACTGGAATGCTGAATGGAGCCGAGATAACTGAGAAGCTTGAGATATATGGAATATGTAGTGTAAATATGACATCTACCCACATCGCCTACATAGAGGTATCTGGAAGATGCGAAGTTAGAGCTTTGAATTCATACATTAATTCAACAAGCGTATCCGGGGAATCTCTACTAAATGCGACAGCTACAATCCTGAATAATGTATCAATCGACAATGCAGCTACGCTATACGCTAAAGGCTGCTCCCTAAACAGAACCTTTGTACGCGGTAAAAGTTCATGTGTGTTTAACAGCTCTCAAGTGGAGACCTTAGAAGCCACGGGGGTTTCCAACGTCAAACTGATTAAATCTCACGTGAATGAGGCATTGCTCAAAGTGGTTGGCCACTTTACAGTAAAGAACCTTCCAAAGATGGCTAAACTATGGGGTTCAAGTATAAATGGCTCAATATTCTACTCACTAAACATAACACTAATAAATTCTACAATCTCATCTTACAAGGTGCATGCATGTGAGGGATCAATTGTTGA
>Ga0164311_10000074_pt1 | contig 34925 bp, 30 predicted proteins | sample GuaBasSedimGuay2_FD_121796 | JGI IMG/M metagenome (GOLD analysis project Ga0164311, IMG submission 121796) | Subseafloor sediment microbial communities from Guaymas Basin, Gulf of California, Mexico - Guay2, Core 4569-9, 9-12 cm | ecosystem: Environmental > Aquatic > Marine > Hydrothermal vents... | reverse complement strand
TGGTAACTCTGGCGGGAGATTTCCCGTAATCGCTTCTTTAACTACAACATTTGTTTGAATCACCGGTATGCTGAATACAAGAGCTCTAGTTAGCGGACTTAAAGACCCTACGTCTATAAAAGCCGTTATCATGCCCGGTATCATTATCGCTGCTACTAACGGCCCTACAATTGTCGATGCCACGCGGGTATCGCCGCTTAACGCCCCAATAATTGATCCTAAAGCAGCCATGAAGAAGAGGGTTATGATAAAGCTTGCAAGTATATAGGCCATACTGTTAGGGTCGAGGATTATTAGCGGCGTGAAGCTCACGGATGAAGGCGCTCCCAGCTCTCTGAAAGCCATGTCATAAATGTAAAGATAAGCCACGAACCCTGCTATCGAGCCTAGGGACCCTAAAAGAGAGACAATAAACGACCCTAGCAGTTTTGCCATTAAGATATATATCCTAGGTATAGGTAATGTGAGGAGCGTTTCTAAGGTTTTCTCTTCGTTCTCTATAGCCATCGACGTTGCTGCCATTTGAACGACCGTAATGGAGATCATTAACACGATGAAGGGCATAATGAAGCCAGCAAACGCTATTGATGCAAGAGCCTCAGAGGGATCTCCCCTTAGGAAGAGGTCTTTGCGTTCCAGAAATGTGTATACTTCTGGAATTGTAGGGTTCTTTATTATCGCGAGATCCAAGCCTGTACCGTTAAGGTACTTAGATCCAATATACTCGTTAATGGCTTGGTTAAGCACTATATATCTCGCAGACCTTCCACCGAAAAAGTTGAGGCTTTTAATTATTACAAGATAGCGTATCTTAACGAAAGTTCTGTGGAGAATTTCATCACTAAAGCCCTTAGGTATTACTAGAATAACGTCTATTCCGTTCTGGGCTTTTACTATAGGCTTGAGTTCCTCCACATTAGAAACACTTATGGATAACCTCTTTACGTTGATCCTAAGCATGCCAGATATGCGGTTTAAATACGCTATTAGGCTACGGGACTCAACGGAATTATCTAGATCTATTATCCCCACAGTTATCGGCTCCCGAAACTGTTGTGAAGCTTGTCGCATTGGGAAAGCCATAGCAAAGCCCATTAGGGGCAAGATCACGGCTGAAATAATGAAGCCTAATAGGATCTGAGGATTCCGTATCAAATCCTTAAACTCCTTAACGATTAACGCCCTTAACATAAATCAATCACCTTTCACTAACCTAATAAACAGGCTTTCCAGATCAGGGACACCGTGGTCTTTAAGCAAGTCGAATATCGACCCTTGGACTAGAATCCTACCCCTATTTATTAGTGCCACCCTGCTACATAGCTCCTCAACTTCCCTCATATTGTGGCTTGAAACGAGAACTGTAGTTTCATAAGTTTTGCTGAAATCCTTTATAGTATCCCTAATATCCCTTGCATGAAGCACGTCCAGTCCTACCGTGGGCTCATCAAGTATCGCTAGCTTGGGCTTAACCATAAGAGCTCGCGCAACTTGAACCCTTCTCTTCATACCCTTGCTATAGGTCTTCATTTTATCGTAAAGCCTATCGCCTAGTCCTGAAAGCTTTATCCCAAGCTCTAAAGCTTCCTCTGAATCCCTTCCCTTGCCGAAGTATATCTCGGCGATCAGCTTAAGATACTCAAACCCCGTAAGGTAGCGGTAAGCTCCAGCATCTTCGGGAAGGTAAGATATTATTTTCCTCACTTCATGAGCCTCGCTCACGACATCTCTCCCATAGACCGCGACTTTCCCTGATGTCGGCAGGAGAAGAGTGGCTATTATCCTGAAAGTCGTAGTTTTCCCCGCACCATTAGGTCCCACTAGACCGAAAATCTCCCCTTCCTCTACTTCGAAGGAGATGCCCCGGAGCGCGGCAAACTCTCCGAATTTCTTAACTAAGCTCCTCACAACTACTGCACGCATGAAGCCCAACCCTACTTCCAGCGAGCCAACATTAAGAGGAAAGGAGGGATAAATAAAAATTTAATTACATAGAACTTAAGTAGAAAGGGGAGATTGCTTGGCGTTCGAATTATTTAAGCCGTACACTCTTGATGAGGGAAAGTTTCTGGTAGAGCTTGCGAGAAAAGCTGTTGAATCATATCTAAAGGAAGAAAGGAGAATAGAGCCCCCAGATAACACTCCTGGAAGCCTTCTAAAGGATAATTACGGCGTTTTCACAACAATAGAAGTGTTCAACCCTCATGGACATAATGAGCTAAGGGGATGTATAGGATTCCCTCGAGGATACCGGAATGTAGTGACAGCAGTGATCAACAGCGCCATAGCTGCCGCAACCGAGGATCCCCGATTTCCACCAATGGGCTTAGAGGAACTTTCAAAAGTTGTGTTCGAGATATCTATCCTATCACCTTTAGAACTAATTGAAGTGAGGGACCCAAGGGACTATGTTAGGCAAATAAAGGTGGGAATACACGGATTAGTCGTTGAAAAGGGGCTGTTTACGGGCCTATTGTTACCACAAGTTCCCGTAGAATACCTGTGGGATGAAGGAGAATTCCTCTCACAAACCTGCATGAAAGCTTGGTTGCCTCCTGATTGCTGGTTGGAGAAAGGAACCAAGGTCTATAGGTTCCAAGCGCAACTATTTAAGGAACTTGAACCCAACGGAAAGGTCATTGAGCGAGACTTATTGAAGGAATACGAAGAACTGAGGAAGAAGAAGCTAACATAGAGTACGGAGTAGAAAGACCTTGAAGGTAACGGGTGGAGAAGGAGGCAAAATACTGGCCCTTAAGATAGCTAAGTATTTAGACACAGAGTACATTGATACCCTTTCTAGGACGTTCCCCGATGGAGAGATCTATGTGAGAGTTATGGGTAGCGTTAAAGGAGAAGACGTAATCTTAGTTCAGTCGATGGGTAAAAAGCCCAACAAGCTTTTAATAGAATACTTGCTTATAGCCGATACACTAAAGGATTTAGGGGCTCGTAACATAATTGCTGTCATACCATATTTACCCTATGCACGCCAGGATGCTAGATTTAATCCAGGAGAAGCTGTAAGCATTAAGACGGTATCCAAGCTCATCGAAAAAGTGGGAGTAAGTGCGGTTATAACAGTCGACATGCACCTACATAGGTTTAAATCAATACAAGCTATCTTCAGCGTACCAGCTTACAACCTTTCTGCAATGGGTCTTCTAGCCGAGTACACAGCCTCAGAATTCGGGTTAAGTAAGCCCTTAGTCGCAGGCCCAGATGAAGAAGCCGAACAATGGGCGAAAATAGCTGCTAATGCTTTACAAAGTGATTACTTAGTTCTGGGAAAAACCAGGAGGGGGGACTACGAAGTTGAAATACGCGGTAAGAGCTTAGCAGTCGTGCAGGCGCGCGATGTACTAATTGTGGACGATATAATCAGCACCGGAGGTACCATGGCTAAGGCTGTTGAGGCCTTAAAGACTGCGGGAGCCAAGAGAATACTGGCTGCATGCACGCATCCACTATTGATTGAAGATGCACTCTACAAAGTGCTCTCTGCAGGCGCTGAAGCTGTTGTAGGAACAGATACGGTGCCAAGTCCCATAAGCTTTGTATCTGTAGCACCCCTTATAGCTAGCTTTTTAAAAGAAACAGTACTGTGAATTAGGAGATTTGAGCAGAGTATTACGTATTATGGATTTAGAGAGCCCTAAGAATAATTTCCTTTGCTCTCTTCAAGTCCAGTTTCCCTTCTTCACTTAAAGGTATACGAGTTAATACGTGCTTCACAGATCCATCGTCATATTGCACGAAAACTTGTGGTATGTTAAATCCCCCGATCTCATCCCTTTCGCCATACTTTATTAGAAAATCCCAGTCCTCCTCCCGCTCTTCAATCTCTATGCCCTTCTCCTCAGATATTTCCCTTAGAACCCTCCTAATCTTCCCTCGTAAGGGATCATATTCAGCCGTCACGAGAATTATTTTGCTCAAGAAAACCACCTTCCCTTCTCTTAGAGAGCCAATCTATTTAAACCTTTTTAGTGATGCTCGTTAAGCTACAAGAGGCTGAGTTATGGATTTTAGCTTAGAGGGTATTCCATATAGAAGAGCTTGCAGATACCTGGCCGTTAACTTAACGGGCATTAGTAATAATATTAAACAACATGTTGGCTATATTTAGCGATACTGAATATGGAGGAAGGCAGGGCTCTTAGGAGACCTTTACTAGCTAATGGATGCATCGTTAAAGACTATGAACCGCTGTATAAATACTGGGAGGTTGCTGAGAAAAGAGGTGTGGAGAAAGCAACCATTAGGAGCGAGGACGTAGAGTACGTTAAGAAAGTTGTTGAGGCAAGCGGCAGGGTAAGCCTGTTAGAGCTAAAGAGAACACTATCCTTCATGATGCTTGACAGAGTTAACGGAGAAATAGCGAAAGAAGCATACACAATGCTGGGCCTTGAACTAAATGAGAGAGAAGCTAGGGAAAAATTAGCGGATATTTTAGCTGGCTGGCTTCTTGAAGCTTGCTTGACGCTGAATGTGATTTCATTAAGGGGATGGAGATTACCTGAGGACTAGTTTAGATCCAGCCTCTCAACTTCATTGCATTTACTACTCTTTCGACGGCTATAGCGTAGGCCGCGATTCTCATGGGCTTATCGCTATACTTCCTCTGCCACTCTTCGTACACTAGCTTAAAGTTGTCGGTCATCTTCTTGTCTAACTTCTTAAGAGCTTCCTCTTCCGTTATCCAGCAGCCCATTCGGTTGTGACACCACTCGATCCAGCTCATCGATACTCCGCCAGCATTTGCTAAAATATCTGGGATGGCTATAGCTCCCTTTCTCGCCAAGATTTCGTCCGCTTCGGGGGTTACGGGACCATTGGCACCCTCAGATATGATCTTAGCCTTTACTTTGTCCGCATTCTTTTCCGTGATAACGTTCTCTATAGCTGCTGGCACTAGTATGTCGACACCTAGCTCTAATAGTTCCTCGTTTGTAATTCTCTTCGCATCCTTATAGTTGATCACGCTTCTCGTCTTATCCTTAACCTCCATAACCTTCTTCACGTCTAGCCCATTTGAATTGTATATGCCTCCCTTACTGTCGCTAACCGCAACAACCTTTGCACCCCACTCAGAGAGGTAGAGAGCTGCATACCTGCCTACGTTACCAAAGCCTTGAACCGCCACGGTTTTCCCTTCTAAGCCATTTAGAACTTTCTTAGCGGCCTCTCGTGCCACTAACGCCACGCCATAGCCCGTGCTTATTATACGAACCTTTAATCCTCCAATCTGGTACGGCTTAGCTGTCACAACGCCCCAAGCTGGATACCCTACCATTTTGCTATATTCGTCAAAGAACCAGGCCATAGTTTGGGGGTTTGTGTAAACGTCAGGAGCAGGGATGTCGATGTCCTCCCCAACGATCCTAGAAATAGCGGCGAAGTATTTTCTTGAGAGCTCCTCAAGCTCCCTTTGTGAGAGCTGCGAAGGATCGACTTTAACGCCCCCTTTCCCGCCTCCGAAAGGAAGTTGAGAAAGTGAGTTCTTCCAAGTCATCCACATTGAGAGAGCAACAACTTCTCCTACGCTTACGTTAGGGTGATACCTCACTCCACCCTTATAAGGTCCCAGCGCGCTATTGTGTTGACTCCTCCAGCCTATAAATACCACAGTTTTACCGCTTTCCAGCCGAACAGGTATCTTAACCTGCAGAAGTCTTTCAGGATGCCTCAAAACTTCTACAACTTCATCAGGTAATCCCAATATCTCCGCCACATCTTTTAACTGCCTTACAGCCATTTGGTATACTGGATCGGTCTCATACGGAGCTCCCGTAACCGTGGCCGAAACCATTCTCACACCTCTTCCCTGTCCGATACGCTATATGAGGCGTTCTATTAAAAACCCTCTTGCATAGATGCTTAGCATTATCGAAACTACAGTAAACGTAGTTTATTCTCTAGCTTTACCTTTCAAAGATTTGAGGGAAAATAGGTAAAGACAGGGTTTACAGGCACTCGGATGCTTGAAGAACTTCTAGTGAAAGGCCCTAAACTCTCATACCTTAACTTGTGAGCATTAAAGCTCTAAGTTCTCAAGATTCCTCCAAACGCTATTCAAGTTCTCCTTTGATATGACTGGGAGACTTAATCTAGCACAATATGTTCTAACAATTTAACTATTAAAAGAAAAGTAATTTAGCCTTGATCCCTGTTTTGACCCTCGTATGAGGAAGAGTTGGGAAGTAGCTTCTATAGCTATATGTGCAGGGCTTTACGCAGTAGTAGGATACATGAGCTACCTCGGGCTATTCACACCCGTCATAGGAGTTGTACGCTTTTGGCCCTCAGTCTTTATTCCAGCAGTATTCGCTGTACTTCTTGGGCCTAGGGTTGGAGGCATAGGAGCGGCTATAGGAATATTCATAAGTGACATGATGATTCATGGAAATGCCCTACTTAGTTTAAGCGTTGGGGTTCCAGCAAATTTCGTAGGCTTCTATCTCGTTGGATGCATCGCGAGAAGGCTTAAAAGTGGAGGGTTAAAGTGGGTTTTAGCAACTTTAGGTGAGGAGGCAGTCGTACTGTTACTCGTTCTTCTAGCGACGTATACGGGAATTCTATCGATGTCAGTAGCGGTAGCGTACACTATAGGAATATGCGTCGCATTAGCCTTCACTTTGGCGTACGGTACGGCTATAAGAGATCATTCAGGTCAACTTCTAGCATATGCTACGGGCCTATTAGCGGGTTCTATAATTATAGGCATAGGGGTATACGCGTTCAGCCAGCTCTTCATACTTCCAGGAGGCTATAGCAGACTACCGTTAGAAGCTGCCTTGCTCTGGACCTTATGGACATATGCTACGGAAATACCCTTTATGGTCGCTCTATCACCTCCAGTAGTTGCAGTAGCTGGGAAGGTACTCCCAAAGGTGAACGAAGATTGAAAGCCAAAGCCTATTCACCAGGGGGTCTATCAGGGTTCTTCTCAACGCATATTGTGGAGGGAGATTTACTACACACAGGGGCCTGGGGAGGAGGCATAGCCCTTCGGAAAGGCGTTTACGTTGCGGTTGAGGTAGAGGAAGGAACGAAGACCGAAATAATCACTACACTCAATGGCAAAAGAGCTGATTTATTCGTCTCACGAAGAGTTGCTGAAAGGCTTCTCTTACGGACTGATAAGCAGTATAGGGTTATTATTAAGCAATCCATTGAGCTACCGATGGGTGGAGGATTAGGAACAAGTGGGGCAAGCGCTCTAGCAACTGCACTAGCCTTAGGAAAAGCTTTAGGACTTAAATTAACGTATGAGGAACTCGCTCGTGAGGCTCATATAGCGGAAGTTGAGTGTAAAACCGGGCTCGGAACGATTTCGGGTCTCGTTACAGGTGGAGTCGTATTGGTTATAAAGCCAGGGGCTCCGGGATTCGATAGAACAGTGCGAATACTTGCCGAACCTTCACTAAGAGTCGTCATAGGATTTTACGCTCCTATAGAAAAGAAAAAGGTTCTTGAAGGCAAAGACATAAGCCGGATAGATGAAATAGGGAGAGAGGCCTTAAGCAGGATCTTAGAGAAAACCGATATCGTGCATTTCTTGGAAACCTGTAAGTGGTTCTCTCAGACTACAGGTCTTATGGGTAATAGGGTTAAAAGGGGAATAGAGGCCGCGGAGAAAGCGGGTGCATTAGGAGCATCTCAAGCAATGATAGGAGAAACAGTCTTCGCCCTTGTGGAGAAGGACATGGTAGAAGACGTTAGTGCTGCTCTTCGAACAACAGGTGCGAAAATTACCATATCCGAGATAGAATGGTGTGCTGCTCGATTATTATAATCTATATTGTATTAATTAAAAATTACACTGATACACTCGTTTTCATCCTTAACTATACTGCCTATTTTCTCAAGCATGCTGTTTAGATCCCTCAACGACAATACCTTCACATTTTCAATTTTATCGAAGTTCAATAACCCTGCCTCGTCCGGTACCCTTCTATAGGATTCCTCCTCGCAAACAACAAATATTCTAGCATGGCTCACGTCCATAACCTTGCCCCACAGTTCTATGAAGGAATTAATATTGGGATCCACGAGATCAAAACACACTACTAGGTTGCCCTTGGATGCAACTACATCAAATGAATGTTCAATCCCGCTAAAGCCGACGATTCTGCCATTGATTTTAACGTTAAAGCCTTTCCTCTCTAGAAAATCCTTAATCGTATCTTTTAGACCCCTCCTCATAATCAATCCCTAATAGCGGTGTTAACAAACTAACTAGGGTCTTGCCTTCTTTAAAAGTAATAGAAAATTTAAGCTTTTCTATGTGAGGTAGAAACATCCTAACGAGGATAATATCTAAAGGATTTTGTGTTACCAGATTGCTCCAGAGATGCCAGCTCATTCTCCATTTTACTAATTAAGTCCTCATGATCTTTAAAGAGTACTAGCTTAAGCTTCCTAGTTTCTGTAAGCTCTGACGGAATGCACTCTCTAAACTTCTCCTCTACCAATAGGAAAATTCTTGCATAATCAACATCCACCGCCTTTAGGTATACTTTTAAAAACGATACTATGTCAAAGCCCGTATAGTCGATACATAATGTTAGGTCGCCTTTAAGGGCTACGAGATCGAACTTATGTTTGACGCCACTATAGCCGACAAGGGTGCCATTAAGCCTTACATCAAAGCCTCTTTTTTCTAAAAAGTCTCTGAGAATTCGCTTGATGTCGATGGTTATGCCCATCAAAGCCACCGGAAATTCGTTCACTCCAACCTCTTTTAGCCTTGTAGGAAAAATGAGAATTTAAGTCTTTCTATGTGAATTGAAAAGAAATTTTAGACAATTATATAATAGATTAAAAGAACTTTAAGCATAACGGTGTTATAATGACGTTGAAAAATTTCTTACTTGTCTTCCTCACTAAAGTGAGCATATTGATTATTAAAGTGAGAACTCTTAGAATTTTGAAATTAAAGTAAGCTGCAATTAATAAAACTCTCGATAGCATGACAATTACTTTGATTAAGTACGCATATATGAAAACATTCTATAACTGAGGCTCTGAGCAAGATCTTAAATTCATCTATGAAATCTCGAGAGATCATGACAGTAAACTTATTAGTATCAAAATGATTATTTTTAAGACAACAGAGGTTCTGAAAGTGGTTAAAAGTCTAGCGAAGAAAGTTGTTATTGGTCTCATAATATTCTTACTAACGCTCTCCCTAACAACATTCATATTAGCGTACAATATTTCCGAAAATATCTTGAACGCGGATTTCATAATCCGTGTAGGTGTCAGACGAGAGGTAATTCAAGCCTCAAGGAAACTCATTTTATCAAAGCTCCTGAGGGATGTTGACACCACTTCACCCCTTGGAAGACTTTTAGTAAACATTACAATAGAGTCGCTGACGGATGATGTCGTAGAGGGATTCTTAAGGGACTGTGTAACCCCTCTCATAGCCTATATGAAAGGTGAAGCAAAAACCTTGAACCTGATCGTGAACCTGACTAAGTTTAAGGAAAACCTTAAGAAAAACATTAGGCGACGGATAGTGGAAGAACCTCCAGATTTTCTCTTAAATTTCACTCGTTTAGAAAGGGAGCGCCTTGCATCAATGTTGTTAAAAGAGGTGGAGGAGTATCCCTCATACCTCGATTTACGCCATGGAATGGACATTGAACAAATGTCCTCAGCACGCAAAGCAATTTCTATGATATGCATGACTTGGAAAATAGCTGCTGTTGCATCACTAGTTCTCGTGATACTCCTAGTGCTCTTCCGTAATTTAAACATAATTCTCGTTTCAGTGGGCATAGCCCTAATAGGCTCAGGTCTGATCGTAAGTGTAATCCTGAACTACATGAAAACGATGGTGAGCAAAGTCGAACCGCCGGAAGGGCTTAGCACTGAAGGAATAGCGTGTATTTTAACGGATCTTACTAAGCCCTTGCAAGAAACTGCATACATCGCGTTAGCTGCAGGAGCTCTACTAATTATAATGTACGTTATGAGAAGGAGGTATTTCAGGAGAAGCATTTCTATTCCCTCCAAATCATAAACTATATTAAATACAGTAAGGGCAGTTTAAGCGCTGAGGAAGCGTGAATGGAGTGCGCTTTCTGTAATATAGTGAGGGGACTTGAAGAAGCATACATAGTTTACGAAGATGATTGCGTAATAGCCTTTCTCGACAAGTATCCCGTAACGCGTGGACACACCCTCGTGACCCCTAAAGAGCACTTTGAGACCATACTTGAAGTGCCTGATAGCGTCCTATGCAGGACCATAAGCGTCGTGAAAAGGATCGTAAGTGTACAATTTGAGTACTTAAAAGCCGATGGAGTTAGAGTACTCCAAAATAATGGTAGCGCGGCTGGACAGGTAATATTCCACCTGCACTTTCACGTTATACCGTATTATTACGGCGTACCCCTCCGCCATGTAAGGACTCCTATCACAAGAGAGGAAGGAGAAAGCATTTCAAAAGTTCTCCGAGAAGCTTTAGAAAAGGATTAGAATGGGGGTTCAGAGGGTAGGGGCACGCCGCCTCACCTTTCGGAGGCTGCGGTCCCTCCTCATCACCCGTTACATATGAACTGAGAGGACTAATTTATCGTTAACTGTTGGGGAAAACGTCAGTGGGATAAGGGCATCATCACCAACTCGGCTCCCCAAAAAGTCATCATCTGTGTGCATCCATTTGTTTTAATAATACCCGCTGCTTAATATACAATTAGGTTAGGCTGATGAGAGAGGGACAAGTACAGATAATTTCGACCCTCTTACTGATAGTCATCACAATCTCAGCATGGATATTGATCTGGATATGGTTTTACCCACAATACTGGTCCAACTACCTTTTCCTCCAAAAAGAGCTACTGGAAGGCGAAAAGCGATTATCGGAAAACATAGTCATAGAAAACGTCCTCTTCAACTCCACTACCATCTCGATCTACATAACCAATACTGGTAGCATAGAAGTAGAAATAGGATCGGTCTACATAAACCAGGAAAACGTGTGGTCAGGAAGCATTGAGGTAAAGGTGGACGAGAACCTCTGGATAAACGTTACATACTCCTATGAGAGCGGCCAAGTGTATTCAATTAAGGTTTGTAGCATGAGAGGGAATTGCTGGGAGGTGAAAGTGCGTGCTCCTTAATAGGAAAGGCGACGCGACCGCGGTGGGAGGCCTCTTCTTCCTAGTGATGTCCCTAATGATCATAAGCCTAATGATGTTCTCCTTCTGGACTCACTACGATCTCTCGGTTAAACTGTTGAGAAAAATAGAGGAAGCGAGACCTGAAGACGCAGTGATAAGCCTAGAATATACCTACCTTGATACAAAGGACGCAAGCGTAGTTAACTATACCGTTACTATCGGAACCGTCGTAGATTCGGGAGTAAATCCTCTTCAGACAAGGGGGGATGGAGATACACTCGTGATAGAGAGCCGACAGGCTCTTGACATCGAAGTAGCTAAAGTGAGTGTTACACGAACAACGAATTTCATACGTAATGGAGAATTTGATGAAGGGTTTAATTACTGGACTACTGATACCATACCTCCATCTCCTCCTGGAGTTACCGGCAACTGGACTATTGCAACGTACAACGACGGAGATAAAGCCGCACGGAGAATAACCGAAATGACAGGTCCTGCAGGGGGTCCTGGTAAGAAAACCCAAACGGCCACTTTGAGCCAGCAGTTCAGCGTGGAAGCCGAAGTAACGGAAGCTACCCTATCTTTCAATTATCTAATGAACCTCACGATTGTAAGCGGGGAGCAGAAAGAAATGACCTATAATCTAAAAGTAAAGATCCTCAGGGATGGAAAGATAGTCTTCTCGGACACTATTGAGTACGATGACGACGAAGAGCCTGAATGGGAGACAGCTACCTACGATGTAACCAGCGCGTTTACAAAATCGGGTGATTATACGCTAATCTTCGAGATCGAGATGCGTGTTATCCCTGCCAAAGGAACGGAAAAATACGATGTGATATTTGACACGTGGATTGATAAAGTGGAACTGCTGATAACCTACATAGAAGAGGTTCAGCGAGGTGCTGAGCTACTTCCTGCATATGACGCTGAAATATACTTCAACGTAACCGTCCCGAACTCCTATAACATAACATCTAAACTCCTTCTATGGAGCAACGTGAGTGTTCTGTGCCGCACATACGAGTGGAATTCAGCAGACAACGCGTGGATCTTGAAGAGCTGCGTGTACAGCACTGGTAACTCTTGGTTCAACATAACCCTATATGGCTCTAGGATAAGGGTATACGTATCCTCTCCCTGGGCTTTCAAACTAGAACTAGACTACATTGAAGTTCACGCATATGTTCTGAACACCAGCGGGCTTTACGTTACACTCAAGAATACAGGCTCACCTGACATTAGGCTCATAGCAGTATGGGTGAACGAAACACGCTATCCGAATAGTGGCGTCTGGGACCTATGGGTTCTCAGCGGAGAGGAGAGGAAAGTCTCAATATCCCACAGCCTTGAAAGTGGAAAACATTACACGGTTAAGGTTATTACTTCAAAGGAAGCTTATACAAAAAGCTTTGATACTTAGGTCTGGTAGAGTTGGAGACCATAGTGGTCGACGGTAGAGAAGTTCTTAAGCTCTCCATAACCTTCATTACGTTGGCAATTCTCAGTTTCATAGCATTTCTCAACGCTCCTCGAATAGACATGAAAGTACTCTTTTTCGGCATCGGTGCCATATGTGCCTCAACTTCAATCGAGAACTACCTAAACATGCAATATCTTAAGGTGATCCCTCATATACGCGTAGAAAGATCATCTATGAGAAAGTGCATTAGATTACAGGTAACTTTCACAGGAGATGTAGACTTAAGCAAAGTACACATCTACAAGGGTACTTTCATATTGTGTTCATACTATCCCTTCACGAAACTTCTCGAAAAGATCATTCCATTATCCCCCTCCGTGTTCATACCGGAATCGAGATTAGACGCCCTCATTAGAAGCGAGCATGAAAGAACCTTTCTCGATGTCCTTCTATGCGATATAAAGGCTTATGGCGGTTACTTAACCTCTAACGGAAAGGGCTTCGTGTACATGCCCGCCATAAGCATAGTGTTAAAGGGAAGGATCTTCTCAAAGAAGGTTATCGTGTGCTTCCTTCCTGGCTGGATCGAGCTTAAAGTAGAGCCCAAATCGCGAAAAATATCGCTTAAAGATCGTGGTCTGAATGCTGAGATTCTATTGGTAGGCGGTAGCAGGCTTTACTTAAGCTTGATATTAAGGGAAATCGATGCAAGACTCTATAGGGGAATTACCGTAGAAGTGCTAAGGCTTTACAGTTGCGGATTTAAAGAAGTTGTCAGCGAAAAGCTGCTATACACGGATAAACCCGGGAGCTATGAGGTATGGTGGTTCCCGAAAAAGTTAACAACGGACTATATAATAGTCTTCGGAATAAGCAGTATACGAAAGCTCTTTAACGTGATCAAGCCCCCTGTGCTGGAAAATACATATATTCTTGGAGATTCATCCTTCTCCCGTAGGGAGAAGCTTTCAAAACACTCCTATACGAGCACTTTGGTGGAATCAAGATACGTGGTTAGACTGACGGCAGAGAGCCTGAAGGGGAAGATGCTGAAAAGCGAGGTCGAGCTGAGCATTAACTGGAAGTTTTAAATTAGAAGGTGCTAGAGGGCAAGAAATATAACACATGCTTTAGTCTATCTTACGAGAACTATGCGAGGAAAACCACAGTTAGCAATTCTCGTACTTCTCGTCATAACGTTATCCTATACTCTGACTCTCCCCTTACATCAATTCGAGGTCCCTTCTAAACCCTATGGAAAGGCAGAGTGCTACTATTATATTAGAGTTCTCGAAAATGGCTCAGCCTTAGTAAATATCGAGTTCAGAGGCTACGGTAAGGGCTCAGCATACATTTACCTGCCTCGATTTACGAAATACACTTTATACGTTGTTCAAGGGGAGGTCGTAACAAAAGTTGTACCTGACCCCATTTTCTACTTCTACCATAAGCGAGTTTTTAATTATACCTCACCTGATCGAAACTGCTCAATAGTAATTATTAAGTACCCATTTTCATATGCCTCCCTAATGATAGAGGATAAAGCGTGGTTTATGACACCTCTAATAAGGTTTTCAGAGAATGTTCTAACTCATGTGGAAATCATTATACCTAACTTAAACACAATACTCGGAGTCCGCCCCCAATTCTATGAAAAAGTCGGCGATGTACTACGCTTCCGCTTAGACTATCGAGCCGCGAACTACGCTGAGAACCGAATAGCTATAGACTATACTTTAAAGAAAAGCGTTCAGCCCGTGAAAATTGTTAAGTATATTGGGAATGATTCCGCTAAACTCGTGTTCTATGCTCCCAGAATATATATGGAAATCGTGGATAAGATCACGCAGACTTTTGATAAAGCATATCCTCATCTGAAATACATTTTCGGATTCTTCCCTCAAAAGCTTGAATTTCAGTTCTATCTACCGTCACTACTTTACATAAGCAAGCTAGGATACGTTGAGAGAGAAATTCTCTCTTTAGGAAAAATACACGTGAACCTCGTGCTTTTGAGGTTTAAGCCAGGCTACTTAGAACACACAGCGATCCACGAGTTTGTTCACGTAGCGCTGGGCAAGTTAGGGGTAAACGCCACAAGGAACACTCGATGGATTCACGAGGGATTGGCGGAATACATCGCAATATACGTTGAGAAGAGAATAGGAATTAATGTATCAGACATGGTTCAAGACCTACTTAAGGGCGCCGAATTATTCCTTCAATATCATAAGTTAGGCGAACTAGTGCTATGGCCGTATGGACCTCAAGAGGGATTATACTATGCAGCTTCATACTACGTTATGAAGGAGCTTGGAGACAGATACGGTGGAATAGAGTTCTTCAGGAGAGTTTTCGCTTACATAAACGAAACTGGAGGCATTAATGAGACTAAGGACTTTATTGACGCGCTCGCTCGCGTAGGAGGGAACAGAATCTATAATCTATTTGCCTCATGGGGATTTCCAGTGTCTCGCTCAATAACTATAAACCTGCTGATATCTCTATTAATATTAGTAACTTGGATGATTGCCCTTATCATAACTTTATCCTTCCTCCTAGCGCGTAAGGTGAAGAAGGAGGAGGGAACTAAGTGCCCGTATTGCGGCGTTATTGTAGACCCTATATCTACTTTCTGTCCGTTCTGCGGTAGGGAGCTGACCGCTATAAGGGAGGGAGAGAGGGTAGGGGAAATCCCGGATGGAAGGAAGGAGACCGAAGAGTAGCTTTGAGAAAGTAGAACCCATACATGCGCTCGGATTCTTCAATCTGCTGCGCGATGGAATTGTAAACCAGATCGTCATCTTCGATTACTACGATCCAGGGGAATATTACTGGTCAAAATTCCAGAGCCATGAGCTAGAAGACGAGCTAGAAATAATTAGCGAAAACATGCAGGAGTTTCTAGACGAAGAAGAAGTGAAGATAAACGGTGAAGAAGTACATCCATGTGTAAAGGAGGTGGATCTAATATTCAGAAGAAAGAAGTATCCATCAATAATATTTTTCATAGAATTCGCGGGAATATTAAGAAGCGGGCTAAATACATATGAAAATCGCTACGGTGAAACTGTCACAGAATATGATTACGAGTTCTACTGGATAATGCCACCTGATTTCCGCATAAGGGAAGTCCTTGTGGACGGAGACTACAATATTTCGGGAAATATTTTGATGGTGTGGGTCAGTAAAGGATCCTTGATAAAGGGTTACGAAAAGATAGTTTTCGAGGTGCCGAGAGGGATCTAGCTAGGAGAACAGTTCCTTAAGGAAGTCTTCTATTCTGTCGTACTTCTCCCCAAGCGATATGAATATGAGTGTTCGGGTAGGATTAAATATTACTATATCTATGTCATTGAATCTAACCTTGTAGTATTCTCCAGGAGATTCTTCAAGCACTTGAGATTTCGACAGTATCTTTTGAAGCGCCTCATCAAACGTTCCTTCCTTTAGTCTGGCACCGTACGTCCCATCAGTGACGCATATTACTGTGTAGTTTTCAATGTAATTTTTCCAGGGCTTCTCTTTCAACGCTCTCACCAATTACTTAGAATACTATATAAGCCGCTCAGTTTTTAGTATTTTCACTAAAAAGCCTCAAGTTATAATCTTGGATGCCAGTAGTTTAGAAATATATTTGAGAGAGTTAGAATGTAAACAATGTTAAATATTCGCTAGCATTTATAACCCTAAATCCCTGCCAGGTGCTGTAAATGAAAATCGTGCTACTGCACTGCGATTGGATAGAGTTCGAGCCAAAGATCAAAGCTCTGGAAGAGGCAGAGGAAGTGGAGAAAAGAACTCAGCGATACGAAGAAGCCTTAGTAGCTCTCGTAACGGTCGAAAAAGGAGATGGAGTCGAGAAGGCTGAGAAAGCCGCAGAGGAAATACTGGATGTCTATAATAGAATAAAGGCGAAACGAATTGTAATTTATCCATGGGCCCACCTATCTAACAACCTAGAGACCCCTTCAAAGGCACTAGATACCCTTAAACTCCTTGAAACTCTCGTTAGGGAAAAGGGAATAGAGGTGCATCGAGCTCCCTTCGGCTGGTATAAGGCTTTCAGAATATCCGTGAAAGGTCACCCTCTTGCAGAGCTATCTAGAGAAATAAAAGTTGCAGAGAGGAAGGTAGCTCCTCCTAAAGGTGAAAAAACGTACTACATAATTACTCCGGAAGGTGAGGAGATCGACCCTCGAAAAGCGGATCTAGGCAGGTTTAACCAGGAATTTCAGGCGTTAGTGAGAAAGGAAGCTCTGAAGGAGGAGCTCCCAGGAGGAGAGTCTAAGGTTTTAGCATATTTAAGGAGATTCGGTCTTGAATGGGAGCCTTCCTCCGATTACGGTCACATGCGATACGGTCCCTATGCAGCGCTCATATTCGACTTAGTAACTGAGTACTCTCGTTCAATTGTGAGAAAACTTGGTATTCCAATATTCGAAGTGAAGGGCACAGCCTTCTTCGACTTGAAGGTGAGAGCTGTAAGAGAACACGCGGAACTTTACGGTGATAGGCTTTATTCGTTGAGAACCGATAAAGGGGATATTATTTTAAGGTATGCAGCATGCCATCAGCAGTTCTCAATGATAAAGGACTGGAACATCTCATACAAGAACATCCCCTTCGGGGCCTTCGAGGTAGCGGACTCTTATAGATACGAGCAAAGTGGAGAAGTCGAGCTGTGCTTCAGGCTGAGGAGGTTCTACATGCCTGATCTCCACATATTCGCACTTGATGAGGAAGATGCTAAGGAGTGGCTTTTGAAGATCCACCACGTGATCATGGATGAAATGGAAAAGTTGGGTAGAAACTATGAGCTTCTAATAAACGTAGTGTGTCCAGAAGAGTACAAACGGTATAAGGATTTCATCGTTAGAATAGCAAGGGACATAGGAAAGCCCGTACTAGTTGCCATATATCCGCCTCTCGGACTCAGCTATTATTGGACCATAAACATCGAATACCACATCTTGGACCTATTGGGCAGGCCTAGAGAAGTAGGTACTGTCCAGATAGACGTAGGCAATGCAAAGAGATTCAACATAAGATACGTGGATAGAGATGGTACTGAAAAATACCCTGTAATTCTCCATACAGCCATTATAGGTAGCATCGAGCGCTACATTTACGCTCTCTTCGATACAGCCCTAAGGAAAGAGAAGCCCATGTTACCTATATGGGTGTCCCCAGTGCAAGTGCGGGTAATACCGCTATCCTCAGAGTACTTGAAGTACGCGGAAAGTATAGCCTCAAGAATAGAAGCCGCCAGTTTCAGAGTAGATGTGGATGATACCGAGAGGGGGCTCAGCAGGAAGATAGTTGATGCCGAGAGAGAATGGATACCTTATATAATCGTTATCGGCGAAAAGGAGTGTAAAAGGGGTACTATAACCGTTCGAAGAAGAGAGGATGGAAGACAAGTAGAGATGACGCTAGACCAGCTACTCGAGGAGCTTTCCGAAAAGACTAAGGGCTATCCCCGAAAGACCGCCTACTTCAGCAGATATCTCTCAATGAGACCTGGATTTATAAAGTGGGAGTGAGCTCTAATAGTAATATTTTCTCAAAGAAGAATGCTTTCTCCGCGACGACTCTAACTCGGTAGTGATCCCACGTTAATCGCTCGAACATCTGCTCAGTTACAACCAGGAATATCTTGTCCCTGACGTGGTTACGAGCCTCCCTTAAAAACCGTTTGACAAGCCCAGTACCTCCAGCCCAGGAAAGATCGAGGACATCCTTTGCCGTATCTTCAAGATAGGGAGGATTGAAAACTATGTAGTCAAATACTCCTTTGATCTCTGAAAAAAGATTTGAGACTATGGCCTTAAAGTTCCTTACGTTATTGATCAAGGCGTTAAGATTCGCGTAAAAAACTGCGTAGGGATTTATATCTGCGCCCAGGACGCTTACACAGCTCCTCGCTAATGAGAGCCCAATAACGCCACAACCCGTGCCCATATCTAGAACACTACAGTTTCCTTTAAGATTCACATGGTCTAGGATAAGAAAAGTGTCTTCCGCAGGATTGTAAACCAGATCAGGATTAAGCACTATTGTTAAATAGTTTATATGTCTAACTATCGCATATCTCATACTCTCTGCAATAACCCTGCAGCTTACATCACTAATCCTCATGACAGCAGTCAATAATTTAAAGCGGTACTGTCCTATGTAGTTTACCAAGTAAAATTAAAGTTGTGCGTAGGTGGTAATGCGTGCTCGAACTACTCCTTTCGGGAGAAGTACTTACACTACTTTACACGATCTTCTACTTAACCCTCATCGGAGTAATAATCTCGCTGATATACGGAATTTCCGAATGGTTTTCAAGAGATCGCGTGATTAAACTATTTGAAGGAAAACATGCATTCGTATTTCTAGGAAACGAAGCCTATTACGGAAAGATCAAAATCCCCGCTAGGAGCGGTGGAAGTTTCGAGGTGTTATTCCCCCCTGAGAGAATAGAAAATCCCGAAGCTCTCTTAGCATACCTTATAGAAAATTATAAAGAGACTGGAGATAGGAAATTCTTGGAGGAAGCTAAAAGGCTTCTAGCAGACTTTAAGAGGAGGAATATCCTCCCTCCAGACTATGCTTTAGAAAAAGTTGTAATAAACCCCTGGGCTCCGCCTTCCCTCGTTTCCCGTAAGATTTACGCCAATGAGCTGGGAAATCTGCACGCTTTAATAATCTTCAGAGATTTCCTCGAAGAGGAAGATTTTAGGGAAAGATGGAAGGAGTTAAAGAGGGTATTCCACCCCTCGTTCTTCGGGAGATTGAAGAGAAAAATCTACAACAGCTTAGCGTACGTAAAGGATAAGCTTAGCTCCACTATATCTAAAACTACGGGCGCCTACCTCTCCGCCTTTTCACCAGAAATACGTAAAAGCATCCAGGAGATCGAGACAAAGCTGATCACCGGAGTAGGTTCCGTATACGATCCCCTGCTCGAGAACAGCATTGGTAGGATAATAACAGTTCAAGTCCAAGACGTGGACGGCGAGGTTAAACTTTACCAGGGCATTCTGCGCGAATACTCGAATAACTTCATTGCGATATACGACGTTGGGTACAGAATACAGCTAGTGACGCGGTTTAAGGGCTCAAAGGAGATGAACGGGTTTCCGAGACCTATCTTAAGCTTCCACGGGTGGGTCTTTGAAGTTGGAAGGCACATTGAGATAAGGAACATGTCATTCAAAGAAGGACAATTATCGTTCGATCTGGTGAACGTCTCTAAGAACCCGTTGAGAATCGAGAAGATCAAGATAGGAGGAAACGAGCTATCGTTTTACAGGGTGTTATTTCCGAACGAAAGCATATCTGTGAAAACTTCTTCAGAAACTCCAGAACCTGTAATGGAGATAAGCTATGAAATTTCTAAGGAAGCTGATATAATATGGCCTCGCACGAAGGTAAAAGTCGTAGGTCTAGGAGATTATCCTCCGAGATTGCTGAGTGAGATACTCAAACTAAAGAAAGTGAAGATCTAAATCACCAAAACAATCAGTCGGGGTCATCCACATCATCGCTCAGTCGAAACCTTCCCTCCTCATCTCAGATTATGCTATACAATAAAAATAATTAAACTTTCAGCTACTTATAGCGGGAGCTCTACAGGAGCTTTCTTTTCTAAGGACTTATAAGCTGCAAGAGCTATTTCAAGCGCTTGTCTACCATCGTATACTGTAGCTCTCGGCGTATCATCCTCCTTAATGACCCTTATGAAGTCCTTTATCATCTCGTAATCCGGATTGGTGCCGAAATACCTGGACGTCATGGCACCTTTATCTGGTGCGAGTATTATAAAGGATCTGAAGGCATCAACCACTATGTAACCCTCAGTTCCAAAGATCCCTAAGTAAACGTCTCCCCAGATCGGCCAGCTGTCGGGCCTTGACCAGCTACAGTCAATACTTGCTACAACCCCCTTCTTGAAGCGTATAGTTATGAGAGCATTATCCTCAACTTTAAGGTAGTCTCTGATGTTTTTCTTATATATCGCATAGACTTCTTTGGCTTCATCCTTCGTATACCATCTCATTAAGTCGGCATTATGGACTGTGTGGTCCATTATAGCCCCTCCTCCCGCGAGGTCGGGGTCGCCGAACCATAGTCCAGGATACTTTCCGTGATTTGTAGACGTTATGGCAACTATCTCCCCTATGCTCCCCTCGTCAATTATCCTCTTAGTTTCAACCGTAACTTCATGATATCTCATTACGAAAGCTGTCTGGAACTTAACGCCTGACTTCTCCACGGCCCTTATCATCTCATCAGCATCCTTAAGAGTTGTAGCTATGGGCTTCTCGCACAGTACGTGAATCCCCTTCTCGCAAGCTACCAGCACTTGGCTTATGTGCTTGGCGTTTTCGGATGTTACTATAACAGCGTCCGGCTTCTCGACCTCAAGCAGTCGGATGTAATCACTATACTGTTTAACCCCATAGGCTTCAGCTGCCTTCTTCAATCTTTCCGGATCGTCATCGTATACGGCTACGAATTCCACTTCATTCTCCTTTTCAAGATCTTTCAGTACACTCGCATAGCTCCATGCATGGATATGTGCAAATGATAGTATAGCAAACTTTAACTTACCCATCTAGATCACCTCCTCTTCTAGCGGTAATTTTACAGGCCTATTTTCCTTAAACGATTTTAACGCAGCGAGAGTAACCTCCAGGGATTTCCTAGCCTCTTCGCCCGTAATAGCGGGTTCAAGGTCCTTTTTAACCGAGTTAATGAAGCTCCTTAACTCAAGGTAGTATCCGTCGCGTGGAACCGGCGTCCAGCATCTTACTTCATCCTTTAAGTATACTCTTAGCCCAGCTGTAGTCAGGTTGTCTACAACAAGGAGACCCCTTGTACCAGCGATCTCCAGGTACGTATAGAAAGGATGAGTGGGCGGAATAAGCCAGCTCCCGTCAACGTAGGCTATGGCCCCGTTCTTAAACTTTAGCAGTGCATGCATGTACACAGGAGCAGTAGTATCCTCATAAACGGTAGCACCTCTTGCAAAAACCTCCTCCACTTCCCCTAACACCCACCTTAAGAAGTCTACATCGTGTATGCTGAGGTCTACGAAAACACCTCCGCTTTTCTCTAAGTCCTTATGCCATCTCTTGAAAGACCACGGTGGGAACGAAACGTACCTATAAGCTCTAGCAACTACCGGGTTCCCTATCTCACCTTTATCCACCATATCTTTAGTAGCTACGTACTCTGGCCAGAACCTAAGTACATGACCCACCATTAGTTTAACGCCCTTCTTCTTAGCGGTGTTGATTATGTCATCGGCATCCTTGAGCCTTAAGGTAATCGGCTTCTCGAGAAAGATATTTACGCCATGCTCTATTGATGTTAGAGCATCACCTTTGTGTCTAAAGGTCTCTGTACATATGACGACGATATCAGGCTTTTCCTTTTCTATAGCCTCTTCAAGGCTGGAATAGGGTCTAGCACCATAATCCCTAGCCACCTTCTTAGCATGCTCTATATTTCTGCTCACAACACCTGAGACCTCGACGTCATCCATCCTCTTAAGTGATGGAAGGTGATGATTGAGCGCTATGAAGCCCAATCCATGGACAACTACTTTTACTTTTCCCAAACCAACACCCCTCTTCAATCATGATAAAACTGTATACAAGCAATATAAGTTTAATAACTTGGAGTTTAGGATCGAATAATGTCAAAAATAAAAATAAAATTTACATTAATTTAAGACTACTTTATGAAAGTCACTATGGACATGAAGAAGAAAGCTCCGAAGCTCATGCCGACGATTATTCCTATTATCAGTGGTACTGCGTACTTCTCGTAGGCTTCAGTGCCGAGGAACTTTAGTGTCAGCCACTTAAGTATGAAGGCTGGGAAGGCGCTTAGGAACCACATTCCGCTGTAGAAGAATAGGGCTACTGGCGTGAAGAAGAACCATGCATACTTGCTCCTAAGGAACCATAGGATACCGACTAGTATGAACGCTCCAAGCAAAGCAGACAGATGGTTGGGACCCATTACTCCTTCAGGTCTCACTACTCCTGGTATGTCTCTAGCGTTTGTGCCCCGAAGGGCTAAAGCCTTTACATACCATACCCTTGTGTAAACGTTGTTAGCGCCCTCAGCATATAACATGCTTAGGCCTAGTGATATGCCTATGAATGAGGCTATCACTATCGCTATTATTTGTCCGATTAACAGGTCTTTCTCGTCAACTTTAAGGTCATTGGCTAGCTTGTAAGTGGAGGCTACAGCCCAAGGCGTCCATGTCGCTTGTGGTAAGTGATACGTAGGTCTCATGGCAGCCTTAGTAGCCCAGTAGCTCTGAGTGAAGCAAGGGTTCGGGATACCAGCACCGTGAGCTATCGTAACCGTGAGCCATGTAGCTCCATGAGGAGATATGCTTGGCCACTGACCAGTTTCAGCCCACACTCTCGTCTGACCGATCGTGGAGAGGAAGTAGAAGTAGAAGAACAATATTAGTAGGCCTACATTAGCTCCCAGACCAGCGAATATTACTAGGTATAGTAAGTAGGCGCCGAGGAGGCCCGTCCATATTATCTTCCAGGATAACCTGCCGGGCTTAACCTTCTCTTTCTCCATGCCAAGTAGTGTCTTGAGGCCCTTAATCCATACGTTATACTTGAAGAGAAGAGCCCAGAAGCCTAGCGCTAGGGGTACATGATATAGGGAGAAAACTACCCAATTTATGGGTTTACCTGGATACTGTCCAGGCTGTATGAAGCCCGCTGCTACTGCAATAAAGGGCCATATCAGAGCCTTGAACCCCGTCCATATCGTAGCGCTCAGGGATACGTCCAATGGTGCTAAGTAGAATATGAACATGTCTATGGGTATGAACATCCACCATTCTCTGATCGAGGGGTTTATGCCCTTCAAGAACTTGTCCCAGGCCGTTAGGTAGATCTGTCCCCAGGCGAAGAATACGGGGAATATTGGGTAGAAATAGTTCGCTGTAGACTGGAATGCTAGTAGGAGTCCTATGATCCAACCTATGTAGAATACTTTCTGTTTGGCGAAGGATAGAGTTATACCTTCCTCGTAACTCTTTAAGACTTCCGTTGCTGGAATTACAGATGGGAATGTCAGTCTCTCAATTTCAATGAACTGCTCCTTAACGAACAGACCGGTAAATAGGTTCGCTAAAGCATATGCTAGGAAGAATAGCTCCGCTAGGATTATGCTGGGCCACAGCTCTCCTGGAATAGCTCCTCCACCGGTGAATATCTTCTCTACAAGGGTTGAGTCCTTAGGAGCCCATATATCAGGAACTATCTCCAAAAGCTTCGCAACGTTAGCTCTCTGAGCCGCGTAGTACGATAAGACCAATGGCTCCATGAAGAAGGATAGGAAGCCTGCGTCCATTATCAAGTAGAGTGAGCCGATTAGAACTATTATCTCTGCAGAGCTTAGCTTCTTCTTAAGAACAGTGGCTATTACCGTTAAGAACCATATAAAGCCAAAGGGCAGGTATATTGGTGCTCCGATTCTTCCTCCGAAGAAGGGTTCTACAGTGACACCTACGTGCCACCAGCATCGCATGTTGACGTAGAGTGAAGCTATGCCTAGTACTACTATTAGTACTAGTACTGTAGGCGTTAAACCTCTTTTAAATTCAACTTCAGTAGTAGCCTTCTTTGCAGAAGACATAAGTTAAATTGCACCGTTTACATACGGGTTTTAATTCTATTTAAACCTTAAGGAAAGATTTATAAGTAAGTTAACTAAAAAACCACTATAATGTTATTTTTATAGTTGCTAACTCTTAGAATATTTAATTATTCTCATATATCTTTGAATATATAGGGCTAATGTTATTAAGTGTTGAAAAAATATTTGGTACTAGGTGATAAAAATATCAAAGCTCAAATTCTACAGTTTAAACTTCAAAGCCTAAAATTCGATAAAAACAGTTAAATTAATATCATCATTTAAAGGAGAATAGAGAGGGCTTATAACATGTTGGAAAAGAAAATAAAACCTTACATCTTAATACTAATGCTAACATGGCTATTATTGGCTTCTCCATTAACGTTTTCAGCACCACAAGAGATAGATTACCTTGGTATAAATGAAATCGACGTCTCGGCCATAATGAAACGCGTGGAGTACCTTTCACGTCTAGGCAGTCGCATAACAGGGTACCCTGGATATTTTAAGGCGGTCGACTACATACGCAACGTTTTGGAGAAACTAGGATACAATGTCGAACTTCAAGAGTTTTACGTGACCATACCTTATGATAAGGGAGCTTTAATCAAGATCGTTGAAACAGGAGAAATCATACCCGCCTACTCCCTTTACCCTAACCTCGTTGCGTTGGGCGGCGCGAAGGACTTACGTGCAGAAGTTGTGTATGTAGGTAAAGGCGATCTAGAGTCCTTTAGAGGAAAGGATGTAGCCAGTAAAATTGTACTAATGGAGTTTAATTCAGACAACAATTGGCTTGCCGCTCTAAAACTTGGAGCTAGGGCAGTCGTATTTCTGGAACCCATTACCACCAGCAGGCTAGAAGCATTAAAGAAAGTCACCGTAACACCGTTAAGCTTCCCTCGACTTTACGTTGAAAGGAAATACGCAGAGAAGCTGAAAGAAGCTTGTGAAAACGGATGGAGAATTGAAATAACGACAAACTATACGTGGAAGAAAATTAAAGCCTACAACCTAATAGCGAGAATTGAGGGCTCAAGTGAACCCGAGAAGACAGTACTCATTACAGCACACATAGATTCTATTTCCATAGTTCCTGCACTCTCTCCGGGAGCGGAGGAAGCCATAAGCCCTGCACTCCTGCTTTACATTGCTGAAAAACTAGCTTCCGCCAATCCGAAGCCAAAATACTCCGTGTGGCTAGTATTCCTTTCAGGTCACTGGCAGGGCCTCAGTGGGGCAAGATGGTTCGTTGAAGAATTCTTCTTCAATAAAAACAGGGGCATAGGCAAGACATTCCTTCCTTATATAACCTTAAATATCGACATAACTTCTGGATCCCCCGAACTCATAATATATCCAGGTGGCTTCTTCTACGGTCATAGAACTCAAGGAGCATTAAACCTATACACCGATTTTGCAGCGAGCCTAAGAAAATGGATAAAGGAGTACGCAGAGAAGTTCCCTGAAGACTTTAAATTCGTTCAGAGCGAAGCCTTCGGAATAAATAGAACTACTGGAATAGTAACGTTACGTCCGTTCTCTCAAATAGGTTACGGTATGACGTACTCGCAAGCGTTCATACTTGATGCTGAGCCCTTCGGGTTATCGCGCTCTATTGCGGTATCCTTCCTCTCGTTTAAAGATCCCCGTCTAAGGGTATTTACACCCTTCGACCTGCCTGGGTATATAAATGTAGATATCCTGAGACCACAGATATCCTTTACATTATTCATAGTGAATAAGATACTTAACGATATAACGTCCGTCCATAGGGGCTCATGGGAGAGCATTAGCCCCGTACGAGTGTTAGTAGACCCAGTGAATGGCGGATTTGGGTATGCTGATGCTTCTATAGAGGTTCTCGAATACGACCCCACAGTTTCAACGCTATACAGCCCCATACCCTACGCCCTCGTAGTTATCCATAAAATTGAATGGTACAATAACAAAGTTGGGAGCTTCGGAAGAACTGAATGGAATATCTTTGCCAAAATTATTGAAATGGCCGACGAAAACGGTAGAGTGAGGATCGTTGGTCTAGCACCTCAAGAGGCCTTCACGGGAAACATAGAAGTCTACGCATACAAAGTTGACAAAGAAGGAAAACTCATATATGTACCGGACTTAGGGCCGAATGGAGCAGGTAAGTTTGCACCAGCACCACCACATTTGAAACCTGGCATAAGCATAAAGGCTGTCGCCTTCAGAGCAGCTGGTCTCCTAATAACTGATATACTCATGCCCGATCAACCTTGGGCTCTCATAACGTTTAACGCGTACCGCAAACCGGTATTCCCCGTGCCCTTCACACAATACGGTACTAACCCCGTACCCGTTAAGGTTGAAGCGTACCTAGAGAACTTCGTAGAGCCGCGATCTCGGGCTATAATAGTCGATTATGAGAATAAGTTCGCCCTAATCTTCGTTCCGCCCAATGAAAGAGTCATGGTCATAGCATCGCTTGGAGGACTTCAGCGCAAAGTGATAATACTCTTGAACGTAACCGAAGGAAAGGAGATAATCGGCAGAGGTGTGCCCATAGGAGAGGCTGGTTCCCTGACCATTATACCCGAGCTATTATTCCACTACGTTAGAGAAATGTTAACGATATCTAGGATACGCTATGAGAGAGCAGTTTCCCATGGAATACGTGATTCAAGCATCGAGTTCATGCTTAATAGGACAGTACTTTTCTTAAAGCGGGCTGAAGAAGCATTTAAGGCTAGGGACTACGAATTAGCCTACACGTATTCTCATGTAGCATGGAGTTCTGTCATAGAGCTTTACGAACGTACAAGAGTAATGTACGTCGACTTCACTAACGCTGTACTTATACTAATGATACTGCTGGCTCCCTTCTCCGTAATAATTGAAAAGCTATTCGGCAAAGGAAAGGGACTTCAAAGGCTACTATCGATTCTGATTATAAGCGCAATAGGCTTTACAGTATTCACCATCTTGCATCCAGGTTTCGCTATAGTGTACAGCATTTCAGCGCTTGGAATGGGAGTAATACTGTTAGTGCTGGCCATCCCAACCGTCTTCTTCCTACTCTTAAACCTATCGAAGAGCTTAGGCCAGGTAAGAAGAATGCGTATAGGTGCACACTTCCTTGAAAGAGAAGTGTTCGACCTATTCGTCTCCGCTATGGGTATCGGTGTAGAGAACATGAGAAAACGTCCCCTGAGAACATTCCTGACTCTCCTGACAATAATACTCATAGTGATGTCGTTAATTTCCTTAACATCTGTCATTCCTCTGCCAGTTCTCTACAAGAAAAGCTATGCTCCAGCCGTCAAATATAATGCCATTCTAATAGAGTCCCCCTATAACGAGCCGCTAGACCCCGCCATTATACCAGTTATTCAGAAAATTGTGGGGGACAGGGGCGTCGCAGCTCCAAGGTACTGGCTTTACCCATCCTTCGATTACATATATGTAACGCTTGAGGGGGGTGGACATGCAACCTTCAGAGCTGTTGTTGGAGTAACCGTAGAAGAACTCAGCTTAACGCTTAGAGAAATTGGAATCGACCCGAAATTGTTCGATAATGAAAGAGCATGCCTGATACCACTCATCATGGCTGAAACACTCGGCATATCTGAGGGAGATGTTATTACCTTCTACGGGTTTAAGCTGAAAGTTGTTGGGTTCATACCCGACGAAAAAGCTCCCTTCATTATAAAGGATGTAAATGAAGAAGCCGGGAGACCCCTATTCTATGGTATTAGACCTTATGATGTTGAAAGGATGAATGAAGAGCGCCGCTTCGATAAGGACTTCAGGTTGTCTTGGAGCGAAATCCTAATAGTAAACGCCAAGCTATTGCAGCAAATACCAGGAGCCTTCATACCCTCCATAGAAATTAGGTTGAAGGACATTTCACGAGAAGAGGCCATAAGCCTAGCCAGCGAGATCTTTACAACGTTCAACAAACTCAACGTTTATCTGGCATACGAAGGAAAAGGAATAGCTCTGAGCAGCAGGTACATCCATGAATTCTTCGGCTTCAGCTTCATGGTAATTCCTGTGGTTATCGCCGGATTAGTCCTAACGATGACTATCTTAAGCAACATGCAGGAGAGAGTTAGGGAAATGAAGATATACAGCTCCCTTGGCCTAGCCCCCTTACACGTCGCAGGAATGTTCCTAGCAGAGAACTTATCATATGCTGTTGTGGGAGCAGTAGCCGGGTATATAGGAGGAATAATAATGGCCAGAGCCTTCAATTTCGCGCTCGCAACTGGTGGCATGATAGGTATGAACTACTCCAGCTCCTCAGTCATGGTCTCATTAGGTCTTGTTGTAGTACTAGTGCTCGTAGCCTCCGCTTATCCGTTCTTCAAAGTTGCCAGGCTTGTAACGCCTTCATTGGAGAGAAGGTGGAAGATACCTACAAAGCCCAGAGGAGACGTATGGGAAATCCCGCTACCCTTTACGTTTAGGGATCCCAACATGGTTGTAGGTCTCGTAGCATTCCTAAGAGAATTCCTTGAAGCACACAAGGTTGAACGCACAGGAGTATTCACAGTATCGGACGTAACAAGCGAAATATCTCTAGAGTGCTCAACCATTAAGGCAATAGTATGGCTTGCGCCCTTTGAGCAAAACATAAGACAAAGCGTAGAGCTAACATTCCGCATGAGCAAAACGGAGGGCAGATACCTCACGCTCCTCTCAACAAAGCGCATCTCAGGTCCCTACGATGCGTGGATTACCTCCAATGAGGCATTTGTGAGAGAATTAAGAAAACAGCTTTTAACCTGGAGATTGCTTACGCCTCAGGAGAGAAGTAAGTACATTGAAAGGAGCCATAAAGAACTGAGGTGAGGAAGTTGTGTGGAGAAAATCCCTCTGTTGAATATAAGAGCGGTCTAACAAGCGTCTCATTGCTTGCCATAGTTTACGCGTCAGTTATAATGACACCTGTGCTCATGTACATGTACTTCATTACTGGGCTTCCAGATCCCGCGCGCTTCATACCGGTATTCGTTTCACTCCTGCTCTTCACAGAAATAGGCCGCTTCGTAGGGAGATATATTACGACACAAGAGGCCTACATAATCTACTTCATGACCGAGATGGTTGCTTATGAAGCGCTCTATTGGATGGGGTTGATAACGGCCGTATATTATCAAGAGGCCCCCTACACGGAGCTTTTCGGAATTGCCGATAAGATACCATGGTGGGCTGCACCTAATGTGAATTCATGGGCTGTTCAGGTAAGAACACTCTTCGCATGGGAGTGGGTAGTTCCAATACTAGTAACCCTACTTGGAACTATAGGCGGTATACTAATTGACATAGGGCTCTCATTCATATTCGTGCAACTCTACATCGAAGTTGAAAATCTACCATTCCCGATAGCGCCTATAGACGCCCAGGCAATAGCTACCCTGACGGAGAGAACCCCAGAGAAAATGATGGCTTTCACGTTTGCCGGTGTAATAAGCTTCGTATATGAATTCCTGGTATACGGCTTCCCGAGAGTCACAGAAGCATTAATAGGAGTATCTTTAACGGCCATACCCTATCCGTGGATAGATTTAACAGAATACTTCGCTGGAATACTCCCAGGCGCTCTCATGGGCGTCGCTACGGATATATCAACATTTGCGGTTGGCTGGCTCATACCGTGGAATAGCGTTGTATGGATATTGATAGGATCGGTGCTCTTCTTCATAGTTGGAAACTCCTTAGCGCTCCAGCTGGCAGATATTACAGGCATAGAAATATTTAAGCGATGGAAGGCCGATTGGACTCCGGTAGCTCGATTGGACTGGCTTTGGCAACGTTCGGTATACGACCTTTGGGCAAGTCCTCATATAGGACTGACACTAGGCGTCGGCCTATTTTCCCTAATTATCTCCGCAAGATACATAAAGTCTGCAATAATGAGTCTTCAACGCCTAAGCGCAATTTCGAAGGAGAAAGGATACCTTCCCTTGAAGTGGGTCTTGACCATGATATTTGTCGGAGCGATAATAGGAATAACCATAGATATGTGGCTCTATCCTAAATTATGGTTCGTATGGATTCTATGCTGGCTGTTTATACCATTCCTTCAAGGAATCCTTCTGGGCAGAAGCTACGGAGAAGTGGGCTTAGGCGTACAGATACCCTACATTCGAGAGGCCTTCATGCTGGCCTTCACAAGCCCTGGGGAAGTCGAACCCTGGATGGTTCCGGCTAAGGTCACCACTGCTGCAGGCATATTCACACATAGGATAAAAGTGGCACTTTTGACGAGAACGAGACCCATAGACTACTATAAGGCTTATGTCCTAACAGTTCCCCTAGTTATACTCCTAAGCTTATTGTACTTACAGGTATTCTGGCAGATGGCCCCCATGCCCTCAGCGTTTTATCCATGGACCGCGATTTACTGGCCTTTAATGTCACTAAACTTCTCCCTATGGGTCTCACGATCCATAGAGATATTTAGACCTGATCTGATACTGTCTTTCACAACACTGATGCTCATAGCATCCCTAATCGCCAGGAAATTCAACTTACCCTTCTCACCTATAGGCTTCGCTGCAGGTGCTGCGCTCGTACCTCCATTCGCCTTCAATTACTTCCTTGGAGGACTTATAGGGAGGTTAATTGAAAGAAGATATGGCAAGGAAGCATGGGAGAAGTACCGCTCCGTCATACTTGCAGGAATATTCTGCGGCATAGGGCTCGCGCTAGCATTCTCAGTCGCGATAGCTATAATATTCAAGTCTATATGGGTGACCCCGTACTAAGTAACTCAAATAAACTCTTTTAAGTCATTTTCAACTAGCTAAGTTTTTCTATATTAAAATTACTTTACTTTTGGAGGAGGAAAGTGAGCTTAGGAGAAAGCATTAAGGACTTAGTGAAGAGCTTAAAACGTGATGTCAAGAGCATAAGATACACCAAGGATTACTTTATTGAATGCCTAGAAGGGTCGCCTCTCTTAATAAAGGAAAATGTTGAGAAGGTAGCCTTTATAGGAGACCTTCATGGGGACTTGAAAACCCTTTTAAATTTAAGCTCGCTTTACTCTAAGGAAGACTGCCTGTTAATCTTTCTCGGAGACTACGTTGACAGGGGGCCGTATCAACTCGAGACGCTTTTAGGGGTGCTCATTCTTAAACAAAGATTTAAGGAAAGAGTGATAATCCTTCGAGGAAATCACGAGCATTCTTGGATGAACTTCCATTACGGCTTTATAATGGAACTTAACAGTAAGCTAGGTAGTGAGTGGAAGCTATTTTACAAAGAATTTGTTCTGGAAGTCTATAAGAGCTTACCAATAGCCGTGCTCATCACCGTGGATAAGAAGCGTATTTTCGGAGTTCACGGAGGGATACCCATTACGATACCCTCTTTGAGGGATATCTCAATGATCGATCTTGTAGAAGACGTATTCGAAAATCCCCTATTAATGCAAATGTTATGGAATGATCCTTCGGAAGAGGTCGATACCTTCGCTCCCAGCGTACGTGGAGAAGGCGTATACTACTTTGGTAGGAAAGTCCTAGAACCCTTTCTTTCAAAAAATAGGATAAATTTGGTTGTCAGAGCACACGAGCCCGTGGCTTCCGGAGTCCAAGCGCTTTTTAATAGAAAATTATTCACAGTATTTTCCTGCAGGTATTACGGCATCACACCAGCACTTCTGGAGATAAACAGCTCCTCTGAAAGGATTGTGACCATTTCTTAAAGTCCCAAAGCCGATTCTAAGCTTGATCCTAAATGTTAATTAGACCCGCCACTCAAAGATAGAGAGAAAGGACATGGTCGTGAGAATTGGTATAGTAGGTTTAGGTCTCATGGGAACCTATCACCTGAGACTACTGAAGAGAATTCAGGGCGTAGATGTCTCCGCCTTATGCGATATAGATGAGAGGAGAGTTGCTAAGATAGCTAATGAATACGGCGTTGAACAACGGTATACGGACTTTCGAGAAATGTTTGAAAGAGCTGGTTTAGATGCCGTAATCATTGCAACGCCTCCAAAGTTTCATAAGAAGCTAGCTGTTGAAGCTCTTAAAAGCGGGCTTTACGTATTGTTGGAGAAGCCCATGGCTACCAATATTAATGATGCACTAGAGGTCTATGAGACCACTAAAAAATATAAGGACAAGCTAATGATAGGCTTTAGCCTCAGGTTTAATAGCACGTTTATGAAGATCTACGACCTTATAGAAAACGGCTTTCTCGGAGCACCTTTAAATCAATGGCATATAGCTTTAGGCCGCATACCACCTAATCCCTGGATTAGAAACAGGGAGATAAGTGGTGGCATGGTTAACGAGCATGCAGTACATGTAATATATGTCTTTTATTGGTATGCAGGCAAACCCATTGATGTGTATTCCAAAACCTTCACATTTACTAAGGACGTCACTATCGAAGATAATGCTATATTTATGATCAGGCATGAAAATGGAGCCTTATCAGTCATGGATATATCCTGGTCTTCAACGCATCCTTGGAGAAAATGGGGGCTTGTAGCCGAAAACGGTACAGCTACTGTTGAAGGTTACCTGGGAGGCAGGGTGGTTATTAGCAATAGGAAGGGTGAGAAAGTGGCCTATGAAGCCGTTGAAGAGGTGGATGAAATGTACCTTAGAGAACTGAAGCACTTCATTGAGTGCGTTAAGAAAGGAGAAAGGCCCTTAGTAAACGAGGAGGATGGGATCATCGTGCAGAAAATAGTCGATTCAATCTATAAGTCATCTTTGGAAAGTACTCCAGTAAAGATCTCAATTTAAAGTGGAGAGGAGCCTTGAAACCTTCCCGCAGAGGAACAACTGTAGAGAAGATTGCGGAAATAGTTCTTGAAGAGCAGGGCTTCAAGATAAAGGAGAGACATAAAAGAGTCAAAATAAAGGACGTGGATGTTGCGGAGATCGACCTAATAGCTGAAAAGAACGGCAACTTATATGCGATAGAAGTAAAGGCGGGGAGAGTTTCGGTTACGGATCTAAGACAAGCTTATACAAACGCTAAGCTCATCAATGCTAAGCCTCTCATAGTGTGCCGTGGATACTCAGATAGAGCTGCCGAGGAAACCGCAAAGGAGCTTGGAATAAAGGTACTGGAGCTCCCTGAATACTTTGTTTTTGTGGAGCCCGAAGAGTTGATGGATCTAGTCGAAAAGGCGCTCGCTAAGATCCTGCTAAGTTTAATGGTCGTAGATATAGAGAAACTTAGCGAAGAAGACTTAGAAGTTCTGAACGCAATAGCTTATAGCAGTCACGTGGCTGAAGCCGCGAATAGACTTGGTGTGAATAAGAGAAAAATGAGAACCCTCCTCCAGCAACTGAGGAAGAAAGGCTTTGTAAGTGAGCCGAAGAATTATGACCTACTGCGATTACAAGCTCTATTAGCGTTGAAGGAATATAGTTTTAGAAAACTTTTAGAGAATCTTCGGAGCGCTAAACAGAAGACCCCTACACCCTAGCGGGGGGCAAAGCCCATGTCAGAGCCCAAGGGAATAGTCGATAACTTCGAATGCTTCCTAATAGACCTCGATGGAGTGATCTGGCGGGGAAATAGGGTTCTTAAAGAGGCTGTGGAATCTGTTAATAAGCTCATTAAGCGTGGGAAAAAGGTAGTTTTCCTCTCCAATAATGCAACAAAAAGCAGGAGGGAATTTGAGGGAAAACTTAACCTTGCTGGTGTAATGATCTCTAACGAAAACGCAATGGTAGTGAGCAGTGCTTATGCTACTGCTATCTTCATACGCGAAGAATTAGGAACTGGATCGGCCTATGTCGTAGGCGAAGAAGGTCTCATGGAGGAACTTAAGCTAGCTGGAATTAGGGTAGTTAATGATAGATTTACATGGAATATGCCTGTTGATTACGTAGTTGTAGGTCTTGATAGGACGTTTACATACGAGAAATTGGCGTGTGCAGTTAACGCGATATACAACGGCGCCAAGTTCATAGCAACTAACGAGGATCACGTAATTCCGACAGAAAAGGGGCTTTTACCAGGAGCCGGATCAATAGTCGCGGCAATAAGCAAGGCCGCATCGAGACCTCCGGAGTATGTTATCGGTAAACCCAATAAGTACATCTTCGAAGTTGCCTTGAAGGAGGCTGGAGCAAGCAATGAGAAAACAGTAGTCATAGGCGATAGGCTAGACACAGATGTTCTGGGTGCAAGGAACTCAGGATTAGCTTCTGTTCTAGTATTAACTGGCGTGACGTCTAACTTAGAAGATGTAAAGAAAAGTAAGGTTAAGCCTGACTACGTTGCCAGGAAACTGATCGATATATTCTGACGTTTGAGGGAATATTTTTAGAGCACGTGAAACTTATTCAATTCATGCCACACTTTAGATTACGCTGCTCCCTTTGCGACAGGTTATATTCCTTCGATACTAGAGCTTGGCGTTGTACGTGTGGAGCCCCCCTAGACGTAGAGGTGTTGCTACAAGGATTCACATTAGACTTCGAAAAGTTGAGGGCTAGAGAGAACACGCTTTGGCGGTATCGAGAACTTCTACCCATACGCGAACAAAATTCCATAGTTTCCTTAGGTGAGGGCTTTACACCCATTATGGTCAGGGAAATTAACGGAACAAAGGTAGTGTATAAGCTAGATTTCCTCAATCCTACAGGCTCCTTTAAGGACAGAGGAGCAAGTGTGCTGATCTCGCATCTAAATGAAATAGGCATAAAGGAGATAGTGGAGGATTC
>Ga0164311_10000072_pt1 | contig 35456 bp, 28 predicted proteins | sample GuaBasSedimGuay2_FD_121796 | JGI IMG/M metagenome (GOLD analysis project Ga0164311, IMG submission 121796) | Subseafloor sediment microbial communities from Guaymas Basin, Gulf of California, Mexico - Guay2, Core 4569-9, 9-12 cm | ecosystem: Environmental > Aquatic > Marine > Hydrothermal vents... | reverse complement strand
GCTGATGGGGTTGTTATTGCAAAGACAGAGGGAGTCCGGTTCCCGAAGCCATGGGTGCCTGATTTTACTCTGCACAATATAGCATTTCCTATTTCTATCTTCAGGTTTTGAAAATGTGGCCCAAAAAACCTACATACTGGAGAAACGGTCGGACGCTTATGGTGTCGATCCCTTTTACGTGGGAGCTGCCAGGCGTTCTTTGCCGCCTCCGTCAGCGTTCTCTTTGGTGGGACAATGCCATTGTCGGTGGCCCTGCCGTTGAGCTTGTGCCAGGATTTTTTGATAGCCTTGATTATGTCGAAGAGGGACACAATGAACCGGGGGTGCTGCAAAGGGTTAATCCGTTGGCCACCCTCACTACTGTCGGCTGCATCCGCAGGTGCGGTTTCTGTGCGATAGGCACCGGCAGAATAGAGGGAGAATACCGGGAGCTTGAAGACTGGCCGGATTTGCCGATGGTAACCGACAACAATCTGCTGGCCGCAAGTAAAGCACATTTTGACCGGGTGATTGACCGCCTTGTTGTTCATGGTTGGGCTGATTTAACCAGGGAGTAGATTCCAGACTGTTGACCGACCACCACGACAAGCGACTGTCAGAGATCAAAAAGCCGACGATCCGCCTTGCGCTTGATCACATGGATTACCGAGACAAATGGAAAGAGATTATGGGCTACTATTATAAGCATCGTGGATCTGTACCGGAGTTTGCAGTTGCCATTTAACGACAAAGTTCACCGGTGCCGTAGCATCACAGATAATTTTGGAGACAATGACGATGACAGATAAATCAAAAGAGTCGCCGGATGCTTCGCATCCGCGTGAAACGCCTTGTTATACGCAGTGGATTTCAGTTGCTGAAAGTACTCCTGAAACCCTCGTTAAAGTTTTGGTCATTTTTGTAAATGAAACAGGACGCAAATGGACTTCTATCGCCATGCACGTACCAGATAATGAAGTACCAGCAGACTATTTTATGTCTGAAGAGTGGTTTGAAATGATTGGCGATGGCCCCTGTGAATATGCTCCTGGAGGCTGGTATGAGTGGACATACGAACATGAGCAATATATGCCATTGAGTAATGTTGTTGCCTGGATGCCATTGCCACCCATTGGAAACGTATAACAGTGTGAATACATGGAAACCTTTCCAGATAAACAGATATTAAACGCCAAAAATGGAAAACTTCCAGGTTGCCAGGCGCACCCAAGGGGATCACTTTGCGATAAAGAATGGTGTCAAAGGAATCAAGGTTCGTGGTGCAAAGGTTGCGCTCACACTAAAAACAAAATGATAAAAAAACATGGCTAAGTACAGGAAGATAGACCCGAGGATATGGAACGACGTTAAGTTCAGAAGTCTTGGGCATGACGCTCAATACATCTTCATGTATCTATTGACTTCTCCTCATTCTACCGCCTGGGGAGCATACGTCATAGATGATTTATACATCCAGGCGGACACCGGAATGAGTGCAAAACGCGTGTCAGAATCAGTTAGCGAACTGTTAGATTTGGGGCTGATTTTGAGGTGCAAAAAAACACGTTTGATCTGTTTTCCAAACTGGTTCAAGTTCAATCGTCCAGAAAATGAACGGTCAGCAAAGGCCTGTTTGAACGGAATACTATCAATGCCTAAATCTAAAGTATTAACAGCATATTGCAACGGTTCGGAAACTGTTATTGAAATGTTCGCTAACAATTCGCTAACAATGAACGAAATGCTCGGCTGTGAACAGGAACAGGAACAGGAACAGGAAAAAGATTTTGAACAGGAGCAGGAACAGGAGCAGGAACAGGATACTTCTGCTCGGAGCTGTAGCGATGCTACAGCTCACGAGCGGCAAGAAAAATATGAAGATGTTGTTTCTGTATTGGAAATTCCATTAATCAAACGTGATGGTGTTTTCAATGTCACACAACAGGATATAGAGTTGTGGCAAGAAACCTACCCTGGCATTGATTCTCTTTCTGAGCTGCGCAAAATAAGACAGTGGAATATTGACAACCCAAAAAAAAGAAAAACAAAAAAGGGGATTAGGCGTCACATATCCGGGTGGCTGGAAAATGCTCAAAACCAAAGACCTTTTGGAACCGGAAAGTGTCAACAGGCAAGCGGAATAAAGAAAACGGCGAGACAAAAATACATGGAGGAACTTGGGGATGCAATTGAGCAAGGAAACGGTTTACCGGTACCTACTGAGATTACTGAACCACTACCCGGAAGCGGGTCACACCGGGAAAACCCTGGTAAACCTGTCAGTGGATTACCACCAGGACCTAACTGACGATGGTGTTACAGAGGTTGAGTTTATCAGAGCAGTAAGCTCTGTCCGTAAAAAATGCAGGTTCTACCCGAAGGTTGCAGATTTTATTAACGCCGTCCAGGAGGATAGGAAAAAAGCAAAGATGCCTTCAGCCAATTTCCTGCAAATAGAGGACACAACATCTTTCCATGACCAGACTCCAGAGGAAAGGGCATTAACCAAAAAAAAATTGAAAGCCATAGCAAGCATGCTTGCAGGAAAATTGAGCATGGATGAAGCGTTAGAGATTGCAGGGGAAACAATTAAAAGTTTTGGTCGAACGCAGATAGGGAGCGGCCTTGTTACAAAAAAGATAAAAACAATGGAAGACGTAAACCACATGGGTAATGCCATGGCAAACATTGACGGACATTATCCTGTTGGGATGACGGGTTGCTACGTTGTCGGGATAAACGGCGGTTGCGGGATGGACTGTCCGGTATATCTCAAAGGCGAGTGTGAAGAGCCACAAGAGTTTGAAGGGCATTTTGAAACAAAAGAGGAAGAAGCGCGACATTTTGAGTTATACAGCTAACGTCCCGCGTCACCTCCGCCTTGCAAAAAATGAAATAGGAGGAAGAACAGATGGCAGACAAAGAAAAAACCGAACTCGCGGCTGGCAAAGCGTCAGGTGAAAGCGATTGTTATCTTTTCCCTTGTCCATTCTGCGGTGGCACAAGCGTTGGGGTGTGGAAAGAGGATGAATTCTCACCATGGGCTGCTGGCTGTAATGATTGTGATATTCCGGGGCCGAATTCTGAGACAAGGCCTGGCGCATGTGTATTATGGAACAAAAGGGCCAATCCTTTTTGTGACAACTGTCTTGAGGAAGATTGTGAGGTTTCCTTGGACGGAACTTGTCGTGCAATAAGGATATATTTGCATGGCAGGCAGTATTACAACAAAGATGTTGTAAGATAACGTCTTTAATCACCGGCCCGCCATGGGGGAACCGTGATTTTGATACGCGCACGGAACGCGCACTTACGCGAAAGATCGCGCGTGTGAGCGGGTCGGGTGTATTTGCTTGTTATCTTTTAATTTTTAAATTTGAAGGAGTGATTATGGCACCAAAAACATTATTACCACTACCATCTCCAGAGCATAGAAAGGGCGGATGGTCTGTTGACGTTGGGTTTACCAAATCTGTGCAAGCAGCAACCGAAAACCTCCTGTACGGCATTGACGCAGTTCCTTCCTTGGAACAAGTAGAGGCTGTATTACTTGCGGCAAATGTACAGTTTTTGCGGAACATGTCAATCACGTTGGAGGTACTCGACAGCGCCCGATGATGTGGAGCGCGTAGCGGTCCACATCATCGGCCATGCTCAGCCGCGTAGTGGGCACGGAACAGAGCTTAATTTACACACAAAAATCGCCGCCGCTCACTACGTCGGCTGGAGCTAATTGGTATGCCAAATTGTAAGGATAGGGACTGCAAAGTTTCTCTTGCGCCAGGCGCTGTTTATATTGCCGCTCGAATAATTGAGATGTTTGACCAACCAACAATGGCAATACAGGCATTAAAAACAGCGAATTTGACAGTCGATGATTTTTCGCAAGCCGCTGAATGCGATCTTGAAATACTTAGGCCATACATGCAAGCGCTACCGAAAGGCAAGTGAGGCATAACAGTGTTAATACATGGACAATTTACACCATATCGCGTATTAAGTGATAAACATGGAAAATAAAACTCTATCCGTGATATGAGTGAGCAACCCAGAGCCCCTGTTGTAAGAAGGAAGAAAAACGACCAGAAGGCCATCGAAGCCCTGCAGAAAGAGCTTCGGGATGCTCGGATAAAAAAAATCACTGGCGTGATCACGGTTGAGCTTACGATGAAGGACGGGGGGGTTTCCCGGGCTCACTGCTCAACAAAATACCAGATATAAGTTATTTGACATTTCACTTTCTTTGGATAATACTAAATGTAGTTTTCAATAATTAAATATTTAACTGGCAACTGACACTACCTCGCCTCTGCATGCCAAGCGGGATAAAGGTTAAGCCCGGTTTGTTTCTTCTGGATTTCCGGAGGGAGTAAACCGGGCTTTTTTTGTTTATGGGGAAGAAAAAGCAACGATACAAATATGCCTGGGAAGCCATCGAGAGAGAATACCGCTCCGGACAATTCTCCCAAGGGGAGATAGCCAGAAGGTACGGATGCTCCAGGCAAGCTATATCAAAAAAAGTTAAACGGTACGGGTGGAAAAAAGATTTATCGGAAGCTGTTTCAAAGGCCGCAAATTCAAAACTTGTTGATATTGATGCAGGGGTTGCGGGTGGGGTTGCCACCCGCAACGCGAGGGACGATGCAAAGACAATTGAACTTGCTGCATCAAGGCGTGTTGCTGTTATTGAGCTGCATCGGAAAGATATCAATTCTTTGCGACAACTCGAAGAAGAGTTGATAGCAAGGCTGATGGACAAACCTGAAAAGGTTTACATAACTCAGTACCAGGGAAAAATTATACAAAAGAAATTATCGCTAACCGTGTCTGAAATGGCGCAGGCAGCGAATAACTTGGCAAACGTCCAGCACAAGAGAATACAGCTTGAGCGACAGGCGTACAATCTGGACAGCGGGAATGATGACGACAAGTTGCCAGGCGTTGTAGTCCACGACCACGGGAAAGATTCTTATGACAACTCATAAGTACATTTTCAATCCGCCCGGGGAAGTTCTCAAAAAATACTATCTCGACCGGTCGCCGGTTTCGATCATTACCGGACCTTTGGGTTCTGCGAAGACAACAACCACTTGTTACAAAAAGTTCGCTCTAATGCGGGAACAGGCACCAAACGCTTTTGGTATACGGCCAACCAGGTCGATAGCGATCAGGAACACATACGGGGAGCTCCTTTCAACCACGGCAAAGGATTTCACAACCATTTTTTCCGACCTTGGAGTGTTTAAGCAGGGCGGCAAGGAGCCGCCGTCATTCAAGATGAGGTTCAGGCTCCAAGATGGAACGATAGTTGAGCATGAAATGCTCTTCATTGCTCTTGATCGGCCAAAGCATGTAAAGAAGCTCAGGGGCCACCAGGTAACATGGTTCTGGCTGTCTGAGGTTAAGGAGCTGCCAAAGGACATAATTGACATGGCAGACCTTCGGCATGGACGGTACCCATCAATGTTGTTGGGTGAGGTACTGCCGACTTACTCCGGGATGATCGGAGATACCAACCAGTGCGATGAGGACCATTGGCTATATGACTTCCAGGAGGTTAAAAAGCCGGCAGGTGACCTTCCGGACTGGTCTTTTTTTGTGCAACCGGGAGGGGTTGTTCAGAAAAACGGCAAGTGGGCGCTGAACAAGCAGGCTGAAAACCTGAACAATCTTCCACCTGGATATTACGACAAACGCATACAGGGAAAGAGTGATGACTGGATAAAGGTCAATCTCGGGAATCAGTATGGTTTTGTGATGGACGGTAAGCCGGTTCATCCAGAATACAACGATTCGGTACACTCGGTTGACAATGTTGACTACCTCACAGATGTACCGATTGTACTTGGGATTGATTTTGGCAGAACCCCGGCCTGTGCGATCCTGCAGCAGATAGGAGAATCATGGTACTGCCTGGATGAGTTTGTCACGGTCAATATGTCAGCTGCCAAGTTCGCCCCTGCCCTGCTTGTTTACCTCAACAGAAATTATCCAGGGTGTGCTTTCATCGGTTGGGGAGATCCTGCAGGAGCAAACAAGGGCGAAGTCGTTGAGCATTCAGCAATCGAGACCCTGAACGCAACCGGGATCCCGTGTGAGCCATGCGAGACGCAGGATCCCCTGCAGAGACGGTCAGCGGTTGCCAATCCGCTCACCGAACTTGGTGTTTCCGGAAAATCAAGACTCCTGATCTGCAAGAAGGCGAAGACCATCAGGAAGGGGCTGGCCGGGAAATTCTGTTACCGGAGACTGCAGGTTGCCGGAGATGAAAAGTACATGGATGTTCCGGACAAAAACGCCTGGTCACACCCGGTCGAGGCTCTTGAGTATGGTCTGATGGGCGAGGGAGAAGGCGTATCAAAGGTGATTGAGGCGAATAGACACGGGTACGAGGAACGGCAAAGCGCCGTATATTAAAAAAACTATGGAGAATAGAACCATGGCCGCAAGAAAAACAACCAGGAAAACAACTGCAAGAAAAACCACACGGAAACAGGAGCCCAAACCCCTGGCTGCAGCCGATGAACAGCCTGATAAGGAAGTAACCACCCCTGATCCTGATGGCCAGGATGTCAACGAGAAGGTTGACGGGAAAGACGAAGACCAGGTGACCACCGCCCAGGTTGATGACGGCAACGGCCAGGATGCGCCGGAAGAGGTTGAGGTCGAATCACCATGGACCCGCGTTGAAGCGTTGAGCGACAACGAGATGGATGTTGAGGTAGTCAACGTAAGCGCTTATCAGCGAAATTCCATGCTCTTGAGGATCCGTGTTAACGGTGAGTTAACCGGCGACGTAATGCTCATTGACCGCATGCACTACAAGCCGCATGACGGAACGTTCGGGACCAGGTGAGAGCAGGGAAAAGCGAGGAATCAGAGGCTGATAAATGAAGCGATCAGAAGCTAACCCCATCCTGCAAAACCTGTTGAGCGACATAGGCGGGCAGCCGCCCTGGAGGGGACGTGCTGCCGTTTGCATGGCGTGGCGCGACAATATCCAGTGGACCAAGGAGCAAAAGGCTTATTTCAAAACTCTTGGTTTGCCGGACAATATGTTTGTCAACCTGATGGCCTCGGCGATGGACGCGGTTACCGGCTATGAGGCCAAGCATCGCGTTGACTGGATGATTACCGCTGCAGACGAGAGACATGACGACATGGCGGAAGCTCTCAATCAGGAGCTTAACGATGCAATGCGCCTGTCCGACGCTAACCATGCATGTTCCGAAGCGTATGAGTCACAGGCGGGGGTTGGCATAGGATGGGTTCATGTGACCAGGAATCCCGATCCGCTTGCAGCCTCAAGCCTGCTGATAGAGGATGTACACCGGGACGAGATGTTTTGGGACATGCTTGCCAGGTCAGAGGATCTTCGCCGTGATTGCCGGTGGGTGGCAAGGAGAAAGTTCTTCGACAAGGACGAGGCAAAGGTTTTTCTTGGCAAAAAACACCACGAACTGATCGACTTCACTTTTTCGGATTACCAGACCATAGATATCGGCGAGGGGAGTCAGGCGGCAGACTGGCTTTCCGAGATGATTGAATACACCGATCCGATTGAACTGATAATGGACAACAATTCAGCCCGCAAGCGGGTGGCGATATATGAGGTCCATTACAAGGTTTTCGAGAAACGAGACCTGCTTATTGTACAAAATGGCTCGGTTATGGTCTTTAACCCTGGCAATAACATACACCTCGAAATGCTGGCCACGGGTAACGGGTATGTGCAGAAAAAAATACCGATAAACGTTGTGCGTGTCGCCTGGTTCCTCGGCCCCTATCTTATCTATGATGGCCCCTCTAATGCACCGCATAACCAGTTTCCGTACATTCCTTTCTTTGGCCCAAGAGAAGACGCTACAAATGCTCCAACAGGATTGCTTGAGCGGATGATGGGACCACAGGAACAATACAATCGCGCTGTTCTGGAAATCCAGAGGATTTTAAGGAGCAGACGTGTTGAAAAGGATATTGATGCTGTTCCGGATATGAGTGACCAGCAGGTCGTGTTTGAGATAAACAGGACAGACGGCGTAATTAATCTCAAGCCGAACCGTAAGTTTGCGGTTATCAGGGAGTGGGACAAACTGCAGGCACTTGAGGGGATCTGTAACAGATCAAGAGACGAAATCAACGCGGCGTCCGGGATATACCAAACGTTCCAGGGGCAGACTGAAGCGAAGCAATCTGGGATAGCGGTAGAATCAATAGCCGAACTCGGAGCGCAAACGCTCGGGAAAATCAATGCAAACTATCAGCTTTCAAGGAAGTTTGTTGGTGATTTGGTATTTTCGTATCTCGTTGAAGACATAGGAGTACAGAGGCGAGTTGTCAACGTGAAGCAGGGTATCGGCCAGCAGAAAAAGCAGGTCGTGCTGAACGATGGCCCTAATAATATGATCCAGATGATGAGGGCGCAGGTTGCACTGCAGGAGGTGCATACCAGCGCAGGGTACAAGCAGCATACCCACCAGAGGTTATCAGGCATCATGGAGCAGATGCCGGACGACTTCAAGACCATTCTGCTCCCGTTCTGGCTCGAAAGCTCTGAACTTCCGAACAAGGAACAGGCGATAAAGCTTGTCAACAAGAAACTCGGGTACGAAGAGGACGAGCAGAGGCGGCAGCTCCTTGAAGAGCAGCAGGCCCAGGATGAGAAACAGCAGCGAGAGCTTGAATTAAGGGCCTTTGTGGCTGAGGTTGAGGAAAAAGAAGCTTCAACAAGGGAAAAGGATGCGGCAGCAAAAGACCGTAGCGCCCAGGCAAGCAACCACATGGCAGAGGCAATTAAGAAGAGGGTTGAAACGGCAAAACTGCTGAGAGAGTTTAAACAGATGGGGATGACCGGTCCTGATAGAAACACAACGGGCCGTAGTACCCCTCGGTTAATAAGCAATACCCAACCGTCTGATCAACGGGAAGGGGTGCCACCCGGGGCATAGGGTGTAATTTTGTAAAAACCGGTGTCGGCAATATGCCTGGCCGACTCCCCACCTTGATGGACGGTTGAAAAGTCCATCCCGTGAGACAACACTGTAAAAACAAGGAGAGCAACATGGGTACGGATGTAAAGCTGGAAGATGTCGATCTGGATGCATTGAGTCACGACGAGCTTGTCAAGCTTGAGGATGAGCTTGCCGAGGCAGACGCAGAAGATGGGACCGGTGGTGATCAGGAAGAATCCCCTGATAAAACCGGAGAATCGAGCGGTGGCAACCAGGATGACGGCGACGGTGACAAGTCTCCGCCAGACAAAGATGATGATAAACCCGCAGGCGATGACCATCAGCAGGATGGTGATGACGACGGGGAGCCCGGAGATGAAAAGCCTGATGCTGCAGCCGAAGAAATGGCAAAGCATATCAGCCCGCCGTCGAAATGGGCAGCCCAGCGTGCGAAACAGAGAGAGCTGAAAAGGCAACTCGAAGAATCGAACGAGAGGGCCGCCAAGGCCGAGGAAGTGGAGCAGGAACTGGCTCAACTAAAGGAAGAGCTTGAAGCGCTGAAAGAAGGTCTTTCGAGCAAGGGAATTGATGTTGTCTCCAGTGATGGGGAGAATCCGTTCTCTGATGAAAAAATCGAGGAACTTCGAGACGAATACGGCGACGAGCTGGCCGACATGATGAAGGCCGCCTCCGTTGTCGTGAAAGCTCAACAGGAAAAAGAGAAGGAAATTGATCTTCCGGGATCCGGTGGTGATTCTCCGGGAAAGGAAGATGTAAAGCCCGATCAGAAATCTGTTGATCCCGACTTTGCAAGCGCATTGGATGATAACAACGAGTTATCCTATTGGCGCGAAAACTCTCCAACTTTGTGGAAGAGAGCCGTAGAGGCTGACGATAAACTTCTTGGCGATGATCCAGAGTACCAGAAGCTCTCCTATACCGAGCGCTTCAAAAAAGTGGTCGAGAAAGTGAAAAAGGATGTTATGTCCGGGGCAGAAAAGACCGATAAGAAAGGGGGCGAATCTGAAGATGATTCTCCGCCATCTTCCCTGTCCGGAAGCCCCGGTTCATCCCAAAATTCAGAAACAAAAAGTGCAATTGATCGAGTTCTTGCCGCTGACACCCCGGAGAGACAGCTGGAGATTTACAACAGCTTGCCGGAAGCACAGCGGGACGCTGTTGATCTTGCGCTTAACATTTAGGCTGGCAGCATGACGCTCACTGATTTTGTAAAAATTCTTATCCGGGTGGCAAAACACTTTGTCGCTGTAGCTGAAAAAGCCCTGGAAGAAACAGAGTCGAAGTAAAAACCTGCCTGCTGTAAAAACCGCTCTCCCCTCGCGCAATGTGCCACGGGAGAAAGCGAAGCCCGTCACGCCGATGGTCGGTCTCATGGGGATAGAGAGAAACAAAGCTATTCTTAATGAGGTACGACCATGGCCGATTCAAGGCAGATTTTAGCGGATAGAATTATCTTCAACGAATGCCAGAAACAGCATTCGCTCCCCAACCTTCTCACCGCCGATGCGCCGAGCATGATTGCTGCGCATGACGGCAAAAAACAGACGCCTGCAACGGCACCGGTGGTTCAGATCAACGATCTGAGCAAGACGCACGGCAACCAGGTTTCGGTCACCATCATCCATGATTTGACTGAAAAGCCGTCGATGGGCCTCAAGAAGCGTAACGGCTACGAAGAGGATATCACCGAGGCAACCTTTAAAATGAAAATCGACCAGTATCACAAGGCCACAAAAGTGCCGCTGATGATCGAACAACAGAAGGTCGGTTTCAACAGGATGAAGCTCGGCCGGCCGCTGCTTACAACCTACCATGGCAATCTTACCGATGAGGTTGCCCTTGTTCATCTTGCCGGTGACCGGGGAACAGATAACTCAGGGGACAGGATTGTACCGCTGGCAAGCGATGCTGATTTCCAGGATATAATGGTAAACCAGGTAACACCGCCGACCTTTGACCGTATGTTCTATTGCGGCGATGCAGGTTCGATTGACGGGACGACAGGCGCTGCCCTCACCACAACCGACCTGTTTACCGCTGCCGATACCAGGAAGTTCAAGGAAAAAATTGAACTGATGGCCAACCCGCCGCAGCCGGTAAGCCTGGCGGCAACCGATAAGAGCCCCGGGACAGACCCCATGTATATCGCTCTTATCACTCCCAAGATGTGGAGTGACTTTGAAGCATCTTCAACTGATTTTCAGCGGTACGTTTCCAACGCCCTGAAGCGGACACAGGGATTCAACCATCCGTTGTTCAAGGGCGAGATGTTTATGAAGGACAATATCATGTTCAAGAAATATCTCAAACCGATCAGCTGGCAGGCTGGAGATTCTGTCAACGTCAGCAATGACGATGATGCCGCGACCGTTTCCAGCCAGACGGTTCCATCCGGTGTTACCGTGAATCGCGGTATCATCCTTGGTGGTCAGGCCCTGGCAATGGCATACGGTTCAGTTCTTCCGGGAGGAATGGGTAACTTCAAGATGGACGGCGAACTGTTTGACCAGAAGGCATGGTGGCGTCAGTGGATGGACTGGATCAGCGGCCTGGCCAAGATCCGGTTCAAAAACAACGCCGGACGGATGAATGATTACGGGGTGTGCTGCTTTGACGCCTGTGTATCAAACTGATAAACGGTTAGGCGTGTAAGTAGTTTTTTGCTGTTTTACTAACAAACGGAGAAAGAAAAATGACGATCAAATCACAAGATTACAAGTCCCCTTCCTGTGAATGCGGAAGGGGTAATATTTCCGGCGATGTAATGTTCTACGTCTTTACCGGTGCTGAAGCTGCAGACACAACCGTTCTGATGCGCAGGATGTCTGAATACAACAGATACGTGCGAATTACAGCGATAGCTGATTCTGGAATGGTAGGAACGGTTGATGTCGGTTACGTGTCCAGGGAAGATGGTGTATCCGATGATCTTGACGCGTTCAAGGCTGCTGTTGACATTTCTACGGCAAATCAGGCCGTGATTACAGACGTTGTTGAGGTTCCCTTGAAACATGACGTTGCCATCACCATCAAGACAAACAATTCCGGCAATGCTGGCAAAAAGCTGAAACTGTTTGCTGAGTTTGTGGCCTCTGCGGGATAAGGCAGCGAATCACAGCAGGGGGTAAAAGCGGTACCGCCAATGGTACCACCCGGTACCGCTTTTATTTTTTTACCGGAGATAATGGGAATGAACGGGAACAGCATTGTAACTGAAATTATCGGCATCATTCACAATCCATCTTACAAAAAGAGAGATGTGATATTGAAGTATGCCAACCAGTCAATCGAGGAGATTGCCGGTATCCTTCTTCTTCCGGACCTCAAGGCTGGCCACGACACGGTGAATACCGTGACGTCCGCCAGGCAGGTTGATCTGCCTGATACCTACCACAAGGGTCTGTACCTCGCGCTTGTTTCCGGGAAAGAGATCAATATCCATGAGGATATGAGATCCATGTCACTTGCAACGGGCGGGATTACTGACGAAAGCGGAGACGTGTCGGACGTTGTGGTGCATGGCCCAAATCTTGTCTATCAAGCTATCCCGACCTCTGCAACAGAGATCGAGCTTTATTATTATCGCAAACCGGTACCGATCACAGACAAGACAACAAGCTTTCCGGACGGCTTGAGAGGTAATGACGATTTTGATTGGGCGATCATACACCTTGCCTGCCGGAAAATATTTGACCGGATCGAGGACGGCCGCGAAGGTCCAAAGACCAACACACTGAAGCATGAAAACTATTTCAACCAGAAAATGATAGCTCTTGATATGTACGCATTGATCGAAGGGAAATCTTTTCCGACCAGGCCGACGTTGCCGGTCAGGTGGCCAGGGGTGCAATAATGTCAACACACAACATCCCGATATATACCGGTTCGGTAGGAATCAACAACAGGGTGCCGCCTGTTCGGCTGCCGTTCGACCAGGAAACTGGTATCACGGCACTTGAAAAGGCTGAAGATGTTTTAATCAATCCATCTGGTCAGATAACGACATTACGCGGGAGAGAGTTGGTTGTGCTTGGGCCTTATCATTCTTTCTTTGAATATGGCGACGTTGGCCTTGTAGCAAAGGACAGGACAGCGGACACGGCAATTTACGCAATGTTTGTTTCCGTCGCTGATGGTTCAGCGGAGTTTAGCGGAGTTTGCGCGGGGCTCTCTAAAGGGAAGAAGATAGAGTTTTGCAACGTGGACGGCAAGGTATTCTTTTCCAACGGATCCCAACACGGAACAATCAATAGTGACTTTTCTCAAAGTCCATGGGCTGGCGATGAATGGTACGACAAGGAAACCAACAGGGGTTTTGCTGTCCCTCCGCCAAGTGATCATTTTTGCACCAATGCAGGCCGGATATACTTTACGCGTGATAACGTCTTGTATTACACAGAATTTGGGATGAATGGCCTTTATGATCCGGCTATAAACGGGGAGGCCTTCCCTTCCAAGATCATCATGGTAGTGCCCGCCATTGACGGCCTTTACGTCTCAGACCAAACAAACATCTATTTCCTGCAAGGGCTGAACCCAAAAGAGTGGACAGCCCGGGATGTATCAGCAGATTACCCGGCCATTGAGTGGGCGATTTTAAAGAGAGCTGTTGACCCTTCATTGTTTGGTTTTGAATCCGAGGATCCTACAGCCTTGATAGGGACCAAAAGAGGCCCCTGCCTGTTGTTGCCGGGCGGACAAATCGAAAATTTAATACAGAAGAAGGTTGCTATGCCGGATTGTCCCAATGTTGGAGCGATAACGGTTTTTGATGACACCCTTATAATTCAGACAGGAGATAACTAATGTGGAATTTATCGTCTAAGTTTCAGCAGGAATTCGGAAAAAGAGCAGCAGTAAATGTTGAATATCTGATTGCCAACACAATCAGTTTTACTGACAACAGTATTGACGACTCCGCCGGCGGCTTGGGTAATTTTGTCGTTGGAGACTTTGTTCGCGTTGTCGCAGTAAACAACTGGAATATTTATGCCAGGGTGATTGCAGCCACGGCCAACAAGCTGACCTTTGCTGCTGGTACGTTTGCAGCAGCAGCTGCCGGCGGGCAGGTATTTATTGAAACCTTCCAGGGAGGTTCCTTTGCCGAGATTATCCAAAATGGACGATTTGACCTTTACACAGGTACAAGACCAGGCAATGCAGACGAGGCCGAAACGGGAACAAAACTTGCCGAATTGACCCTTAACGGGAGTGCCTTTGTATCCGGAGTAGCGACCAACGGTATCAATCTTGGAGTCCTTGATGGCAACACGTTAAAAAGAGCGATTGACCCGGCCACCGGAGCGGTTGAGAATTGGGCCGCTGACGGACTCGCAAATGGTACTGCAGGTTGGGGCCGGTGGTATTCCAATACTATTATTACTGGAGCCTCTACCGTCGCGACCAGAATGGACGGCACGGTTACGACTGCACCCGGCGGCGACATTGTAATGCTCAACGGTCGCGATATCGTGTCAGGCGCACCTGTAGCCTCAACAGATATCAATGTTACTTTCGCCGGAATGTAAAAACAGATGGGAGTATCAGTATTAGCATCATCAGGGAGCCCGGGAGACCATGAACTAAACGTCAATATTGGCGTTGGTTGTGAGGTTGAGCTGTTAAACGCACCCAGGGTGGGCGCTAATATCGAAATCGGTGTCAAGCCGGAAGTTGAGCTTGTCAAAGTTTTAACGGTAGACGAATGCAACGTCAATATTGGCGTTCAACCTGCAGTGGACCTGGAGGCTTTTGATGGTCCCACGGTTGCTATCAATGCCAGGATAGGTGTCCATTCGGAAGCTGAGCTTATTCTGACTCACGTTGCAGTTAATGCTCGTATCGGTGTCGGGGCATCTGTTGAACTCAGTTCGACGCCGGTAGACATGAATGTCTTTGTCGGTGTCGGGGCATCCATTGACCTGCAGAACACAAAAGCGATGCAGGTTAATGCAGCTTTTGGAGTCCGAGCAGGCGTTGACCTTAGCACACCAAAAGTTGCCAATGCCAATGTTGCTATTGGTGTTGGTTGCTCCATGGACCTTTTAACAGCCAGGCTGTTTGAAGGAAATGTAAATATTGGAGTAGGCGGCGTTATTGAGTTGACTACAGTTAAAATGCTTGAGGCAAACGTTAATGTTGGTGTTGGTGGAACTTTAGAAATATCTGCTGACAACGACGCTGACAGTGACGAAGGTTGCAGGTTACCTGAATATGATGACATGAGGTGGTGCTAAATGGCAACAGCCACACAGGGGGCGCTCGGCAGCAGAGGATCGAGGCCGACCACAGAGCTCCTGAATTTTAATTATAATTCCTTAGTAACTCTGAGAGGTTTTTCGTTCGGCGCGAACAGTGATGGAATCTACAGGGTGAACGTTGGTGATCTGATTGATGGCAAAAGGTTTAACAAGGTTGTGACCTTTGCGACTTCTGATTTCAGTATCCACAACAACAAGCAGGTTTATTTCGTTTACATAGGCATTTATGCCACAAAGGAATTTACTCTAACCGTTACGGTTGACAAAAATACGGTGAAGTCTTGCAAGGTCAAGCCTGCCTCTTCGGGCGGCCTGCAGCTTCTCAAGGTTCCAATATGGGATGAACTCCAAGGACGATATTGGAGAATCAGCTTGTCAACTTTATACGATTTCATGATTGATGATATAAGGGCGCTGGTCTCTGTTCGACCGGCTGGTGAAGCAATAGCGTGTTAAAATTTACAGGAGAAAAAGAAAATGGCTGAAAAGGGAATCTTGGTTAGTGACCAAGCTGGTGGTGAAAGCATTGCTTGTCGTGACGGCTTTGAGCAGGACGACGACAGCAATAACAGATTAGTACAGAGGTTCGACCTTGCTTCCGGTCGTGGTCCTACTCCAAGAGGTACGGCAAACAGAGGGAGCGGTGGAGCTATCAGTTCAGCAGACACAGCGGATCTTACAAACTTGCCTGCTGATCTTACCGGGAACCTGATTGACGTTGGTGACAAGTCACTTCTGGTCGTTCATGTTGAGCAATCCGCCTCAAACGGCAATGCGGATATAACTCCGCTCCTGTATGACGGAGAGGGTACCCCTGGGATTTTTGGCGCTCTTTTAAAACAGAGAACATCCGTGCAGACACCGGCATTGCGGCGGGGCGCTGCAGCCGGTGATTATATCGGCCATGTCCTCACCTGGGATCTGTCAGGAGCACATAAGATAGGCCTTCATATTACTGCAATCGGCGGAACGTCGAACGATGTTACCGTGTGGGGATATGTAATCTAACGAGTTGCCCGGGCGACGGGAGGTTGTCAGAATGAATTTACGAAGAAAGTCCAGGGCCAGGAGATCGTCGCAGGCTGGCTTTATTGATACAACATTAAACAGAGCTTATGGGGGGTTGACTGAGTATGACCTGTCAACCTTGACCTTTGGCCTTGTTTCTCCATATTACGACAGCATATTGAAGGGATGGGTCTTTGATGATTGTGTTGACGAGATTGATATAACCGGTCATCCTTTTGCAGACGGAGCAGTTGCCGCGAATATGCGGTTTTTGATCGTTTCAAGGATAACCGGGCTCCCTCTGTCTTATAAGATAGAGGCGCATGATGACTATAACAACGAACAGATGATGTCTCCGTCATGGAGCGGTGGCGGAGTTATGGGCGGCATGGTTGGGATGGTTCACGCTTTACCAACAAATGAAGCAGATATCGGAGACATTTATATTTTTCCGATGTTTAAGCATTTCGAGCCATGTGTCCTTTTGCTGATCGAAAAGGATGAGGTTGGCCTGGGCAACGTTTATCCATCTGAATCTCCTGGGGATGGCTACGACTTCTCTCCAAACTGTGACGGAATGGTTGATATAGATTCAGACCTTTCTTCAACTCCAGCTTTCGGTTGGGCTGCTATGGATTTTGACGGCATGGGATGGGAATCAAAAAGCTTGGGCAGCTCATTTGATGTTATGTCGAGCGGCGGTGCCGGGCCGTATACAGCCAGCATGTGGTGTGATGTTCCTGGTTATATAGGGCAAGAGGGTTCGGCAGATTATTCATTTGATTCATCGTGTTAGATTAACCTCAACTGCAAGAGAGCATTATGATAATTTTATTTACCGGGGCATCAGAGGAAGCGCCTTTGTTGCCGGACCTTCATATCAGGGATGCTGAAACAGACGAGCTGATCCCGGTCGGTGGGGTTGAGGGTTGGGACAGTGATTTTCTGCAGGCGCAGACAATTTGCTTTGCGCCAATGAATTTTGAAACCGAGGAAACAGGCCTGGCCGCAGCAGGCGAAACTAACCAATACTGGTGCCGCAGGCTGTCCAAAATCCTGCTACGTTGCAATTTCAGCACATCTGGTGCTAACGCTTCGATCTCCCCGCTTTATTACGACAGTGACGGTGTGGAGGTTGTTGGCGATCCCGTTACGATCAATGCCATTGCCAGGCAGGACGGAGCGGCTTATATGGCCGCGATGGAAATCTTTGAGTCATACGGTGCGAACAAGGTCGCCTTTCTTGTCAATTCTGTTTCTGCAGGGACAGTCAATCTGTCTGTAGCCGGAGTTTAAGTCATGGGGCAGTTTGTTGATAAGTTAACGCCGCACAGCGTGTTTGTTGGTTCACCTTGGAGCAAAATAAGTGAACGTATCGACGAGGTTCAGGCATACGCAGAGGATTGGACACGGACCTTGGAGCAGGCAATCCTTGATTTGACCCAAGGGATAGAAGCCTATACTCCGAACCTTCCGAACATAAGGCCCAACATCCCTGGGATGCCTAACAGGGAGTTCCCGATAAGGCCCGACCTTATCACTGATTTCAATGACGATTGGCCTGATACAAATCTACCTGACCCCTCTTTGCGTGATGTTACGCCGGACACCACACTTGAGCCACACACACCGCCTGATCCAGTTGATCCTGGTTTCAGTTATACCCCGGGCGCATATCAATCTTGTCTCCTTGAAACTTTATGCGAAAAGATAAAAGACTCCCTGCTTAACGGCGGCACAGGCCTTAGTGATTTGGTTTACGCTTTAATTGTAGACCGCAACCGGGAAGCTCGCAGGGCCGTTGAAGAAAGATCAAGGCAGAGGGCCATGGACGCAGTGGGCGCCAAGGGCCTGAAACTTCCCGGGGGAATGGCAGCGGCAGTAATCCTTGAACATGAAAACGAGATCCTTGCCAAAGGCCTGGATGCTGTAAGTAGTACAACGATTAAAGATTTCGAATTGGCTGACGAGAATACCCGCTTCTCAAAAGAGCTGGCCTTAAAACTTGAAGAGGTACAGAGCAAAACATACCAGACAAACGAGGATCGTTTATTCAACATTGCCAAGACAGCGAAGGAGATGATCCTTGCTTCGTTTGAACAAAATGTAAAATTGTTTCTTGCCGAGAAGGAAGGAGACAAAACCAAACTGGAAGCCGCAAAAATCCAGATTGAGACTGCCACAAGCTATAACGACGGTCAGATGAAAATCTTCCTTGGAAGGGGCGAGCTGATAAACAGCAGGATTAGTGCCATTGCCTCAGAGAACCAGGCGAAGACTGACCAAAACAAGGGGACGGTGGCAATCTATGAAACCGAAACGAAAGCGGTAGCGACTGAGGTTGCTTCTCTTCTTGAGGAAATCAAGGTTGCATTGGCGAGATACAAGACAGAGGTTGATGTAGCTATCAGTACGGAGGAATTGAACCTAAAGGCCTTTACATCAGCGGCAGAACTCGGGGCTCAGATTTCAACATCCATTGCCAACATTGCAGCTCAATCTGTAGCCTCTGCCCTGGGCGCTGTCAATACCTCAATGAGTTTCGGGTACAGCGGATCCAATTCAAGTAACGCAACTCAAAGTATTTCTAATGCTCTTGGAGAGTCACATCCATATTCTGAGGAATAATGATTTACGTTCCAATTCCAACACCGCCGCCAGTCTTTCCGTCGGTACCTACGCAATTTGAATTTGATGGAGATAAAATTGCAGGCGAAAAGCTAATTGGTGAAGGAAGAGCTTTGCTGTATGCGCTGCAGACAGAAATTGCCTTACAAGATGGGATGCAAACCGGTTTCAAGGAAAAGGAGTACAGCGACGGAACAAAAATAAGGTGTTACGCCGGATACGGAACAACAAAGGTAAAGATATTTGTTCCTGTGAAGAAAACCCGGACAGAGCCAGCCGGCAAGGAATCTTGTTATTGTGCGTGTGGCGTGACGGCCGGTACTATCTTTGCCGGACCTGCAGACAATGAGGAATCCCCGGAAGATTGGATCCCGCAGGATGATTCAAGGTATTCAGCCAAGCTGTGCAAAGAAACCCGTTTTGAAATGTTTGATGGTGATAAGGAAATCATACCCTTTGATTTCTTTCCACATCGAGGACATGAGCCGGATGCAGAAGGCAAAGCGACCAGGACGGCAGATATAGCTTACGCAATGATCCAGGATACCGATGTGGAAGACGACGAAGGGATATTTGAACATGTAAAGCTCGAAGAGATTTCACCATGCCGTTGGCGGAATTTCCGGCTTGTGTCCCTGGAAGTCATGGGCAACCATAAACCGGTTATGAAGAAGGAACTTACTTGATGGCTGACCAGCTCCCCCCTGAAACATGGGAAAAAACATCATGGGACAGCCTGAAGCATAAATTCAAAAGTCTTTGCGCCCTAAAAGCCACCGTTACCGGCATTTCCTTGCTTTCCCCTGAACATCAAGCTCAATACGTTGCAGGCACCATTGACGACCTTCTCGGGACGATTATAGAAGACGCCTATATTGAGGTTGATTGGGAACCTCGGCCAGACCTGCCCAGTGAACTGATAGCCTACGAGAGAGTAGACCAGAGCATTTACGATTGCGGTCTTTTTCACACAGCCCACAGAGCTGATGGGGATCCGCTTATTCATGGCTTTTGGAATAATCCATGGATGTTTCTTCGTGTCGGGGATGTTGTCATGGTCCTCTATGACAAGAATCAAAAAGGACCAAACAATACGACAATACCGATAGAGAACCGGCTGCTCCTTGCAGGTCATTCAAACTATGATGGCTTGGATGGGAAGGATAACGATTTCACCATACCTGCACAATGCGGGGCAGAGGGTTTTTTTCTGGTGTTTAATACAGAAAAAATACTTACGGTTAGGAATGGATATGTGCGCATGTTTGAGTTGACGGATACCGCGCCGGAAGTCTTTGCTGATCCAGCACCTATCAATTATTACAGCATTGTCACCAACGAAGAATATAATTCTCACCTTCAGGACTACAATCAAGGCTTTTTGGCTTCCTTCATGTCTTATGTGCAAGTAACGAAAAACTTTTCAGTATATTCGGTTTTCCCTAAGTGTGGCTATATTGAGAGATATCCAAGAGATTGGGGGAAAAAGAGTTTAACAGAAAATCACAAACAGCTATTCCATAAAGAGGGTACTTTTATCATCAACTCAGTAGAGCGTGAAGCACCACCGATATACAACAAATATCAAAACTTTTACATGCCTGCAGGAGAATGGAATAAAGAAACAAAATTTGCTCATTACATACTTGATACCGAACTTCCAGCCCCGAACGCAGGAAAGAATGAACACATAATCCTGACCCCTTCTTTCACCGGAGAAGATGTATCAGGCTTCACGTTGTCAAAAATATTCGAAAAAATACACAATACGGAGAAAACAGCGACAGGCACAGTTACCAGAACACAGTCAGATGACATTTGTAATGGATCCGGGGGAAGGACCATAGACGACACGGCCACCATGTCAGACGGGAGAAGCACCCTTTCTTCTGAGAGCCTTATCGCAACTAATGGGACAGCTCGGCTTGATGCTATCAGCTCCGATGTTATCAATTTTGCTCAAACAAAATCTGAACATACTGAATGGGTGTGGAGTAATCCTGATTGCACGGGTGGCTACAGTTGGGAGACCGAAGTTACGATTAATTCCAGCGGGAACACATTGCGCGAAACTACCTACAACTATACGACCAATGACGGGCAAGTAATAGAGATAGGAAAGACCTTATCTGTTTTGACAGGGACCAGCAATTTTGAGCAACAATATGACTCCGGGGCAAACAATAATTTCGAGGAAACACGTTCTATTGATTACAACGAAACAGCTTTAGTGTTCATTGTCATTGATTTGGCGAAAGATTTTTTAATGTGGGTTGAACATAGCTGTTCAGGGGACGAAACATACAACCATATTTTTGGCGGAGGCGGGACAGGATTGACAGGTTCAGACATGGAAGTAACCAGTGTCTTGAAAATTCTGCACCACGGAGAGATCATCACTGTAGAAAATTTTTCTGAAACAATTCCGCATGAAGATTTTGGGATGGCTATAGAATGGGGGGCAAAGTTTCCTACTCTTTTTGGTGATTCGTGGGGCTCAAGGGTTGACGCTGCCCCGGTTGGCACCACAAATATTAATGAATCGGAAATCAACAGTACATTTTATATCGTAACACCTGAACTCAAAGTTGATGATTTCTTGAGTTACTATAATTTGTGGATCCCGGGAGAAGAAACTCGGTTGCGTATTTTCAGGTCAAGGATGAATCCGTGTGATTATCTTGGGCTTTTTACTGTACCTTTAGGTGTAGATAAAATCTCAAAAAAAATAGTTGCTGAGAGTACAGACGGTCGCTTAATCCTCACTTCTGCATGGAAACTTGAAAATGTCTTAGAAGAATGGAATATAATTGTTGCAGATGGTAAACTAATTACAAAAGAATTCGATTCAGATACTTTTGAGTACGAAGCCTTATAGGGAGGGCAGCAAAATGGGTTTGAGAGTCAACCGTGATGGATTCACGAAAAACGAACAAAGGGCAAGGAACCAAAGCAGACAGATAAAGCTTGATCGAGAGAAACGGTTTGCGGCTAATGCTGTCAACCTTGAGACCATGCGACAGGAAGGCCAAACCGGAAGGCTCAAGCTATCCCAGGCCGGAGAGGACCGCAGAACAGGCATGAGAGAGTCCGGCAACACGTTACGCACCCGTATGCAGCAGGAGGGCCAGAACCAGCGAGTAAAACAAAGGGGAGCAAACAGGCTGGCGAACACTGAGAAACAAGGGCAGATCAACGCGGAGGCCGCCACCATTGCGGATCAACGCGGCACGGAAAGACTGAGCTTGATGAATGATTACAAAAGGGAGTCAGATATTCGCAACCTTGGCGTGGACGCTGCCAAGGCCGGAGTAACCGGGTCAGGAGTAGAGAACCTTCTTAATTATTCCGGAGAACAGCAAACCCCGAGCCTTGCCGACGTGCAGTTTCCGCAAGATGTGGGGAATCCTTTCCAGGGTAAAACCTTGGGCGTATACAATAAGAAGGGGAAGAAGACCGGAGAGAGACTTGCAGCGATAGACACCCGGACCGGTGGAATCATTGATAATGCAGGGCCACTCCCTGACGGACAAACGGAGCAGCAACCGGCACCATTCACAGAGGACGATATTCTTTTTTCTGAAAATGCACTTGGTTCTAATTTCGATCCGCAAAACCCTACCGTCGAGCAAGCGAAATTCCTTGATGATCTTTATGATGTAAATCCAGACCTGGTAAGAGCCCTTCACAGCAGGTACACGGGAGCAGTCACACCGTAAAGAAATTGTTTTAAGGGAAAAAAGCTGATACTCTGTCAGTAATAAAGTAGTTTTACATATCCCGGACGCTGACATACCCCGAAAGGGCTACCTGTTAAAGCCTGGTTAAAAGTTGAATCTCAAGAGAGATTTGTCTTTTAACCAGGCTTTTTTATTTTGGAGATATAAATGGCAAATCCATCCCATCAGCCAGTATTAGATCAAGGCAACCCTTTTCGTAGGACAGCAAAAGCAGCACAGGGTAATCCCTTCCGCAGGCGTACACCTTCCCTTTCAAGCGTATCACAGGACCAGGCAGGGGAACAGCAGAGAACGCCGGGCTTGAGAGATGTAGCCGAGCAGCGTATTGCAGACAACCAGGGCGGCGGCCGGATGGTTGCAGAGTCAAAGTACACACCAGCGAATAATGGCAGGCTTGGTGATGTCCAGGCCGACAGGCAGCCTGAACCTGAGCAGGAACGTGAGCAGATAAATGAACCGGTAAACGAACATACCGCCTCTACCTTGAACACGGCGGCAAGCAAGAATATTAAAGCCAATGAAGGCGGTGGCCGGATGATCCGTACCGCCGAAGGAAGAGAGCGGTATTCTGGACCGGAAAACCTCGAGGAACTGCCGGCAACACCCAAGGATAACCGAAGTACCTGGGAGAAACGCGACAAGTCAAAGGACAACCTTGCTCAAAAGGTTTTTGGTCCTGCCATGAAGCGGAATGAATTTCAATACAAGAACGCCGACGAGCTGGATCCGGAAAAGCAACAGGAACAACTCAGTTATCTATTCAAAGACACGAAGCCTTCCTCTCATAGCAAAGAGGGGACCGCCGACCAAAGCGACTTTATCACCAGGGCCAGGCAGCACGGCTATACAGGTAAACAGATAAAAACATTCCTTGATACGTCAGAAGATGCCGACCTTCCCCTTGCACCAACCGGCGAAGGCATTACCGGCAAAGTTGCAGAGGCGGGACGAGGGGCGGCCAGAGGCCTTGCCATGGGCGCGGCTGATGTTGCCCGGGCCGGCCAATGGTTCACGCCTGATGCAATGAAGGAAGCCGATATCTTCAAGGGGATTGCTGACGACATTGAAAGCATGGTCAAGCGTAATCCTCAGCTCTTTATGGAATCGGACGAAAACAAGGAGAGATCCTGGTACAACCCCATGAAAGCACTGGTCGGAGGCCCGGAGATGGTTGCGCGAATGGCACCGGGAATGATGGGCTTGCCCGGGGGCGTCGCTGTTCAGTTTTGGGGATCAATGGCACAGAAGAAGTATGACCAGCTTTCCAAAGAAAAACCGGATATGTCAGAGTCCAAGAAAATGGCATACTCGACCGGTGAGGGAATTGTTCAAGGTGGTTTGGAATGGTTACAAACCAAGATCCCGGCCGGTGTATTTGGCAAGATGATACCCGGCAAGGCAAAAGGGGAGATGCTGAGAAAGGCCGCAGGAATGGCAAAGACCGGCAAGGCCCCTTTGTTCGGGGCTCTTGGTACCGCCTATATTGCCGAGCTGGCAACGGAAACCGGCCAGGACACGGCGAGTAAGCAGCTTGACTACTATTCAGGTCTTGAGAAGGAAGGTGTTTCTCTGAAAGACATAGGGGAAAGCCTGAAGAATAATGCCGGGCCGATTTTATTCACAACCTTTGCCCTTTCCGGGCCTGCCCATATTTCAGACAACAACAGACGAAAGCAGATCAAGGATACCTTGACGGCAGGCCGGGATAATGTAGCGCAGGAGGACCGCGTAGCCGCTGTTATGGAGGTATACAACTCCGTAAAGCAAAATGATGAGAAACTGGCGAAGGCATGGGTAAAAGAAGCCTTGCCAATGGCCGTGGAGAACATGCCGGTGGCTATACCGACAGATGACAACTATTTTAACGCTGAACCGGAACAGGGAGCGCTTGAGAGAAATAGGACCATTCTTGACCTGAAGAAACAAAACCTTACAACCGCAGACCTTGTGAATATCGGCGAAGACCCTGAATCAGGGATAACACCGGAAGAGATTAACATCATTCTTGGTGAGCGGTCAGCTGAAATGGATGAAGTGTGGTCGCAGATATCGGATGGCGATCAAAATAATCCGGACCGCGACCCTGCAGAAGCGGCAGCCTCACGCTCATTGAAAGAAGCATTCAATGATCTTGTGTACGACAGAGCTGTTCAACGAGGGGAGGCTGTACGCCCTGGTGATGAGAGTAGCACAGAACAGATCCAACAGGAGCCTCAAGATGTGAAAGCGGCAGCAGAAATTGTTGATCTGCTTAAACGTGGAGACATCAACCGTGAGTCATTCGATGAATATGCAGGTCAGATCATGAATGATCCCAACACGTCCGATGAGGCGAAAAAGATTATCCGTGATTCCGGGCCGGATGAGGTCGCAAGGTTTGAGGAAGAAGCGAAAAAAGACACAAGGAGAAGGTTTGATGAGGGATACAAAACACTTACCCCTGAACAAAGGTCGGAACGCGAGGCGGAACAGCGGCTGATTGATCAGTACGGCGAAAAGGAAGCAAAAGCAATAATTGAGAAGCGAAAAAAACGGGCGGCAGAACTGGAGCAGGAACGAGCTGACGCTGAATCTGCATATCGGGGCGGTGTACCTGAAGGTGTTCAGCAGGTTTCAGACGAAGAAATAAAGAAGTTTGAAAAAGAGGTTGAAGGCTACCGGTGGCGACAGAGAATGGCTGCCCAGGAACGGAAAGTAGAGCAGGACAACAGGAAAGCCGACGAGATTCTTTCTGATACTACCGTGCCAAAGGAAGTCATGGCCGCAGCAAAGAAACAAGCTGAAGCCATATCTGAAGTGGATCCGGTCTACAGCCATATGAAAGAGGCCAAAGCCCGTGGTGGTATAGACCTGCAGGCATTTAAGCAGGACTACGACAAAGACACCGTTGCTATGATTGGCCGCAGGTATCCTGGTGTATTCTCAAAGTCTGGTCGTGTTAAACCGGATGATTTCGCGTCAGAGATGGGGTACGAAAGTCTGGATGAAATGATTCAAGATTTCAGCCATGCCAGGACCAAGAAAGACCTGCAGGCCCAAATCATAAAAGAACAGACCGACCAGTGGCAGGAAGCAGAGGCCGCGCAACAGAAATATGAAGCCGACAATAATCTTAATGCCAGCGAGGCAGAAGTAGACAGTTTGGAGCAGTATATCAGGATGGCACCGGACAGACTGACTCCTGATGTTCTGGAAGACTCAAGGTTCACAGGCAAACAACGGTCACGCCTTTTCCAAGCTATGCGAGAGGCAACCGCAACAGAGGTTGCAGGTAACAAATCTGTTACTCCAAAAAGAGAACCGGGCAAGAAAGCTAAAAATATCGCAAAGAGGTTAGGGAATGTCAAAACGAAGAAAGAACAGCAAGCGGGACAAAAGACGGAAACGACAGAAAAGGGAAAAGAAAAAAGCGCAGCAGGCATAGAGACTGTTGACAATAAAGATTCAATCGTAGACGGCCAAGAGTTTAACGCTGATCCCACCGAGGCGCAGAAAGAGGCTGAAAACTATAAGAAGGCCCATGTCCGTGTTGACGGTATGGAGATTGCCATTGAAAACCCGGCAGGTTCTACCAGGTCAGGAAAAGATGATGGCGGCCGGGAGTGGACACAGAAACTTTCCAATGATTACGGATACATAAAAGGTAGTGTCGGTTATGACAAGGACCATGTAGATATCTTCTTTGAGAAAGGGTACGAAGGTGGATCCGAGAAGGTTCATATTGTTAACCAGTACAGCAAAGATGGTTTTTTTGACGAGCACAAAATTGTAATCGGGGCTTCAAACAAACGCGCAGCTCTCCGCACCTACAAAGCCAATTACGAGAAAGGCTGGAAGGGTGGAAAGTCCGTAATCGAGATGCCCATGGAGGAGTTCAAGGAATGGGTAAAATCTGATGCCCCGAAGAAAGGGCCAGCTACTGCTTCAAAAGATGAGCAGGTACTCTCTGATAAAATCAACTCAGCAAAAAACGATACTGAATTAAGGGGGGCAGCAAAAGAGTATTACCAAAAGGTTTTACGTAAGCGCACCGCTGAGCACCCAAAGCTTCCTGGACCAATAAAATTTACTCGTCGCGGCATGAACAAAACGATAAGTAGTAGTGCTGACACGACAAAGCTAAAGGCATTGCCACACATCATAAATCTAATTGAGGGGGGTGATTATGTTAACAAGAGTAGGCCAAACAACCCGAGGAAGAAAAGGTATGTGGAGTGGTATCACCGAATCGACAACACTGTTGAACTGGATGGGGTTGAGTTTTCAGTAAACATTCTTCTTGAGGAACAGAAGAATGGAACAATTCACTATAATCTCAGGCTTACAAAAATAGAAAAAAGGAGTGAATCAGTAGTATCTCCGAGAGGTTCCCAAAAAAGGGAAGCTGACAAGGCCGTTACCGATTCATCTCCTTCTGCAAAGAATATATCCCCTCCTAAGAAAGAAGTCAAGTTTCAGGATATTCCTCAAGGACAGAAAAAAAGGGAGAAGCCTCTTACTAAACGTCAAAAACAGATAATGAACTGGCTGGACGGTGGCAATTCTTTCCATGACTTTGATTCTGTCCCGGAGAGAGAGCAGCCGATTGATACCGGGTACCGACCACATAAGAAGGTCATCGAGGCTCTTGTCAACAGGGATCTCATAGAATTTCTGCCCAATCATGGAGAGAACGGTGAGTGGTACTCTGCCAGGGTCATCGAACGCGATAACATGCGAGAGGTTGACGCAAAGATTGCAGCAGGCAAACAGAACAAACCTGTACCTGCTCATATGCCTGTTCAGTTAAAAAACAAAATAACAGCGAGAGAACAGGAAGATAAGAAACAAATAACTGCTCAGGCAGAATCCGAGTTAAGCAAAGAACCCACCTACGGGAAAAAGAACAAACTGTTCACCGAAGATGCAGCGGCCAAGGCCCGGGAACTTCTGAAATCAAAACTTGGACAACTTAGCTCAGGGCTCGATCCGGAGATGATGCAGGCCGGTATAACACTGGCAGGATATCACGTTGAGGCAGGTGCCAAGTCTTTTGTTGATTACTCAAAGGCAATGATCGCAGACCTTGGGGAAGCAATAAAGCCATTCCTTCGCTCTTTTTATGAGGGGGTCCGGTATTACCCAGGGATGGACAACACCGGGATGAGCACGGCTAAAGAGATTGAGATGACCGATCTTGATAACCTTGATTCCGGAAAAGTTAATAAAGATGATATAGATGAGCAGATAAAACCATCAAAAGAAGAGACCATAGAACCGGAACTAAAAATAGAAGAACACGTTTTCATTGACACCAAGTATGGCAGAAAAGAGTACATCCTGGTTACCGGGAACACGAAGGATCATGTTGACAGAATAAAGTCTGCAGGAAGGTGGCGGCGATGGGTACCGTCTCGTAAGGCCTGGCGGTTCCCGCAGGCCCAGGCCGAGGCAGTAAAGAAAAATCTTGCTGATCTGTTATCCGCACCGGAACAAAAAACGAAGTCTGAAGAAACAGCAGAAACAGCCAATACAAACCAGCAAATCGCGGACAGGGTAGCTGACAGCCTGAAGAACAACAGGAGAATAACCTATCAGCAGCTTTTCAAATGGGCTGATGAAGCTTACGGAGGTACGCAGGCCCAGGGTAAGTATACTGTCAAGGACGCATACGACGCGCTTGAGTTGGGGATAAACCAGTACATTGAGAACCTGGCAGGATTGAATACCGGAGCAAACATTTTCACTCCACGTCAAGACATTGGCATTCTGAAAGACAAGATAATGAGGTTTATCCCAACTCAGTCAAAACGAACGGCTGAGATGGACGAGTTTCAGCAATTCTCTACCCCGCCGCCATTGGCTTTTATGGCAAATTGGGTTGCGAAGCCGCAGAAGGGAGAGGTCTATCTTGAACCGAGTGCAGGAGTTGGCGGAATAGCTGTTTTCGGAAAAAATGCCGGGGCAAAGGTTTATGTGAATGAGCTTTCTGATCGCAGGAGAGGATTGCTTAAACAGCTTGGATTTGAGAAGGTAACGGGGGAAAACGCCGAACACCTGAACTCCATCTTGCCGAAAGATATCAAGCCAACAGTAATCGTTATGAACCCTCCATTCTCTGCAACTGCAGGGAGAATAAAAGGGAAACGGGCAACAAAAATAGGTGCACAGCATGTTGAGCAGGCCCTAAAGCGTCTTGAGCCCGGCGGCCGACTGGTGGCCATTGTTGGTGAAGGCATGGCCATGGACAAGCCATCATTCACGAAGTGGTGGAACAAGATCAAGGGCGAGTACAATGTCCGGGCAAACATAGGAATAAGCGGCAAGGGATACAGAAAATACGGAACCACCTTTGACAATCAGATTCTGGTAATTGACAAAACCGGTCCGACGACCGATAATATAGTAACAGGGAAGGTTGATTATCCTGCCGACCTTGTGCCTTTACTTGAGAGCATAAGAAATGAGAGAAAAGCCGTTCAACAGGACAAGAGTGGCCAGGCTGGCGAAAAGGAAACTGCAGCAAGCCAGGGCCAAGGAAGAGTACCTGAATCCGGGAGTGTGGTACCCGCTCCAGCTGATGAGATGGGGCCTGAACAACGGCCTGGAGATGAAGGAAAAGGCAACATACCAGAACCTTCTGGAAACAGAGTACCCGACAGCGGACCAGAAAAAGGTGGCAAGGTTCGTGGAGAAATGGGACCCGGAGGAAGGGGGAAAGCTAAACCGTCTCCTGAAAAAGAAAATGGACCCGGCGGAAGCGGCGTGGGAACTTCTACAGGTTCTCCAGTCGGCAATAATGGAGGCGGACCCTCACCGTCAACCGCTGGCGATGATGTACCGCCAGAGCTTAGTATAGGGATAGCTGCAGGAAGCGACTATTCAGGGATAAAACTCTCAGATTCAATATACGAAGAGTACAAACCTGAAAAGATCAGAATAAAGGGCTCAAAAAAGCATCCGGCCCCACTTTCACAGAGCGCTGCAATGGCCTCTGTGCCGATGCCAGACCCGTCTTACCCCCCAAAAATTCCGAGAAAAACAATTACGTCCGGAGCGTTGAGCGATGTTCAGCTTGAGGCAATCGTCTATGCAGGACAGGCGCATGGGAAAAAACTGCCGAGCGGAGAAAGGCAGGGTTTTCTTATTGGAGATGGTACCGGAATCGGCAAGGGAAGAGAGGTAGCTGGCATTATGTGGGACAACTGGAACCATGGGAGAAAAAAGGCTGTATGGATTTCTGAAACAGCAAATCTTTTCAATGACGCCAAAAGAGACATAGACGGCGTTGGATGGGATTCATCCGTCCTGTTTCCTCAGTCAAAAACAAAAGCTACCGGCAGTCTTCCGAAAAGAGATGGTGTTCTTTACACTACTTACAGCACCGTTAAGTCAAAGGCCAGGGGGGAAAATGGTGCTGAGGGAAAAGGACGGCTTCAGCAAATAGTTGACTGGCTTGGTGAAGATTTTGACGGCGTAATCGCTTTTGATGAATCACACAACATGGGAAATGCCGTACCGCTAAAGGGTAAGCGGGGACCAACAAAGCCGTCAAAGATGGCTCTTGCCGGGGTTGAACTCCAGAAATTATTACCAAATGCCAGAATAGTTTACCTGTCAGCGACAGGAGCAACCGAGATATCGAATTTCTCTTATGCTGAACGACTCGGGTTGTGGGGCGAGGGGACGGCATTCCCCAACAAGATGGCTTTTATAGACCAGGTGTCTGCCGGCGGTACCGCGGCAATGGAACTTATTGCCAGGGATATGAAGGCAATGGGCGTGTATCTTGCACGCTCGATCAGTTACGACGGAGTTGAGTACGAACGGATAGAGCACACTCTATCAAAGGACCAGCACGAATCATACAACACTGTTGCCAGGGCGTGGCAAAAGGTTCTTGCCAACATGAACGAAGCCCTTGACCTTACCGGAGCCGGAAGCAACGGCAGGGCAAGTGCCATGTCGTCATTCTGGAGCGCAAACCAGAGATTCTTCAGTCAATATATTACAACGCTGCAGATGCCAACAGTAATAAAGGCAATCAGTAAAGACCTGAAAAACGGTCATGCTGTCGTCATACAGCTTGTAAATACCTTTGAAGCCGCAACTGAGAGGGGCCTTGCCAAACTCGAAGAGGGCATGTCCCTTGAAGACCTTGACATATCGCCTTTTGACGACCTTATGATGATGGTCGAAAAGAGTTTCCCGGTAGCTCAGTACGAAGAGTACGAAGATGAAAACGGGAACGTTCAGAAGAGGCCTGTTCTTGATTCGGAGGGGAACCCTGTCCTCAATGCAGATGCAGTTGCCATGCGAGAGAAGCTGCTTGACGATCTCGGGTCAATCAGGGGAACCGTTGCCGACAATCCACTTGATCAGATCATCGACGAGTTTGGTGTTGACAACGTTGCAGAGGTTACGGGGAGAAAACGTAGAGTTGTTTGGGTAAAAGAGGCTGGAGGTAAAAAGCGTGTCATCCAGAAGAGAAGCAAGGCTTCCGGCCGTGCCGACACCCAGGACTTCATGGATGATAAAAAACGAGTCCTTATTTTTTCCCAGGCAGGAGGGACAGGCAGCAGCTATCATGCAGACAACACAGCAGTAAACAGGCGTAAAAGACAGCATTATCTACTGCAGGCAGGGTGGAGGGCAGACAAAGCTGTCCAGGGCCTCGGAAGGACACACAGGTCAAACCAGAAACAGCCGCCAAAGTATACTCTTCCGACCACCAACCTGAAGGGGCAGAAACGATTCTTGTCATCCATAGCCAGAAGGCTGGAACAGTTGGGAGCTCTAACAAAAGGACAGAGACAGACGGGGAACCAGGGAATTTTCAGCGAACGCGATAACCTGGAAAGCGAATACGCAAAAGACGCCCTGCGCAGACTGTTCATTGACCTGAACAGGGGAAGGGTTGAGGGGATCAGTTTAAGCGAGTTTGAGCAACAGTCAGGGCTAAAGCTGACCGATGAGGAGACAGGACGCCTAAAGGAAAACTTACCACAGGTCACCCAATTTCTTAACCGTATTCTAAGCATGGAGATTGATGTACAGAATACAGTCTTTGATGCTTTCTCTCAGCGCATAGATGATGTTCTGGCAGCTCATGCAAAGGCAGGCACTCTTGATGTTGGCCTGGAAACACTGGTTGCAGACAGTGTTGTAAAAGAAAACGAGGTTCAGGTTTACAAGGATGAAAACTCAGGAGCAGAAACAAAGTATGTCCGCTTGACCGTCAAAACTCCAGCGCCGAGGCTGGATTTCAGAACGTCAGGTCAATACGCGAAGCAAGGGTATTACAGGAACAAGATAAGCGGAAAGACGTGGGCAGTGACAAGGAGGATGGTCACCAATAGAAAGACCGGCCAGGTTGTCGAGACCATGGCCCTTACATCTCCTACATACAGAAAGCAAAATATCCCGGTCGCAGATTTCAGCATGGAGAAGTGGGAACATCTTTCCCCGGAATCAGCTAAAAAAGCATGGAGGGAAAGCCTTGAGGGGGCCCCGAAGACAATAACGGAAAAACAGCACCTTATAACAGGCGCATTGCTTCCGATTTGGGACAAGCTTTCCGGCCACCCAAGAATTATGCGCGTTCAAACCGACAGCGGAGAACGCATGATAGGCAGGCTGATACCGGAAGAGGAACTTGACGATGTTCTCGGTTCACTCGGGGTTGACGCCACCGGAGCAAAAACAACCATTGATATGTCACCAGATGACATATTCAGTTCTGTTTTTGATAATGGAGACACAGTTCGTCTTGCTGACGGTACCAGAATAGAAAGAAGGCGTGTGTCTGGAGATGATCGTATTGAAGTGAAGGGCATGGACCCTGCCAAGTTCAGCAGCTTTGAGCGTTACGGTATGTTTTCAGAGAGGATAAACTGGCAGACAAGGTATTTTATCCCGGCCACAAAGGACGGAATTATTGTCATCGAAAAACTGACAGCGAGAAACCCGGTTGCAAGTGTTGACGGTAAAAAAACAGGATCTTCTTCTGCTGAGATTGGAGAAACATACGCAAGTTATGATACAGTTGAGCAGGGAGGCGTAAAATATGAAGTACCCAACGAATCAGCCGGTTCAGTTTATCGGAACAGTGACGCCGGAACCGGTATATCGGAGCCTGAGTCTGGTCCACAGCAGACAACCATGTTCGTCCCGGAAGAGGGAGCACAGCGCGGAAGAACGAGAGCGCGTAAAAAGTTCCTTGAGGCTTATCCGGCGAGGATAGGGACATTCAAGCATGATCGAGAAACAATAACCGCCCCGCAGGACGCCGCACACGTACTGGCTCCACTCGGAACCAGGGCTCAAGAGACATTTCTTGCCCTTGTCCTGGATAAAAACAAAAAACCTATAGCAGTAATACAGCATTCAATCGGCGGCCCCATGTCAAATCAGATATTCATTCCTCAGCTCATCGGGTCAATCCACAACCTGAAGGGAGCAGAATCATTTTGGGTTGCCCACAACCATCCTTCCGGGTCGCTACAAAAGAGCGATCAGGACATAAACCTCACTCAAAAACTGCAAAATGCTGTTGACGGGTCCGGCCTGGTTATGGACGGCCACCTGATCATGACTCCTGCCGGAAAGGCCGTTGCGCTTGATACCATGGGCCGTGAGATGTGGGCCTTTGACGAAGGAAAAAAGAGAAGGGAGAAAAGATTTACCGTTCCAGCGGTGAAAAACAAGAGCAGGTCTGTTTCTGTGAAGGAACGGAGGTTAAGGGGTGCTGAGCCGGAACTGATTACAACCGAACAGATAACCAGCGCCACAGACGCCAGGGACAAGATAAGGGACTACTCTAAAGGCAGGAACGGGATACTGTTGCTTAATACACAGCACCAGCCGATAATGTTTGTCCCTGCAACTCTGGAGGATATGAAAAAAATGCGCGGCGGACGTCGGGGCCTTGCAGGGAGGTTATACCGGATCCTTGATAAGAAAAATAATGCCGTCGCGGCAATCCTTAATTTTTCAGGGGACAGCACCAGCCACCAGGACGCTGAATATAATTTCGTCAGGTTTGCAAATGCAATCGGAGTGAAGGTTCTTGATTCGTTCATGAACGGAAAGTCAAGAACAGAAAGCGGGGTGTTGAACGACAGTTCAAGGCAGGCGGCCGGTGATGTTTTTTATTCTAAGACTGCAGGGTCACCCCTGCCATCTTCCCAACGGGCAGACATAAAAACTGAGCTTTCAGACAAAAAGAACCTCGGACGCGCAGGACTGCGCAGGATGATCAGGAACGGATCGCTTGAGATAGTTTCACCTGAACGTGCAAGGCAGATACTCGGAACGGTATTGGGCGCAAAGATGTCCGTCCAGCTCCTGCACGGATCCGGAGCTTCAGGAATAAACCGCTTTGACCTGGACATGGCTGGAAGTAACGACGGCACAGCATACGGCTTCGGAGTGTACTTGACAGACTCAAAGGCTGTTGCCAGGTATTACGCTGAACACGAATCCGGAAAACGTGATGGGTCAGGATATGCACCGAAACGAAAGCCTGGACAGCGCAACATCTACAAGGCCGAGATCGCCAGCGGGAAAGATTTTGTTGATTGGGAACATATCACCCCTAAACAAAAACAGAAACTCATCGCAGAGATCAGAAAGCAGTATCCGGATGCTGCAGACAGCGCAGCCCTGTTCCTTGATATGTACGAGGACGGAGGCAACGCATACCGAAACATATCTTTCCTGGTCGGTGGGGACGCAGAGGCTTCGAGATTGTTCCTGGATGCAGGGATAGACGGCATTACCTACCCTGTTGGTCTGATGACCGGAAAATCTCAGAAAGGCACGAACTATGTTGTTTTTGACGCAGACGCCATAAACATTATGGACAGCATCAAATATTCAAAAGATGGCCGTCGCGTAGAGGCCTTCACTCTCCCTGACGGAACAGTTTACCTGATAGACGGCAACATTCGTAAGGGCGAGGCCATGGCAGTCCTGAGCCATGAACTCGGTGTCCACGCGAAACACCTTGGATTCAAAGAAACCAAGTCGTTTGACCGTGTTCTAAAAATGCTCAAGAGCAGGGCGAAGAAGAACACCGCTGAGGGCGCTGCAATTCGAGATGCGTATGACCGGGTTCCGGACGATACGCCGACGAACCACAGGGACGAAGAAGCGCTGGCATACCTCATTACCAATTCGCCGGAAATCGGCATTGTCCGCCGGTTTATAGCAGCCCTGAAGAAGTTCCTGGTGGAGAAGATGGGAGTTACAGAACGCATCCTGAGCAATCTTGACCTGCAGGCGCTGGCCTTGGCAGTCGTGAAACGTGAGGCCGGGAAACCAGATATTCGGGAATCCCGAATAACTGACGGACAGGTTGTTATGGCGTCCATGGCTGAACAGTTTGGAGTCTCTTTAAAGCAGTTGCAGAAAGAGTATGAAGCGGTAGAATCAAAATATAAAGGCACGGACAAATGGATGAAAGCACCGGGCGGACAGCCAACTAAACTTACCGAGCGTAATTGGGTGCTGGTGCGAACTCCGCAATTTAAAAAATGGTTTGGCGAGTGGGAAAAAGAATATGGCGTTAAAGAAGACGGAACCAAGCAAGGAAATAAAAAAGATTCTGGACAGGATACCGGAACCAACACCGGAGCAGAAAGCACAGCTCAACGAGCTTGGCGACTTGATGCCGACACTGGAGAGCCAAGGGTATTCTTTCACGGAACAGGGGACAGTTTCTCGGGATTTGACACAGACCACCAAAACAGAAAAGACAAAGGATGGTTAGGCCGTGGAATATATTTAACCAGCTCCCCTGATATTGCCGGTTTTTACGCAAACCAAAAAAGAGGCGAAGCCGGGCCTAACATCATGCCCCTATTCGCAAATGTCAGGAATCCATACAT